>Ga0153956_1000431_pt1 | contig 48579 bp, 38 predicted proteins | sample TSFL040MetaG_FD_104704 | JGI IMG/M metagenome (GOLD analysis project Ga0153956, IMG submission 104704) | Attine ant fungus gardens microbial communities from Florida, USA - TSFL040 MetaG | ecosystem: Host-associated > Fungi > Mycelium > Unclassified | place: USA: Florida, Wekiwa Springs... | reverse complement strand
TTTTATCGTCCAGTGTCCTGGCCGTCGAATACACAACATGCATGGCGCCGCGCTTGAAAGCCGCTGGAGACTTTTCCAGCCTTGCTTGCAGCCCTTGGGGCTGTGCGTCCCTCGCGCTCATTTGTCCCCCGGCCACGCTCATGTCGTCGGAGACGCTTACGTGAAACAGCCCGGCAAGCCGGGCTGTTTCGGCGAGTGGACCGAAAAAACCACTCAGTACTCGTAACGCAGATCGATGCCATAACTGGGCGGCTCCGCCCAAATCGTCGCGCTGGAGAAATAGCCGGCGGGAACCACCTGGGTCGGGTCCGTCGAGTTCGGCGTGGCGATACCGTTGCCGTTGCCGATCACCTGCTGCGGGTATTTCTTGTTGCCCAGGTTCTTGCCCCAGAGGCTGACCTTGGCGTGATCGCCGCGCGGCAGATCCATCGCCAGCGTTATGCGCCCGTCCAGCAAACCGAAGGCCGGCACCTGGTAGAAATCGCGTCCCGGCACATCGGGCCCGGTGGTCGCGGTGTCATAAAACGCCGACTGCCAGCGGTAGTTCAGGTGCGCCGACAGGTCGCCCTTGTCGAAGTGCCAGAACGTGTAATCGGTGCCGATGTTCACGCTGTTCTTCGATGCGTAGGGCAGCGAGAAAACGTCCTTGATGTTGTCGCCGACCCGATACGGCGAAAAGCTGTTGACCGAGGGATCGTAGGTCGTGCCCGCCAGCGCTTCCACCTTGTCGAACTTCGGATTCAGCCAGCTGTATTCGAGATGAACCGAGAGATCGTCGATCGGCTGCACCAGCAGCTCGATTTCCAAACCGGTCACCGTCGCCTTGCCCGCGTTATACGCCTGCACCACCGAGGTATCGTACGGATCGACATTGAACGCCAGCTGCATATCGTCGAACTTGCTCTGGAAGAGCGCCACGTTGGCGCGCACGCGACGGTCCCACCAGAAGGATTTCAGACCGCCCTCCAAGGTCGTGACTTTTTCCGGGCTGAAACCGGTGGTGAAACTGTTGATCGGGCTCGATTCGCTGGAGCCGCCCGCCTTGTAGCCGGTGGCCACTTTCACGTAAGTGCTGAGATCGTCGGTCCAGTTGTAGTTGATGGTGAACGCGGGATTGAAGCGTTTGAAGCTCTGGCTGTTGCTCTGGTCGACTTCGCTGCCCAGCGGGAACGGGCAGGTGTACGGAATTTGATAGGCCGCCGACAGGTCTGTGCACTGCTCGGTGCCGGTGGCGATGTTGTTCAGGTTGCGCGTGCCGGAGCGGTCGTCCTTGGTGTAGCGCGCGCCCACGGTGAACTCCAGCCTGCTGTCGAGGATCGGCGGCGTCCAGGTGAGCTGCGCATACACCGCCTGCGATTTCGAATCGGCCACCACGTAGCGATCCTTGTCGATCTCGTTGGTGTCCGGGCTGCCGATCGGCGACGGCGGGTTCAGCACCAGATGATAATTCTCGAAGTGCGAACCGCCTTCCTTGAAGTAATAGAGACCGCCGATATATTTGATCTGGTCGTTCAGCGCGCTGCCGATGATCTGGAATTCCTGCGAGAACTGATGGTTGCTCACGATATCGTGGGAGCGCGCGCCCACGTAAGCGCCGAAGTTGCCGAACGCCTCCGCATAATCCTGATACGCGTTGAAATTGAGCTTGCGATACCCGGTCAGCGATTTGAGCGTGATCGTATCGTTGATATCCCAGGTCAGCGTCAGGCCATGGCCTTCGAAATCCGATTTGCTCAGGTTGAGATCGATATCGCGATACGTCCTGCTGGCCGGCCGCCGGCCATTGGTATAGCCCGGTGTATTGTTGCCCGAGTTCTGGTAGTAATTCGGCGTGGAATCGAAATTGCCCTTCTCCAGAAAATAATCCACGGTGAAGCCGGCGATGCCGTCCCAGCGCAAGGCAAAGCGGCCCGCGCGCTGGTCTTCCTCGCCGTAGTCGTGGCTGCTGCCGATGTTTTTCACGAAGCCGTCCTTGGAGCTTTTCAGCAGGGTGATCTTGGTGGAGACGTCGTTCCACTTCGGCAAATTCACGCTGCTCAGGCTGCGGAACAGATTGCGCGTGCCGAAACTGAAATCCTGGGTGAAACCGAATTCGCCGGTCGGCTTCTTGCTGATCAGGTTGACCGCGCCGCCGGTGGTGTTGCGTCCGTACAAGGTGCCCTGCGGTCCGCGCAGCACTTCGACGCGCTCCAGGTCGGCCAGGTCGAATACCGTGCCCTGCGGCCGCGAGATATAAAACCCGTCTTCATAGATACCGACGGAGCTGTCGCTGGTGATCTGCATCGCGTCCGATACGCCCTGGCCGCGCATGTACAGGATCAGCAGATTGGATGAGGGATACGGCGTGAAAGTGACGCTGGGCGATGCCGTGGCGACGCCTTTGAAATCCACGATGCCCTGCTTGGCGAGCGTGTCGGCCGACATGGCCGAGATGGCGATAGGCGTGGTTTGCAGGTTTTCCTCGCGTTTCTGCGCGGTTACCACCACCTCCTGGATTCCGGTCGTTTCGACCGCGAATGCCGGCATCCCGGTCAGTGACAACACCGCGCCGCCGATGGTGGCCGCCAGTGTTTTCCTGTTGATCATTGCCGGCGTTTTTCCGTTGATCGTTGTCTGTTGCGGCATAACCTTCTCCCATTCGTTATCTTTTTTGATTTGTGGTTGAAGAGCATCCAGCAGATGTAAGCAGCGAACGAAACCTTTCTCGCCTTGGCGCGCGACCGTGCGACCTCCTGAAACCTCCGCAGTAAAAAATGAAAATGCCGAACGAATCGACGATGGCTCATGCAAACGGCAAGGACCGGACAACTCGCAACCCATGAACGCAATGAATGTTTGTTGTTCAGCGACGCCGGCCCGCTACAGCGGCTCGCGCCGTGGCGCGCCCCAAAACACCGCTGAAAACAAGGCTATTTCGTTCATGGCCGCGCCGCGGCAACTAACGCAAACCGACCATGCTGAAAATTCTTTGCTCACCCGGCCGATACCGGCGGGTAACCGACGACCTCATCGACCGTGGCACAACAGAGCAGGGGCAACTTGTTATCCTTATAGCGTCGCCATAACTGCTCGGGTTCGATTCGCGCATCGGACCGGCACAGCCAGCACGACAGCGGATCGTTCGCGGGATTTTCCTCGGCCGCGCAAAACGTGACGCTCGCCAGATCCCGATCCATCGCTTCGATCCACGGCAGCGTGGACGCCAATCGGGACTGCGGAGCATTTTGCGCGCCGCCCTCAAGCCATAGAATATATTTTGTTTTCGTCGATTTCTCCACGCAATTTTTTGCCGGCGCGCCGGGCCAGTCCCAACGGCCGACCGCCAGCGCCCGGTTGCGCGCCTTGTCCATGAACCGCAATTCGTCTTCGCGCAGCGCCAGTGCGCGCTCCGAGCCGAGAATTTCCGCCGTTTCGCGCCGGCGCGCCACCGAGGCATAACCGAACTCGCTGAGGCAGTCCGGCGGCGTCAGCGCTCCGGCGCTGCCGATGACGTGATTGCGCACGTAATGGGAAAACGGCGGCAGCAGCGTTTGCGCCAGGCGGGCATGGCGCGTTTCATAGTGCCGGCGAAACGCGGCGCGCTCCAGATCCGGGCGCCGGTACAGATAGGCGATGACATGCGCGGTCACAGCAGTGACCACAAATCCTGCAAGGGCCGCTGGCGCTCCAGCACCTGCCGCGCCAGCGCCTGGTAATCCTCGGATTGCACCAGCGGCTGGAAATAGCGATTGAGAATGGCGCGCTGCAGCATTTCATCCAGCAGGCGGCGCTCGTAGCGGCGCCGCACCGCGTGATCGGCCGCAACGCGCGCGTGCGCGTCCAGCGCTTCCACCAGGCTCGCGATGCCGTCGCCGTTGGACGCGGTGATTTTCACCACCGGCGGAGTCCACTCGCCCGGCGCGGCGCGGTCGTGCGCGATTTCCTGCAACAGTTTTTCGACCTGCCCCACGCCGGGCAGATCGCATTTATTGATGACCAGCACATCGCCGAATTCCATCACGCCGGCTTTCATCGCCTGCACGTAATCGCCCATGCCCGGAATCGTCACCAGCAGCGTGGTGTCCACCATGCGCGTGATTTCGATTTCGTTCTGGCCGATACCGATGGATTCCACCAGCACCAGATCGAAACGCGCCGCCTCCAGCACGCGAATGCCTTGGTAGGTTACCTCGGACAAACCGCCGAGATGGCCGCGATTCGACAGCGAACGAATGAACACGCCCGGGTCGAGCGCGTGGCGCTGCATGCGCACGCGGTCGCCGAGGATCGAACCGCCGGTGAGCGGGCTGGAAGGATCGACCGCGAGCACGCCGACGCGTCGCCCCGCCGCGCGCGCCTGCTCCAGCAGGCGATCGACCAATGTCGACTTGCCCGCGCCGGGCGGCCCGGTGATGCCGATCACCTGGCTGTGAAACGGCACGCCGAACAGCTGGTTGAACAGCGCCTCGCTGTCGGGGCCGCCGCGCTCGGCCGTCGAAATCGCCTTGGCGATCGCCACCGGTTTTTGCTCCAGTAGCGCGGCGAACAATTCCGGCCCGTTCATGCCAGCGCCTCGCCGCGCTTTTCCGCGACGGCGCGGCGAATGTACGCCACGATATCGTCCATGCTCGCGCCCATCGTGAACACGCGGTCGACGCCGATATCGGCCAGCGCTTCGATATCCTCCTCGGGAATCACGCCGCCCAAAATCACCAGCGTGTCGTCCAGCCCCTGCTCGCGCATCAGCTCCAGCAGATGCGGCATATAGCGCATGTGGCCGCCGGACAGCGAACTCACGCCGACCACATCCACGTCCTCCTGCAAGGCCGAGGCGGCCACCACTTCCGGCGTCTGCTTGAAGCCGGAAAAAATCACCTCGAAACCGGCATCGCGCAAGCCCTTGGCCAGCACGGTGACGCCGATGGTGTGCGTATCGAGGCCCATCTTGGCCAACAAAATCCGGATTGGTGCACTCATTGACATCAGACTTCCGCAGTTTTTTCGTCAAGACTTCCAACAAAATGCGCATGGCCGCGACCCGCGGCCGAGGCATCAGATATCCGGCGTCAACGCGTTGGGATCGTGCTCGCCGAACTCTTCGCGCATCACCTGGCAGAGTTCGCCGTGGGTCACGTAATCCTTCACCGCGGCCAGTATCGGCGGCACCAGATTGCCGCCGTCGCGGCAGGCGGCGCGCACCGCGTCGAGATGCCGCTGCACCTTGCTGTTGTCGCGGCTGGCGCGCAGTTTACGCAGGCGCTCCAGCTGGCGCTGCTCGGCGCTGTCGTCGAGGCGAAAAATTTCTATCTCGCGTTTTTCGCCGGGCTTCACCAGGTAATTCACGCCGACCAGTTTGCGCTCGCCGCTCTCGATGGCGCGGTTGCGCGCATTCTGCTGTTCGGCCAGCTTGCGCTGGAAATAGCCCTCTTCGATCGCCTTGAGCGCGCCGCCCATCGCATCGATTTTTTCCATCTCCTCCAGCACCGCGTCCTCGACGCGCCTGGTGAGATATTCGACGTAATAAGAGCCGGCCAGCGGGTCGATGGTATCGGCCACGCCGCTTTCGTGGGCCACGATATTGTGAATCGATGCGCCGATGGCGATGGCCTCTTCGCTGGGCAGCGCGTGCGCCTCGTCATGCAGCGGCGTGTTGATCGTATACGCGCCGCCCGCCGCCGCGCAGGCCAGCATCTGAATGCCGAGCCGCGCGATGTTGTTGAGCGGCTGTTGCAGGGTCATGTCCATGGTGCCGGGCGAACTCATCAATTGCAGGCGCAGGCTTTCCGGTTTTTGCGCGCCGTACTGATCCCTCATGATGCGGCCCCACACCTTGCGATAGGCGCGCAGCTTCGCCACCGACTCGAAGAAGTCGGTATCGATGCCGGTGATGTGGCGCACGTAAGGCGCGACTTCGTCGATGTGAAAACCGCGTTCCAGCAGCGCGTCGATGTAGGATTTGGCGATGGCGAAGGAAAACGCGATTTCCTGCACGGGGTTGGCGCGCGCCGCGTACAGTTGCGCGCCCACCACCGACAGCGGCGCCCAGGTCGGATGATTGCGGATCACGTATTCGATCACGTCGGTGGCGATGCGCAGGCCGTGCTTCGGCGGAAAGATATAACGGCCGACGCAGGTGTATTCGATCAAGATCGCGTTCGGCATCATCAGGCGGATGCTGTCGAGCGCCTTGCCTTTTTTCTCCAGCGCCGCGATCAGCATCGCCAGATTGACCGGCTGCGGCGCGTTGCACACCGACATGATGTTGTTGAGTTTATCCAGCGGAAAATTCAGCGCGTCCTCCATGTCCTGCAGGGAATCGAGCGCCATGCCCGCGCGGCACACTTCGCCGCGCGCCAGCGGATGATCGGAATCGTAGCCGTTGGTGGTGGGCAGGTCGTATTCGATGATCAGCGAATCGAGGCCCTGCTCCAGCATATACGCCCAGCGCTTGGCGGAATCCTCGCCGGTGCCGAAGCCGGTGACCTGCGTCATCGCCCACAGCCGGCTGCGATAGCCCGTCGGCCGCGTCTCGCGCGTGTACGGCGCCTGCCCCGGAAAACCGAGATCGGCCTCGTAGCGGAAACCGATCTCCTCCAGATCCAGCGGCGTGTACAGCGGCTTGATGTCCCAGCGCATGGATTGGGTCAGGAACTGCTCCTGGCGCTCGGGCTGCGCCTCGACGGCCGGTTGCCAGACCTGCTTCTGCCACGCCTCCAGGGAGGTGCTCAGCAGCTGGGTCGAATAGCCATAGGCGGGTTTGTGTTCGGCGTTCATCGTCGCTCTCCACACGGGAATCCACACGGGAATCCACACGAAAATTTATTCAAGTAAGGCTACTTGTTTTAGGGATGCTAAGGGTGCGCCCGCGTCTTGTCAAGGAAGCGGCAGCCCGGCCGCGCGACCGGTTTCGCGCGCGGAGAAACAAACACGGGACACCCTCCGCCCGACAAGGGAGCGGCCGCGTCCGGCGTAAAAACGGCGCGAAAAAATAGGATTTGAAAAAATAGGATTTATAGAAGGAAGAAGCCGATGGGCGCGAACACGCTCGCGATAGCGGTAACCGTTGCGTTCGGCCTGATCGGCGTGGTGGGGGATTATTTTCTGAAACTGGCCAGCGAACGCGAACAGCCGCTGCGAAGCCTGTGGTTCTATATCGGCTTCGCGCTACGCATCGACCGCGTTCGGCTGGGTGTTCGTGATGAAGCATCTGAAGCTCGCCACCATCGGCGTGCTCTATTCCGTCTGCATGATCCTGTTCCTGACCGCCATCGGCGTGGTGATTTTCAAGGAGACGTTGAATGACCACGAAATCGCGGGACTGGTTCTGGCCATCGTTGCTTTGACTTTATTGACTCGGTTTGCGTGAGGCTACTGCCACCCCTCGAAAAATCAATTTCCCATTAATGGCCGAATACCTTCTTCCGGAACCTCTGAAAAACGTAGCGAGTGCAGCCGAGGCAAGGCAAACATGAGCGAAAAACCGCCGTTTATACGTCAATCAATGAGGATTTTGAGCGCATTTTTAACGCCGCATCGGCAAGCGCAGTCGTTTTTCAGAGGTTCCTTCCATTAATGGATGCCCCCTCAAGGGCCGAACCCCAGGCAAACTATTCCGGCTCCGCCAAGCGCAACATCTGCTTACCTTGGTTCGCTCCCGTAAACAAACGCAGGAACGTTTTCGGAATATTTTCGAAACCTTCCTGGATATCGTTGCGATATTGAATCCGCCCGCCGAATACCCACTGACTCAATTCGCCGGCGGCCTCCGGGATGCGATCCATGAAATCGATCATCACGAATCCCTCCATGCGCACGCGCCGTACCACCAGGTTCATCAGGTTGCGCGGGCCCGGTTGCGCCTCGCCTTCGTTGTAACCGGAAATCGCGCCGCACAATACGATGCGGCCGTGCTCGGCGATATGTTCGATCGCCGCTTCCAGCGTCGCGCCGCCGACGTTATCGAAAAACACATCGAGGCCGCCCGGGCACAATTCGCCGAGGCGTTGTTCGATATTTTCCGATTTGTAGTCGATCGCTTCGTCGAGGCCGCAATCGTTTTTCAACCACGCGCATTTTTCCGCGCCGCCGGCAATGCCGATGACTTTGCAGCCTTTTATTTTGGCGATCTGCGCCACCACGCTGCCCACCGCGCCGGCCGCGCCGGACACCACCACGGTTTCACCGGCTTGCGGCTGGCCGATATCGAGCAGGCCGAAATAGGCGGTGAGGCTGCTGCCGCCGAGCGCGCCGAGCAGCAGTTCGAGCGGCACGCCCGGGGGCACGATGTTCGGCGGCATGTCGCCGGCGCGATTGATCACGGCGTAGTCCTGCCAGCCGAAAAGGCCCTGCACCAGCGTCCCCACGGGATATTGTGCATTTTCCGATTGCACGACCTGCGCCACCGCGCCCGCGCGCACCGGCGCGCCGATCGCCACCGGCGGCAGGTAACTCGGCACGTCGTCAAGCCAGCCGCGAATGGCCGGATCGAAACTCAACAGCAGGTTGCGTACCAGCAACTCGCCCGCCGCCAGATCGGCCTGCGGCAGCGGCGCTTCGCGGTATTCGAAATCCTGTTCGCGCACCATGGCGCGCGGGCGATGCTTGAGCAGCCATTGACGGTTGATCGTTTGCATGGAAGGTACCTTTTCACAGAACAACTCTGCCGTCCGTGTACTGACGGCAATGCCCTTCGAGGTTATTTCTCAAGGTGGCCACACGAACCCAGAATTCGAATGCGCCTACACCCGGGACTAATTCTTGCGCTTCGCGCAGAAACACGAGAATACTCAAGAGAACGGATATGAATATCGTCAAGCTGAAAAAATCTTTTATCGTTTTACTCACAGCGCTCAGTGCAACATCGAGCTTTGGCTACAACACCTGCCCCCTGCAGGGAAAAGTCGCCAATGTCATCGCGTCGGGCGGCGATGCGGGGCTTTACATCGAAGGCCAGAGCACTTGCTCCTGCGACGGCAGCACCGGCACCACGACGCTGGTGTGGATCGACAGCCAGAGCGATGGCGGCAAAGCCATGTACTCCACGGCGCTGGCGGCCAGAATCAGCGACGCCCCCGTTACCGCGATCTTCATCGACGACCAAGGCCAAACCAACACCGCCAACCACTCGATCTTCCTGGTGGCATGGCCAACCTGCCAGGTCTATGCATTGGAGATGTAAATATCGCGCCAACTCGGAACCTGGAATCGAAGCGGCGCGTTTCACACGCGCCGCTTCGATTATCAACCGCCGAACGCTTTAACCAGTTCGGTGGTATCCCAGAACGCGCGCAGGGAAACCAGTTTGCCCTCGGCGTTGACTTTGTAGATCGTGACCATCGGCACTTCGAACACGCTGCCGTCGGGACGCTGGTTGATGCCGACCCACACGTTCGCGCACTCGTCGGCGCAGGGGAAGGATTGGTCGATGCGGTATTTGAATTCGCCGCCGGCGATGATCATGTCCCAGAACGCGCTGATCGCGGCCTTGCCCTTGTGGCCTTCGCCGCTCGGATCGAGCGGCGATTTGCCGACCGGATCCTGCACGACGGCGTCGTCGGCGAACAGGGCCAGCCAGCCTTCCTTGTTGTTTTCGCTGACCATTTTGATGGATTGAAAGCTGGCGCGCTGCGCCGGGTGATTGGATTCCAGATTCATCGTCTCGCTCCTCTACTCGGTGACGGTTTCGCTCAGAAGGGATTGGCGAATGCCGTGGCGATCTCTTTATCGATGCTGCTTTTTTATTCGTATTCCAGCGTCGGTCGGCAAACCCAACCCCGCATCATACGGGACTGGCGCTGGAGCCGGGGCAAGCTTACGAAGAATTAACCTGAAAACCGCCGCGCTTTCCGCCTGATCACGACGCGAACAGCGCTCAGCGTTTCGCTCGCGCCGCTTTCCTGCCCGCTCCGGGTCGCGGCTCGGCCAGCAGTCGCTCCTGCCAGGTGCCGCTGGTGGGCATCGAATTTTCGAACAGCGCGAATGTGTGTTCGGCCAGCGCGTCGAGCAGCGCCTCCGGCGATTGCGTGCGCACTCCCTGTTCCAACCTGCCGCCGAATGCCGCGAGCCTGAAACTCCACCACACCCGCGAAGTCGATGGCATGGTCATGATGCGGTATCACCCCCGGGGCGGCGCGCCGGAATTCGAGCCCTGCATCAGCCCGCTCCCCCAGCGCGACAAACGGGCCTTGTATACCGTGAAAGAGTGGATCACGACGCAAATACGCGAACGAGTTTTACGCCTGAGGCCTTCCCGCAAAAACAAAAAAAACGCGTTTTCACGCGGCGTCTTTATTCGCGTCGGGCGCTGACGTTGATGGTCGTCGTTTTCACCACAGGCCTGCAAGACGAGAGCGTTCGCCTTCAGCTGATCGAGCAGGCCGCGGAATATCAGGCGCGGCGGGCATCGTTGAAAATCCGTTTTCTCAAAACCCGCGTCACCTTCGCGAGATGGCGATTCGCCGTTGCGCAAGCGCCTTGCCGTGAGCACGGACAGACCTTGCCGCCGCGCCGCTGCTCGACAAGCGTCGTTCAATCTGGTTTATTGCGCTTCCCGTTCCTTCATCCGCGCGCAAACGCCCGGGAAATACGCCGGTTTTGGCGCGCGCCGTAGCGTTTCATACCAACGCATTTTTTTCGCCTCATCGCCATGCGGTTTCGATGTACCCGGCGGAGCCACACGGCAAGACGCCATTGACGACAGGAGAGAAAATCGTGAAGCACAACGCCGCCTCGCTCCGCGCCATGAAATCCATCGCGCCCATTCCGATGCTGACCGCCTACACCGCGCCCATCGCCCGCTGCCTGGAAGCGGCCGGCGTTCCCGTGATTCTGGTCGGCGACACCGTCGGCATGGTGGAGATGGGATTCGACAGCACGCGCCATGTCACGCTCGACCACATGCGCTATCACATCGGCGCGGTGCGGCGCGGCGCGCCCAATACCCACGTCATCGGCGACCTGCCCTACAACAGCGACCGCGATCCCGAAACCGCGCTGTGCAGCGCCGGCCTGTTGCTGGAAGCCGGCGCCGACAGCGTGAAACTGGAAGGCCCCAAATACGATGTGATCCGCCATCTCGTGGCCAACGGCATCGATGTGGTCGGCCACACCGGCCTGACGCCGCAGACCGCCGCCAACTTCAAGCAGGTCGGGCGCGACAGCGACGATGCGAAACGCGTGCTCGAGGAAGCGCTCGGCATCGCCGACGCGGGCGCCAGCCTGCTCGTGCTCGAACATATTCCCGACGCGCTCGCGCAAGCCATTACGCAAGCCGTGGCGATTCCCACCATCGGCATCGGCGCGGGCCCGGATTGCGACGGACAGGTGCTGGTGATCAACGACGCCCTGGGATTCGGCGAAAAATGGCCGCCGTTTTCGCGGCAATACGCCTACCTCGACAAGGCCATCGTCGAAGCCGCGAAACGTTATGTCGGCGAGGTGACGCAAAGAAATTATTGAGCCGGCAAATCCCGCGCCGCTTCGTTCGGCGCGACATCGCCGATATCGGGCATGAATACATAACCGCAGCCCCACGCGGTTTGGATACAACGCGGCGGGCAATGCGATGGCTCCGAAAAGGCGGGATTGTTATTTTTTTGATCGGGCGCGGCGAAAGCCCAACGGCACGGAAATCGGAAAACGCGCATCCTCCGGGGCTCGCGCATCGCGCACGCGTCGGCTTTGTATCAGCCCGGATACAAAGCCGACAGCGGCGGCGGGCACCTCAGGCCCGCCTCGGATCAGTCGTGGAATTGCTTCAAATATTCGATCAGATCGGCGCGGTCCTGCGCGTTCGGCAGGCCGACGAACACCATCGCGGTGCCCGGCAGGAAGGTGCGCGGATTGGCCAGCCACAAATCCAGCAGCTCCGGCGTCCACGTGAAATCGGCCTTTTTCAGTGTATCCGAGTAATACTCGAAGCCTTCGCGCGTGCCGGCCTTGCGTCCGAAGATCGCGAACAGGCTCGGCCCGTTGTGATTGCCGACCAGTTTTTCCGGATAGTGGCAGGTGCGGCACGCCGCGAAAACCAGGCGTCCGCGCTCGGCATCGCCGGCCGGCATGTCGGCGCGCGCGCCCAGCGCACCCAGCAATGTCGTCGCGCCCAGCAGCGCGCTGAACAGAATTTTTTTCATGCCTTCACTCCTGTGCGCTGCGCCGCGTGGGCGCCGGCGCGACGACCGAAGAACGTGCAATCGCCGATCGACAGGCCGCTGGCGTGATACGGCGCGACGGGCAGGCCCGCCGAAGTGCGGCCCGCCGCGTACAAACCCGGAATCGGTTCGCCGTAGGCATGCACCACCTGCGCGTCGAGCGTGGTTTGCAAGCCGCCGAAGGTGTGCACCGCGTAGAACGCCTTGTCGGTGCCGAGGTCGTAGGCCTTGAACGGCGCTTTCAGCAACTGGCCGAGGTAGTGTTCGTTCTTGCGCAGCAGCGGGTCCTGGTTCTTTTTCGCGAAACGGTTGTAATACTCGACCGTCTGCACCAGCGCGCCCTCGGGCATTTGCAGCTTGCGCTCCAGCTCCGCGACGCTGTCGGCCTGCTGCGCCACCACCACGCGATAATCCGGCCCCGGATAATCGCTGTCGGCATCGACGATGAGATAGCCTTTCCCGCCCTGGTGAAACAGGGTTTCGTGGCCGAGCACGCCGTAATACGAATCCTCGGGCACGAAGCGCTGGCCGCGCCGGTTCACCACAATGCCCGCCAGCACGTTTTCCGGCGGATACAAAGGCAGCACCGCGAAGCCGTGGTGCATGCGCAGCGTGCTGGCGCCGGCGCCCATGCCCATCAGGATGCCCATGCCGAGATCGCCGGCGCGGCCCCAGTGCGGCCTGCACTTGGCCAGCTCCGGCGCGTAGCGCTGCAGCATGTCGGGATTGTGGATGAAACCGCCCGCCGCCAGCACCACGCCCCTGCGCGCGCGGATATTGCGGCGCACGCCGTTTTCCTCGATCTGCACGCCCGCGACGCTGCCGTCGGCTTCCTGGATCAGGCGCTCGCAGCTCACGTTCGTCTTGATGTCGGCGCCCAGCGCTTTCGCGGAGGCGATCAGGCATTTCATCAGCTCGCGGCCGCCGGTCTGGTTGTGGGCCGGCGGCACATGGCCGCGCGGCACCGGCCGGGCGATGTCGCAATAGGGATACACGCGCTCGTTGCCGGAGAAATACAGCGAATCCTCGGCGTGGGACAGTTCTTTTTCCTGGGAGAAACGCTGCGCGTATTTCACGCCGTTATCCAGCAGCCACTGGAAATGCCCGAGGCTGTTTTCGCAGTACAGCTGGATTTTGTCCTGGGACGCGTACGGCCCGCTGGCGGCGATGAGGTAGTTGAACATGTTCTCGACGCTGTCCTCGAAACCCAGCGCCTTTTGCAGCGGCGTGCCGCCGCCGAGATAGCAGACGCCGCCGGACAGGCTCGACGATCCGCCCGGCAGCTGGAATTTTTCCAGCACCAGTACCTGCGCGCCGTGACGCCGCGCCTCGATGGCGGCGGAAATGCCGCCGGCGCCGGAGCCCATCACCAGCACATCGGTCTGCGCATCCCACTGCGTCACCTCGCGGCGCGGCAGCGGCTGCGCGGCGCTGGCGCCGATGGCGACCGAGGCGCCGGCCGCGGCCAGTCCCAGGTTCTGCAGAAAACGCCGGCGCTCGCTGTTGAGCGGCTCCGGTCCGGGCGGAAATTCACTGCTCGACATGTTTTACCCCACTTCACAGGACGCATCGCGGCGCCGGTTATTCGGGCGCAATCCCTGCGCAAATGAGCGTCGGCCACGCCCTGGGCGCGCGCCGCGATCCTTCGGATGGAAAAATTTCGAACCGGTCCTCAGCGCCGCCTGATGCTGTTATCCGTTATGGTCCAGGCCCGCTCCGGCTTCAAGAACCCCGGCCGCCAATGCCAGCGATGCCTGGCGCGCGAGCGGAGTACCGCCGTCGCATGAACACACGCCATGAACCACGGCGGCCGCCGGGCAGCGGCCACTATAATTTTCGATTGACGATCTGGTCAACTTTGTATGGCGTATGGCCGGAAACATTAAGAGGCGCGGACCGCGGGCGATTCCATAACAGGCAACCAACGGCGCGCTAAAGCACCGCACCGGCGCGAAGCCGGGCGCGGCAATGCCACAGCGCGACAGGGAGGGAACAACGGTTCAGGCCAGCAGCGCGTCGATCGCCGTGGCCAGCGCGAAATCGCGCTCGCTGATGCCGCCGGCATCGTGGGTGGTCAGATAAATTTCAACGGTGTGATAGACGTTGAACCACTCGGGGTGATGATCGGCCTTTTCGGCCAGCAGCGCCACGCGGCTCATGAAGCCGAAGGCTTCGATGAAATTGCGGAATTGCAGGCGCCGGTACAGTTTGCCGTCGCGCAATTCCCAGGCCGGCAGCGCGATCAACTTCTGTTCCACTTCGGACTCGGATAACTGGCGTATGCTCATTGCGGTTTCCAATTCAAATGATTTCCGACACAGCCCCAAAGGGCTCGCTGACGAGGCGGCTCAGTTCGAGCCCGCCTGCAATTCTATAACCATCCGCTCGCGCATCACGAACTTCTGAATCTTGCCGGTGGCGGTCAGGGGAAACTGTTCGACGAAACGCACATAACGCGGGATCTTATAGTGGGCAATCCGGCCCCGACAAAATTCCCGGATATCGTCGGCGTCAATCCCGCCGCCCGCGCGCAATTTGATCCAGGCGCAGATTTCCTCGCCGTATTTTTTATCGGGCACGCCGAACACCGCCACTTGCTCGACCCGCGGGTGCGTGAACAGGAATTCTTCGACTTCGCGGGGATACACGTTTTCGCCGCCGCGAATCGCCAGATCCTTCAGGCGCCCCACGATCCGGCAATAATCCTCCGTGTCGATGACGCCGAGATCGCCGGTGCGCAGCCAGCGCGCGGCGTCGATGGTTTCCGCGGTTTTCTCCGGCGATCCCCAATAACCGCGCATCACCGCGTAGCCGCGGATGCACACTTCGCCGGCGACGCCGCGCGGCACGATGCGCCCCTCACTGTCGACCACCTTGGCTTCCAGATGCGGCAGGACGCGGCCCACCGTGCCGACGCGGCGCTCGATGCTGTCGCCGGTCGATGTTTGAAAACTCGCCGGCGAGGTTTCCGTCATGCCGAATGCGATGGTGATTTCACTCATGTGCATATCGCCGGTCACGCGCTTCATGATTTCGACGGGACACGGCGCGCCGCCCATGATGCCGGTGCGCAGGCTGGACAAGTCCGTGCGCGCGAAATCCGGATGTTCGAGCAGACCGATGAACATCGTGGGCACGCCGTGCAAGGCCGTGCAGCGCTCCGCTTCGATGGCGGCCAGCACGCGCGGCGCGTCGAAACTTTCGCCCGGATAAACCAGCGCGGCGCCTCGCGTTATGCACATCAGGTTGCCCAGCACCATCGCGAAGCAGTGATACAGCGGCAGCGTCAGGCAGAGCCGGTCGTTTTCGGTAAAGCCCAGCGTTCTGCCCGCGACAAAGGCGTTGTTCAGAATATTGTGGTGTGTGAGCGTGGCGCCCTTGGGCGCGCCGGTGGTGCCGGACGTGAACTGGATATTGATCGGATCGTCGAATTGCAGCTGTTCGCCCAGCGCGCTCAGCGCCGCGATGTCGTCGGGGCCGGCCGCGCTCTGCACGGCGTCGAAATTGAACATGCCGGGCGTCGGCTCGTCGCCCAGGCGAATGACGATTTCCAGGCTCGGCAAACGCGCCGCGCGCAACCGCCCCGGCGCACAGTGCGCCAGCTCGGGCGCGAGTTCGCTCAACATCGCCGGATAATCGCTGCCTTTGAATCCGGGCGAGACCATGAGCGCGCGGCACTCCACCAGATTCAGCGCGTATTCCAGCTCGGAAACGCGATAAGCGGGATTGATGTTGACGAGAATCAGCCCGGCCTTGGCGCTGGCGAATTGCGTCAGCGTCCACTCGGTGTTGTTCTGCGACCAGATGCCGACGCGCTCGCCGGGGCGCAATCCCAGGCGAACCAGGCTCGCCGCCAGATTGTCCACGCGCCGCCGCAGTTCGCGGTAAGTCCAGCGAATTCCCTGATGCACCGATACCAGCGCCTCGCGTTCGGCAAAGCGCGCGGTGGCCTTGTCGAAAAACACGCCGATGGTGTCGCCGATCAGGGGTTCGTCCGACAGGCAGTGCACGTAGCTCAGGCTTTGGTCCATGTTCAAGCTCCGGGACGCGCCGGCACTCCCGCCGGGAGCCGAATTCGCTTGTTATTGGTATTGGGAGCCCGCTGAAAAACGACTGCGCTTGCCATTTTTCAGCGCTTCCCTGATGGCCGGTTTGCGTGCCAACCCGGCACGGAAGACTGTTCAGCGCCCGCGCGCGCAGTACCGGTGCGATCGGGCGGCCAGGCGCTGCGTCGCCTGCCCGTATTATTCGGCCAGGCGACGGTTTTCACTTCATCCGCCGGGATTATTTTTTTGCGCGCTCAACCGCGCATGTAGTCCAGGGTCCAATCCCAACGTCCCGGCTCGGGCGCGCCCAGCAGGCCGAGGTCCTCGCGGATTTCCGCCGGCGTGTTGTGGAAATAATCCTCCCACTTCACGAAGAACAACGGGCGCTTGAGGCTGTCGCCCATTTCGTAGCCGACCTTGATCGCTTCCATCATCGCCGGCAGCGCCTTCGGATAATGCAGGCCCGCGCGCATCATCGTGGTGGACAGCAGGAAGGTCGACACGACGTTCATTTCACCGGCGAACTCGGTGCCGAAATAGTTGAAATAGGCTTGGGCATTGAGCGCGATCAGCGCGCCTTCGCCAATCGGGTCGACGCCGCAGCCGGTGACCATGTGCTGGATGTCGTGGCCCTGGCTGAAACGCTTATGGAAATATTCGAGATCGTTGCTCGGCTCGAACTGGAATTGGAAATCCAGTGTCAAACCGCTCTTGGTGATGAATTCGTGAATCAGGAAACCGAGCGTGCCGGGCTTGCAATCGGCCACGTGCTCCGCCTCGATCCTGGAGAGATAACGCGCCTCCAGCCACTGTTTGAATTCGGGTTTGCTGGCCTTTTCGACCTCGAACATCCGGAACAGCTCCGGATAATCGATCAGCTCCATGAACGCCTGCATGATTTCCGGAATCAGGAATGCCGGCGGCACGTCGTGGCCCCACTTGCGCAGCATTTCCTGGGCCACGATATCGCGCAATTTGGCGCTGTTGAGGTACTTCGACGAGCTGATCAGCAGACTGCTGTCAGTGCTCAGCAACTGTTTGCCGCCTTTCAGATAATCGCTTTCGCTCTGCATGATGTCTCTCCTCGTTTTCATCGTTGTCATGCGCGAATTCATATGATCATTGCGTGAATTCATGATTGTCATGCGCGAATCGGCGCCGGCCTCGCATGACCGGCGCCGCGTTTTTTCAGTTTCCAGTGGGGGCTTTTCAGTCGGACTTTTCAGTCGGACAGGGGCCTTCGATCAGCACGATGTCCGAACCCAGCAGCACCGCGGGCGGCGGTCGGAAAACGAGGTGCATGTTCCAGCTTTGCAGCGTGGCGACGCTCTGCTCGACCGCTTGGCCGGGAAACACGCGCGCGGCAATCGCGGCCCAATCTTCGCCGGGTTGCGGCGCAGTCCAGCGGCGTACGGGTTGTGGCGCTTTCGACATGATGTGCTCCTAAATATGCTCTCAGGCGAATACGACCTGGCCGCCGGTCTGCCGGGTGTAGCCCTGCTCCGCGCTGTAGGCCAGATTGCCGTTGATGAAAACCTTGTCGACGCCGGACGCGCGGCGCACGTAGCGATACCCCGGCGCCGGCAGATCCTCCACGGCGATTTCCGGACCGCGCGCGATGGTGTCCGGATCGAACACCACGATATCCGCCGCGAAACCGGGCTTGAGCGCGCCGCGGCCGTTGAGGCGCCATGCGCGCGCCACATCCAGCGTCACTTTGTGCACGGCCTGCTCCAGCGACAGGGATTGCTGCTCGCGCACGAATTTGCTGAACAGATAACCGGTATCGCCGTAGGTGGCGAAACGCGCCACGTGCGCGCCGCCATCCGCCGCGCCGACCTCCACCAGCGGGTGCGCGAGGAATTTGCCGATGACCGCGCTGTCGTTGTGGCCGCCGCCCGCCATCGTGAAGCAGGTGGCGAAATCCTCTTCGACGGCGAGATCCATCATCACTTCGACCGGATCGCAGCCGCGCTCCTTGCCGATCTGGCCGAGGGTTTTGCCAATCAGATTCTGGTTGGCCGCCAGCCCCACGCGCGTCACGATGACGTCGTCATACTCGAATTGCAGCGCCAGCGGCATGCGCTTCAGCGCCACTTCCGCGAGCAGCGCGGCGCGCGTTTCCGGGTTGGTCAGCGCGGCTTTTTTCTCCGCCGCCGGCAGCGACAGCACGCCCCACCAGGTCGGCTTGGAGGAAAACATCATGCCCGCGCCGGCCAGATCGAAGGTGTAGTCGATCGGACGGGTTTGCATTTGCGGCACCACGCGCGCGCCGCGACCCGCCTGCAATTCGATGCGCTCCAGCACCCGCGATACCAGGTCCGGCGTGCTGTTGCTGTGGAACAGCGGCGAGAAGCTGCAAGTGATTTTGAATTCGAGCGACCACTCGGCCAGGATGTCGATGCGCGCGCACAGCAGATCGGCGTCCCAGAATTCGGGCACCACCTGCAAGACGCGGTCGAATTCGCCGAGCACCGCGCAAAGGGCGCGAAACTCCTTGAGTTCAGCCAGGCGGCAGGGCACGGGGCGATGTTCGTGATCGATATCGACCCAGCTGGTGCTGAAGCCGGCGCCGCCGGCGCGCAGGCATTCGCGCAGCAATTCCTGCATCCGCGCGATTTCGTCGTCGGTGGCGGCGCGGGTGCGCGCGTCCATGCCCATGACCCACAGGCGTATCATGCTGTGGCCGACCATCGGCGCGAGGTTGATGGCCAGGCCGCGTTCGATCGCCGCCAGGTATTCGTCGAAGCTTTCCCACTGCCATTGCACGCCGGCTTCGAACGGCTCTTTCGGCATTTCCTCGATCTGGCGGAACACGGCGGACAGGAATTCGCGGTGATCTTTTTTCAGCGGCGCCAGCGACAGCGAGCAATTGCCCTGCACCACCGTGGTCACGCCGTGCTCCAGCGAAGGCTCGGCGCGGCCGTCCCACAGCAATTGCGCGTCGAAGTGCGTGTGCGGATCGATGAAGCCCGGCGCCACGATTTTGCCGCCGGCGTCGTACACTTCGCGCGCGTTGGCTTCGAATTCACCAACCGCCACGATGCGGCCATCCTTGACGGCGACCGATCCCGTGTACACGGGATCGCCGGTGCCGTCGCAGATCCGGGCATTTTTAATCAGAACATCAGCGATCATTGCTATCTCCTGGAGTAACGGGGGCGCGTCGCCGGACGCCTGGAATTGTTCTTGACCGCCGCGCGCTCAACCACGACCATGCACCGGGTCGCCGTCGGGACGCTCGGGCCGCGCGCGGCAATATAGAAATATAAAAAGTTTAGAAATATAAAAAGTGACAATGGCGGCGCAACGCCGCGGGCGCCGGAATTCCTGTTATCATTTCGGCGGAATCCAATTACTTAACGGTATTAATTAATGCAGGGTAATACAGCCGGGAAGCCAGTGTCAACCACCGCCAAACGCGCGCGCGGCCGCCCCGCGCAGCTGTCGCGCGAGCGCATTCTGGAAACCACGCTGACGCTGTTGCAGAGCGTGCCGCTGGCCGAATTGACCATGCAGCGCCTGGCTCGCGAACTCGGCATTACACCGACCGCGCTGTACGGCTACTTCAGCAACCAGCAGGCGCTGTTCGCCAGCGCCTCCGAGCGCATCCTGGCGGGCATCGATCTCAGCGAGGCGCGCGAAGGCGAAGGCTGGCGCGAAGTGATGAGCGCCTGGACCCGCGCGGTGCGCAAGCAGATGCTGCGCTATCCGCACTCCGCCGAGCTGGTGCGCCTGCAACCGCAATTGCAGACGCCCGCGAGCTGGTTCGAACTGATGGTGTTGCCGACCCGGACGCTGCGCAAAGCGGGGCTTTCCGATTATCTGCTGATGGACAGCCTGCGCTGTATTTCGCGCGTGGTGTTCGGCTCGGTGGTCAACGAGCTGACCATGGACCCGTACAACCTGCGGCTGGAGAAGGTCGACGCCAACGCCGCGCTGGATCATCTTGCGCCGGAATCCCGCGAGCAGATCGAATACCTGCTGCCGTTTCTGGGCGACCAGGACAACGATGCGCTGTTCACCTTCACGGTGGAACGATTGCTCGACGGCATCGAGCTGATGATGAAACAAGAGAAGAAAAAAACTTAAGCACGAAAAGCGCGGCGTCATGCAAAAGCCCGGGCTGGTCCCGGGCTTTTTTATTGGAAAAGAGATTTCGCCGGACACCGTGGTTTTCATATCGGATCCGGCGCGGTCATTTTCCGGCAATCCCTTAAGAGCCCCTTAACACAATGTGTGCGGGCGCGAAGCCGAGGCAGATGGCTCTCCCAAAATGGCGGAGATTGCGGCTGAATTTAAAATGTCATCTTTTTTAAAAAGCACCATGTCAAATGAAGCTTTGATGAAACTCCTCGCTTGCTCGCCTCCGGATATCGCCAACGTCATGGCAAGCGATTCCCTCCGTGTGATATCCCCCGCAAAAATTTATTGCCGGGAATTTGACACCCCATTAGCCTCAACCATACTTGCCCACGCCACACAATATCATTGTTAGAGCGCCCCCAATAATCCGAATAAAAAAGCGAAGGAGCTCGGGCGGTTCTTGCGCGGGTTTGCCAGTGCCGCCCGTCTCTCGGCAGCGCAGCGAACAACAGCCGGGCACTCCACCTGTGAACCTGAGCGAGCCCGCGCAAAGATCGCCGTGAGAACACAGTTGAATACGACAGTGGCCATCCCAGCCTTTCAAATTCGCCTTTGAGGTAGTGGTAATGCTCAATGTAAAACGAATATTCATCGCTATCGCGGCGACAGCCGGGGTGCTCGTCACCCTGCTGGCGATCGCGGCCCTGGAGTTGCGTACCGCCGCGCAGCGCGCCGATACGGTCAACCGGCAGCGTTATGATTCCTATCTGCTGGCCGATGAGCTGCGCCAAAGCTCGGACGACCTGACGCGCATGGCCCGTACTTATGTCGTCAGCGGCGATACGCGCTATGAGCAGATTTACCAGAGGATTCTGGCGATCCGTAATGGCGAGCAGCCGCGCCCCGAACAATACGAACGCATCTACTGGGATTTCGTCATCGCCGGCAATGACCAGCCCCGTCCCGACAGCGCGGTCAAAATTCCCCTTCAAACATTGATGCAACAGGAAGGCTTCAGTGAAGCCGAGCTGGCCAAACTGGCCGAGGCCCAGGGCAAGTCCGACGGACTGGTCGACACCGAAAATACCGCGATGAATGCGATTCGCGGACTCTATAAAGATGCGCAGGGCAATTTCACTCGACAGGACAAACCCGATCCGGAAATGGCCCGGCGCCTGATGCACGACGGCAATTATCATCAGATCAAGGCCCAGATCATGAAGCCGCTCGATGAATTCTTCGCGCTGCTCGATCAACGCACCAGCGACGCCGTCGCCGCCGCCACCCTGCAACGGGACCGGATGCTGAATCTCGTGTTCGCGCTGGTGCTGCTGACGCTGCTCAGCCTGTGCGGCGCCCTGTACTTCGCCTATCGCCGCATCATCGGCCAGTTGGGCGAGGAGCCCGATTACGCGCTGAATGTAGTGCGCGCCGTCGCCGCCGGCGACCTGACCGTCGACATCGCCACCAAGGATCGCGACAGCAGCAGCCTGCTATTCAACCTGAAACTCATGGTGGGCGAACTGACGCGAGTCGTGACCAACGTGAAACGCTCCGCGGAAATGCTGTCGAGCGCCTCCGAGCAAGTCAGCTCCACCGCGCAATCCCTGGCCCAGGCCTCCAGCGAGCAGGCGGCGAGCGTCGAGGAATCCAGCGCCTCGGTTGAACAAATGACCGTCTCCATCACCAGCACCCGCGACAATGCGAAAGTCACGGACGGCATCGCCACGCGCGCGGCCGACGAAGCCATCCAGGGCGGAGAGGCCGTGCAGGCGACTGTCGAGGCGATGAAACGCATCGCGGAAAAGATCGGCATCATCGACGACATCGCTTACCAGACCAATCTGCTGGCCTTGAATGCCGCCATCGAAGCGGCGCGAGCCGGCGACCAGGGCAAAGGCTTCGCGGTGGTCGCCGCCGAAGTGCGCAAACTGGCCGCGCGCAGCCAGGATGCGGCCCAGGAGATCGATCAGGTCGCCTCGGGCAGTGTCGCATTGGCCGAGCAGGCGGGCCAATTGCTCGACGCCATGGTGCCGAATATCCAGAAAACCTCCGCGCTGGTCCAGGAAATCACCTCCGCCGCCGAGGAACAATCCACGGGCGCAGGCCAGATCAATGCATCGATCAACCATTTGAACCAGGCCACGCAGCAAAATGCGGCCGCATCGGAGCAACTGGCGGCGACCGCCGAGCAATTGCTGGCGCAGGCACAGGTGCTGCAGCAGAACATGCGATATTTCAAACTCGACGAAGGCAACGCGGCCGCTCCGGCACGCTGATACGTTCACGGCGACCTGGTTGCTTCGAATAGCCGAGGCAACCATTGTCGCAATGCTCGGCCCATCGCCTGAATGAAACCCTGTTCCCTTGCAACACTCCATGAAATCCCCGCCGACGCAAACCGTTTCGCCGACTCGCGAATCAACGCCATTGCAGTTTCGTCTTGCACGGTAATGGCCTGACGTTTGGCATGAGAGACCACGCCAGGCTTGCCGGAGCGGTCTCTCGATGGAAGAGTCAGACGCGAGGTGCTTCGCGTTGATGTTCGACGATCCGAGCAGCCAGGTGAAGCCGCAGAATCTTCTCCAGTGCAGGCGAGGGGGAAGCGGGGTCTGGAGCATTGATAAGCGCGAACAGATTTCTGCCCAGCTGGACAGGAGTCATAAGGAGGCCCCAAGGAAATCCCCACCAGCCCAGAAATAGCGAGAACGTCGTGTCGCCGAGTTTCTGCCGGGTGCCGCATGACTTGCAGCCAACCAGCGGCCGGCTTGACCACGAGGTGAGAACCAGCGCCGACCAGACCCGATAAGAAGTGTGTACGTCTACCGGGCCGGGACCGGAACATTTCGGGCAACTGCCTTGGTGAACTCGACCCACATATGAAGCAACATCGGCCGGTGAGAGCTGATTCGCAACGAGTGCAAGCGATCCTTTTTGTTCGCATTTCGCATTGCAGAAGCGAAGATCGCCGTTTCGTTTTCCCCCGAACAAAATGGTTGTGTTGCAGTAGGCGCATGAAGCCATTGGTTCTCCTCCGTTTGTAATTATTGTGGCTCTCTTTCTTTTGTCTTTTTCGGTGTTAACGCAGACGCGCGTTTTATGCAGTCTATGAGAAAAACCTGCTACTGGGCTCGCCACCTCATTCGCCAGTACACATCCGGCATTCCGGCAACGAGTATCTGCCAACACGCAGATCAGGATTCAGTGCGCTTTTGTTTCCCCTCCGACATGCCTCAAAACAAACATTGCGAAAGACCTGATGCCCCGCAGCCCTTTATTATTTAGCTCTGTGAGCGGAGAGGCTTTTATTTTTTTCGTACCACTCCAACGCCACGGCCTGGCACTGTTCGCGGGCGCCCACGGATCGCGCTGGTTTTCCTGCCGCTTGATTCGCCTTCGGATAATTTATCGCGCCGCGTGAAGCATTCAACGTAACGGCAGATACATACCGAGAGCAAGGTGTATTTCTTTGCCGCCAAAATGGAATTTGAATCGCCAATATTTGGCTGGATCGCGAATGCGCATGTGGCACCCCCCATCCACCGGCGCAAGCCGGAGCGAGTCAAACTCCACGTGAATTGCACAAATGGCATGGAATTGCACAAATGAAAAAGGGCTACATGGCTGTAGCCCTTTAGAGATGGCGCGCTCGGCAGGATTCGAACCTGCGACCCCCTAGTTCGTAGCCAGGTACTCTATCCAACTGAGCTACGAGCGCGAAGGCGCGTAATATAGATAAGTCACATATCTGAGTCAAGCACTATTCACCAATACTGTAAAAACTCATGCACCTGCTCAAAAAAGACTCAGCCCTGGAGGAGCCATCCATATAGCAACCAATCTAACGGGCCGCTACTGCGGCAACCCTCATATTATTTATTGGCAGTAACAACAGCTCCACTGCGGCGATCGGCATTTGAACAGAGGCCCCCGCAAGCAGTGGCAGACAAGAAAACGCGGAGCTTACTATTCACGGAGGGAGCGCGACCAAGTCACGGCGGGAGCACGACCAAGCCAGGGCGCCCGGGGACGCCCTGGCGGGAAAGCGCTTAATTGAACTTTGCGGTAATACCGCCGTCCACGGTGACTTCGGTGGCGGTGACATATTTTGCGGCATCGGATGCAAGGTACAGCGCCGCTTCGGCGACATCCCATGCCTCGCCCATGTGCCCCATGGGACACTGTTTATTGCGCACCGCGAACATTTCGTCGACGTTGCCATGGCCGTAAACATCCTTCAAGGGCTCCACGATCATCGGCGTATTCATCAGCCCCGGCATGACCACGTTGGAACGAATACCCTTCGGCGCGTATTGAAGCGCCACGCCTCTGGAAAAACCCAGCACGGCGGCCTTGGTGGTGTAATAGGAAATGTACGGCACGCCGGTATAGCGGATTCCGGCTATCGAGCCAATGTTGACGATACTTCCCGCGCCCTGCTTTTCCATGTGCGGAAGCACGTATTTGCAGGTGAGAAACATGGAGGTGACGTTGATATCGAACGCACGCTGCCATTGCTGCTGAGTGTACTCAACGGGTCCACCGACCTCGACGATACCGACGTTGTTCACCAGAACGTCGATGCGACCAAAACGCGTCAGGCAGGCATCCACCAGATTTTCAATCTGCTCGGCCTTGGTTACGTCGACCGCCATGACCTCACAGGTACCGCCCTCCTCCTGAATGACACGCTGCGTTTCCTGAGCAGCCTCGGTGCGAATATCGCAGCCAAATATGCTGGCGCCTTCGCGGGAAAACAGAGCCGATATCGCTTTGCCATTGCCCCAACCCGGTCCGGCAGAACCGCAACCAGTCACCAGCGCGACTTTCCCCTCCAGTCTGAACGTCATTACCTTCCCTCCTCAGCCAGTTGCTTGCGCAACTCCGTTTTCAAAACTTTTCCATAATTGTTTTTCGGCAGCTCCGGCACGAAGCGATACGACTTTGGCCGTTTGAACCTCGCGATATGATCGATGCACAAGCTATCGAGTTCCACCGCCTCCACTGTCGTACCGACCCGCGCGACGATAAATGCGATGACTTCCTCACCCCAGTCGGGGTGGCGGTTTCCGACGACCGCCACATCCTGCACAGAAGGGTGCATCAATAAAATTTCCTCGACCTCGCGAGGATAAATGTTGGAGCCGCCGCTGATAATCACATCTTTGGATCGATCCCTGAGCGTGAGAAACCCGTTCTGATCGAGGCAACCCAAATCTCCGGTCGCCAGCCAGCCATCGCGCAATGTCGACGCGGTGGCCTCCGGATTTTGCCAATAGCCCTGCATAACCGTTTCGCCCTTGACCAGGACCTCGCCAACCTCGCCCGCGGGCAGGGCGTTGCCGTCGCTGTCGGCAACGCGAACACGAACGCAACTGTGAGCCACTCCCACCGATGCCAGGCGTTGTAAATAATTAGGATTGGCGTAGTCGCTTAAATGAAAACGGGACAGGGATGTAATCGTCATGGGGCTTTCGCCCTGGCCATAAATCTGAACGAAGCGATCGCCCATGACCGTCAATGCGCGCCGGACATCCTCGACGTACATGGGGCCACCACCGTAGACGATGGTTTTGAATCCCGAAACATCCGCGCCAGAAACAGCAACGTGATCAACCAGGCGGTTGACCATGGTCGGCGCGCAAAACAGCGACACATGGCGATGGTAGCGGGCGAGCGCCACCAGCTCCTCGGGATCGAAGCCGCCGGATTCCGGCACCACGTGACGCGCGGCCAGCATGACGTGCACAAAATTGTACAGGCCGGCGCCATGCGACAGCGGCGCGGCGTAAATAATGGCATCGCGAGGTTCAACGGCGTCGACATCAACCGGATAACACAATGTCATGGCCAGCAGGTTCCGATGGCTCTGCATTACTCCCTTTGGGCGACCGGTCGTACCCGACGTATAGAACAACCAGGCTAAATCTTCAGGATCGCGTTCAACCGGAACGCTTAACGGAGCTGCATGCAGGTATTGCGCATACTCTTCGCTCCCTGCAATCACCACCGCATTCAGAGATCCGATTCGTGCAGCCGTCGATTTGCTCATATCGGCAAGATCGCCGGAAACAAACAGCAATTGCGCTCCGGAATTCTCGATAATAAAAGCCATTTCCGATGGATGCAGCTTGGCGTTGACAGGGACCGCCACCAAGCCCGCAAACCAGATACCGTAGAGGATTTCCAGATATTCCGGTGTATTGCTCATAAACAGAGCCACACGATCACCGGGAGCGAACTCATGATGTGCACGCAGGAAACCAGCAATGCTCGCGGCCCGCTCCGCGAAACCACGATAGTTATAGACTTGGTGCTTGCCATGAAAAAGTGCTGGACGCTCTGGAAATACCTGGGCAGAACGAACCAGAAGCTGAGCGATGTTCACTGACGCTCCTCCAAAATCCTTTGGCTTTATAATGCTGAAATTTGAACTATTCCACTTTCAATAATAGAAAGCTAGAAATTTACGATGATAAAAAGCTGGAAATCTAAAAAAGTTGCGGCCGGTAACCGGCCGCGTAGAAACATCAGATAACGCCAAATTCCGGATCAGTAATTATAAGTCGCCGTGATTCCGTAACTGCGTGGTTGGCCATAAATCTCCAGGCCGGACCCCGCATAAGCGGCCCAATCTTTATCCGCCAGGTTTTTGCCCCACAGCATCACACTCAGATCGCCGCGCCCCTGCTCGTCACTGACCGGAATCTTGGCCAGCGTGATATTGGCGTTGAACAAACCATAGGAGCCAACCAGATCAGGTAACTGCTTGCTGGCAATCAAACTGGCAAACTCGGCCGTCCATCCATAATTGAGATTGAAAGAAAGCTGCCCAAAGTCAAAAGGATCCAATTTGTACTCGGCATCCACATTCACTTTATTCTTAGGCGTTTGGCCCATGATGATATCCGAGTTCAACATTCCCGTGTACGGATTGACATAGTCGTCACGCTTGGTGCTCATAAACGAGTAATCGACCTGCACCTGCAGATTTTCGATGGGGAGCACGGTCAGCTCGACCTCAACCCCTTTAATTCTCGCGTCTCCCGCATTGATGGTCACAGGCAGCAATTGGGCGTCCGGAATCTCCGTTTGAATGTCTCTATATTTCGAATAATACCCCGCGAGATTAAAACGCACCCTGTCGTCGAACCACATGGATTTCAAGCCTATTTCATAGGCCGTCAAGTGTTCCGGCCCGAAGGGCTGTCTGGCCGTCCGCACATTGAATCCACCCGCGCGGTAGGCCGTGGAAGCCTTGGCATAAGTCATAAAGGATTCGGTCCAGCGGTAATCGATTGTCAGCGCTGGATCGGTACTGGAGTAATCGGCATGCCCGGAGTCATTCACATAATTAGGGTTTGGCCCCCCATTAACGAGAGGGTTACTAATATCTCTCTGGCGCGTCTGCTCACGCTGATCTCGGGAGTAACGCCCCCCTAAAGAAACACTCATTTTTTCCAGAAAATGCGGTACCCAGGTGATGTTAGCGTAAATAGCCTGCGACTTATTGGTGACATCGGCAATCAGATACGGCGGCAAGTCACTCAGCTGGATCGGCCTGTACAAATCGCCTGGAGCGGATGGATGAGCGGGATCGTACAGGCTTAGCCCGAGAGAATAGGTACTGGTGCTGGTTCTCTGGGTTCCATCTTCGCGAAAATAATACAGACCAGCCACATACTTGATGCTATCCAAGCTACCGTTAAAAACGAATTCCTGAGAATATTGGCGTTGATGCGTCGCACCTGCTTGCAATATCGGATAACCGGTGCCCTCGACCGTGTCGTGAAGCCGATCGTTATTGGTCTGGCGGTAGGATGTCAACGACTTGAAGGTCAAGTTTTCCATTGCATCCCAGGTCACCGTCAATGTATGACCATCCAGATCGTAGTCATCCTTGATCGGAAGGTTAACCCCACGAATGGCTCGGGAAAGGCGCGAACGATTTATTGGCGCTCTCCCCCAAAACTCCGGACCTAAATTAAAATTCGGTGCAACCTGCTGCCCATACCGACTTGTACCCTCATTCTGGGAGTAGTCATACGCATATTCGAGAGTGACCACATCGGAAGGGTTTGCCAGCAAGGCCAGTCGATAAGCCATTTTGTTTTCTTTTCCGAAGTCGTCACCTTCTCCGGGATTGGAAACCAGGCCGTCCTGCTTTTCACTGACATATGAAAACTTGGCGCTGACTCCGCCCGCCTTTGGCAGATTCAGGTTTGTATTGTTGCGGACATATCCCCAGTTGCCATAGGAAAAGCTCTGCCTGAGACCAAAATCGCCGGTCGGCTTTGCGGTCACATATTTGATGGCGCCGCCAATCGTGTTGCGCCCGTACAGCACACCTTGGGGACCACGCAGAACCTCGATACGCTCGATATCCGCCACGTCGGTTGCCAAACCTTGTGCCCGCCCCAGGTAAATATCGTCAACATAAATACCGACACCGGGATCGCGGCTGATCTGATCGACGTCGCTGGAACCGATACCGCGCAGGAAGACGGTCAACGTCGAGTTGTTGGTCGGAAATATCGCAATGCCCAAGGAGGGAACTTTTAAGGTCAGATCCTTCATATCCGTGAACTGCATTCTTTCCAGGGAACTCTGATCGAACGCCGATATGGCGACGGGAACATTTTGCATAGCCTCTTCTTGCTTCTGCGCCGTTACCACCACCTCTTCCAGGCCTTTTCTCTTCTCTTCCGCAGCGAAGGACAGAGGTATTTCCGTCATCAGTCCACAGAGCATTCCCAGCCCAATAAAAACACGCAAAGATGGGCTTCGTTGTTTAACCATTATGTGTTCTCCCGTATTTTTATTAACTTTTCAATGATGTTTAGGCCGCAAATGACAGCGGATCGCATGCTAGAGGAGTGACGTTTGTGCGTCAGTTCCCATATAGGAGCGGATGAAAGCTTTATCGGCTTGTGAAAAAGTAAAAAAGCGATTCTTCCTGACGATTTAATTATTTCTTGAAATCCGGTATTTCGATGGCCATCGCCATCGCCTCGCCACCGCCAATACACAGGCTGGCCACACCACGCTTCAAGCCGAGCCGGCGCAATGCATAGATCAAGGTCACGACGATTCGCGCCCCGGTGGCGCCGATGGGATGACCCAAGGCGCAGGCGCCACCGTTGACGTTGACTCGTTCGCGATCGAGACCCAGTTCCGCAATCGCCAGCATGGCCACCACGGCAAACGCCTCATTGATTTCAAAAAGATCCACGTCCGCGATCGACCAGTTGGCACGATCCAGCACACGCCGGATCGCGTATGCGGGAGCCAGGGAAAATTCGGAGGGATGACGAGCATGGGTGGCATGCGCGCGTATACAAGCGATGGGATTGAGGCCATGTTCCACGGCCAGCGATTCGCGCGTCATTACCAGAGCCGCCGCGCCATCGGCTATCGACGAGGAGTTAGCGGCCGTGACGGAGCCGGAGTCGCGAAACGCCGGCTTTAAGCGCGCGATTTTTTCAAGCTGGCAACGCGCGGGGGTTTCATCGACCAAGCAAACCTTTTCTTCTTTTCCCGGCACTTTCACTGCGCAAATTTCGTCGGAAAGCCATCCCTCGTTAACCGCTTTTTGTGCGCGCAAAACCGATTCACAAGCGAAGTCATCCTGGCTCGCGCGGGAAATTCCGCGCTCCTGCGCAATCAGGTCCGCGAAGTAACCCATCAAATGGCCTTCGTACGCATCCTGCAAACCGTCGTAAAGCATGTGATCGATCAATTCGCCATGCCCGAGCCGATATCCTCCACGCGCACGGGCAAGCAAATATGGCGCATTAGTCATGGACTCCATACCGCCGCTAATTCCGAACTCGATATTTTTCGCCGCCAGCGCTGTGTGTATCAATGCGCTGGCTTTCATGCCGGAGCCGCACATTTTGGAAATCGTGGTGGCGGGAATGGAATCCGGTAACCCGGCATGCAGCAGCGCCTGCCGGGCTGGTGCCTGCCCTACGCCGCCGAACAAACAGCAGCCCAATATGGCCTCGTCGATGCGATTCGGCTGGAGGCCCGCCTGAGTGACGGCCGCTGCAACGGCGGAGGCCGCCAGCCGCGGACCTCCAAGCGCGCTGAACTGGCCTTGAAAAGCGCCGATGGGAGTGCGCTTGGCGCCAACGATAACGACGGGATCATTTAATGAAGACATTTAAGAAAAGACCGAAAATTTCCGAATGAATTTGAGTGGAGCGTAGCCACCGGCTATGGATGCTTTTTCTCCGCCCGTCATTTTACGAAGCGTGATTACGCCCGCAGTCCCCAAAAGGAAAGCGGCACATTTCTTCGAAGACCCGCTCCGACAAAACCCCGAGCTGTTACTACTACCCGCTTGCTTCATAGATGAAATGCCTGTTTCACCTTGGTAAGGCATTTCAAATCCAAAGCCGAGATTTAGGATAGGCAGCGTGAAGTCCTCATGTACTCACGTGAAAAACACGCATTAAAGGGAATTGTGTTGAGGGGTTAACATGCGCCAATCCGACGCGACTCGTTCGGGACAGCTGCCACTGGGCGTCAGAATCTCGGGAACGGGTTCCGCCGCGCCATTGCAGTCTTTCACCAATGAACAATTGGCAGAAAACGCACCCACATCGCCAGAGTGGGTTGAAAAAAATCTGGGTATAAAAAAGCGCCACGTTGTATCGGGCGATGAAGTGCTGTCCGACTTTACCGCCCAGGCCGGCGCCGAGGCGATTAAAGCCGCCGGACTGAAAAACAACGATATCGACCTGATTATCGTCGCCACGATGACGCCGGAGCGCATGGCTCCTTCCACCGCATGCCTGACCAAGCACAAGCTCGGCATCAGCAACCACTGCCCGGCCTTCGACATGGCCGCCGCCTGTTCGGGTTTCGTTTACGCCCTCACCGTCGGCGCCGATCTGATCAAGAGCGGCATGAGCCGCCGCGCCCTGATCATCGGCGCCGACGTGATGTCGAAAATGACCGACTGGTCGCGCCGCGATTGCGTTTTTTTTGGCGACGGTGCCGGCGCAGTGGTGCTGGAAGGATCGGATGACGAGCTGGCGCTGTTTTCCGGAAAGATTTTTTCCGGAACGGAAAACACGGACCACTTTACCGTTTATCCGGATCAAGCCGCGTTTACGATGAATACCCGGGCGGTTTTCGATACGGCTACCGAGGTGCTGCCGCTGGCGATTCAAGCAGTGCTCGACCGCGAGAACATCACCCTGGACCGGGTGAAGTGGCTCATTCCGCACCAGCCTTCCGTTCGAATTCTGCGTCGCGTGGCCGAGAAAATAGGGATGCCTTTCGAGCAGGTCAAAACCAACATGGACCGCTACGCCAATACATCGGCGGGGACCATTCCCATTCTGCTGAACGAAGTGAATCGCCGGAACGAGCTGACTCGTGGCGATATCGTCGTTTTCGCCGGCGTCGGTTCCGGATGGACTTGGGGAGCGGCGGTCTACCGCTGGCACTGAAGGAGTTGAGCGGTGGAAAATCTCAAAGGTGTCATTCTCGTCACCGGGGCTAACGGAGGACTCGGCGCGGGTGTTGTGCGTTTCCTGTTGAGCAAGGGATATCGTAACGTCGCCTGTGTGTACCGCAGCGGCAGCGATCAGATTGCGAACATCCTGGACGAGTACGCGCTGCCCCGCGAATGCCACCTGTTCCGGGCCGACCTGTGCGACGAAAGCAGCGTCGCGGCGTTGCGCGAACAGGTCGGGCAACAGCTCGGCCCCGTATACAACCTGATCAATCTCGCCGGCGGGTCCGTCAACGCGATCAGCTGGCGCTCGACCCTGGATCAGGTACGACACGTCATGGATATCAACTTCGTATCGACGGTGCTGACGTGTCGCGAGTTCATACCCGGAATGCGCGAGGAAAAATATGGGCGCATCGTCAATGCGTCCAGCGTGGCGGCCTTTCGCGGGGCACCCGGGGCTTCGGCTTATACGGCGGCCAAGGCGGCGATTGTCGGCTATTCGAAATCCCTGGCGCTGGAGTTGGCCAAAAGCAATATCACCGTGAATACGCTGGCCATCGGTTATTGCGAAACGGGTTTGCTCGAACAGGTTCCGGATGACGTCAGGAGCCAGATCATCCAGTCGACGCCGGTCGGAAGCTTTGGCAACGCGGACGATATCGGGCACTGCATCAACTATCTGATCAGCACAGACTCCCGCTTCATGACGGGGCAGGTGCATCACATCAACGGCGGTCTTTATTGAGTAGTTTTTTCCGATATTCCAGCGCCAACTCCCTTTGAATTTCCTTTCCCCAGCAATGCGCGCTCGAAAATAGCGGTGCGCATTTTCTTGCGTCTCTGCCGCGTCATCCGTAAATTCCCGATCCGATTTCCTTCGACTCTCTTCTTCCCCATTTTTTCGATATTCAATATCGGCAAACTCATTTCCTCGCTCTTTAATTGCCATGCGGGAATAGAACGAAACCGCAATGCGCTGCGAGAGTGCGGACCCACCATCAATGCCCGCCATGGTGAGAGCTGAGCTGTGGCGCGTTACGGAGCGTCCGCCGAATGTCCAATAAGCCTGTTGCTCTTCCCGATCCGGCCACCCGCAGAACCACACGCTACGGCGATGTCATCGGCTTTTCCGGCCAGCACAACGATCACGCCTGGCTCGGTATTCCCTACGCGCAAGCACCCGTTGGCGAACTGCGCTGGCGCGCGCCGCGAGAGCCGAAATCCTGGCCCCATGAGCTGGAGGCCACGCGCAAGGGTACCGCCAGCGCGCAACTCAACATTTACGAAGCCGACGCCGAGGGCGCTCCCGCTTATATTGGCAGCGAGGATTGCCTGTACCTGCATGTCTGGGCTCCGCAATTCCCCCAGGAAAAAATTCCCCAGGGCAAGGATCGCCTGCCGGTGATGGTCTGGCTGCACGGGGGCTCGAATATGCGCGGACAGGGCGGCTCTCACAAAGGCGGTTTGCTGGCCAGCACGCAATCCGTGATCGTGGTCACCGTCAATTATCGCCTGGGCGTCATGGGCTGGTTCCGCCATCCCGCCCTGAACGACGAAACGGCGACGCCGGAAGATCGCTCCGGTAATTTCGGAACGCTCGATCTGATCCAGGCCCTGCGTTGGGTTCAACAAAATATCGCCGCCTTTGGCGGCGATCCCGATAACGTGACGATTTTCGGCTGCTCGGCCGGCGGCTGGAATGTCTACTCCCTGCTCGCGTCGCCAAAGGCGGAAGGCCTGTTTCATCGCGCGATCGCCCAGGGGTGCGGCGCCCTCAGTTTTCCGGTTGCAAGCGCGGAAAACTTTACCGACGCCACGCCGCCGGGCCACCCTGAAAGCTCCGCGGAAATTCTGCTGCAACTACTCGTCGATGAAGGGCGTGCCTCCAACAGAGCCGAGGCGAAAGAGCTGGCCTTTTCGATGAACACGGCGGACATCGCGAACTACCTGCGCAACAAACCTTTCACCGACATCGATAAAGCCTGCTCCACTATTCGCGCGCGCAGTGGCATTCCAATGTGGGAGCTGCCGGTTCTGTTCGAGGATGGCGTGGTGCTGCCGGCCCAAGGAATCAAAGCGGCATTTCAGGAGGGCCGTTACAACCGCGTGCCGGTGATGACCGGAAGCACGCAGTATGAATTCACGATTCTGCTGCCCGCGGTACCGAACTCCCGTTTCTCGTCCCGCGATGTGGCGACGGGAGCACTGAGCGTTCCCGATCCCGATCTCTATTTCCTCGCCGCGCGCTATCTCAGCGAGTTCGTCAAGGTCTATGGCGTGGACGGGCCGACCAGCGCGTTCAGCAAGTATCAGCCCGGCTCGGCCTTTGCGTTCCGGCTCGATTGGAATCGCCTCGACCCCGCACCCGGCTTCGGAAACCTGCGCCTTGGCTCGGCTCACGGATTGGAAGTGGTGTTTTTGTTCGGCCTGGAAAATCTTGGCCCCGAATATATTCACGCGCGCCTGGTCACCGGCGAAAACCTGGCCAGCTTCGAAAAATTATCCCGGGCAATGATGTCTTACTGGGCCGGGTTCGCGGCAACCGGAAACCCGGGCCGGGGCCGCAAGGGCGAGCTGCCGCAGTGGCAAGCCTGGGATCCGGCTTCGCCCCAGGGGGTGAAATTCATCGTGTTCGATGACGTCGAGCAAACGGGCCTGCACATGTCTCCGGCCAGCCTGAGCAAACAAGCCGTGTTGGCGCAGCTCGCGGAAGACAGCCACTTCGCAACGAACGAAGAGCGCGTTCAGTTCCTGGCAGAGATTTACCGCAGCGGGCACCTGCTTGTGGATCTGACCGCCGAGGACTATCGCAGCTATTGCCAACGATGGGACGTGACGCCCGCGCCGCTCTGACAATGCCTCCACAGCCGTGCACTAGCGCACGGCTTCCACCAGCATTGCAATCTGCTGTTTCAAAGTCGCCCTGGGGCCGCTGTAGCGAATCGCCACGTTGCCTTTTTCGGAGCGATGAATGGCTATGTGTGCAAATCCCAGGGCGGCACGCAATTCGTAGCGCAAGGTGGGAACTTCGAAGGTGACCGCATACGTTTTCAGGTTGCGCATGTCGTTGACGTAAATACCGGTTCCACTCAGGCAGTCAGCCAGGGATGCGCGGGAAAAACGCGTATAGAACGCGGTCTTGTCGCCGATCGATCCATTCATCTGCTCCCGCTTCAAGAAGGCGATATCCTGGCGTGCCTCTTCCGCGGTAATGGGTTTTATCTGGGTGCGATAGGCATTGGCGATCTCCTCCAGGCTGGAACGTCGCAGCGCGCCAAAACGCAAAGTCGCATAGCGCTCAAATACCGCGTTGCCTTCGTAATCGATGGGAATATCCAACCCGGGCACGGACCTCAGGTCGAATATCGAATAAATCCGGCTCAGGTCCTGATCGTCCTTGTCGGAAAAAACCGCGAAGGCCTTCCATAGCATGGCGTGCAGCACATCGGAACGGCTCAGCTCGGGCTGGTTTGCCCGCAGCCGGTCCATGAGTCGTTGCACGCCGCCGTCGTCAAGCTCGACGTAATCCGATTCGTAATTCGCACGGTTTTCCGCCATTTCCTTCCCAAAGTCGAAATTGGGCGGCGGCATCACGCTGAACCGTGGACTGGGCTTATGGCCGTTGCCAATGGCCAGTTCGTTGATGGCCGCTCGCGGATGGGAGTTCGCCGCCGGCGCATCGTCCCCGCGATACAGCGCGGCCCAGCAGTTCATGAAACCGAGCAGCGTTACGCCATCCGTCACGCTGTGAACGAGGCGAATGCCCAGGGCGCAGCGGTCGTCCTCGAAACGCGTGAGGCGGAAATAAAGCACGGGCGCTTTTCCCGACAGCACATCCTCCGAGGCCGGCGCCGGCTCCAGCAATGGCGAGTCTTCGAGGATCGGCGAACACCAGTCTATTTCCGTGGCGGGGCGTTCGGCGTCAAAAAAGGAAAACACCACGCCATGCACATTGTGTTTCAGGTATATACGGCTATTTTCGTGAAACAGGGCGCCACCGATGCTGGGATGGCGGTCGACGGCTCCTTGCAACGCCGCCTTCATCCGGGCCACCTCCGGTGTTTTCCGGAAAAAATAGAGCACGCACGATGTCTTGTGATCGGTCAGGATATCGAGCACATTGAGTTCATCGCTGAAGGACGCGGCGGTTTCCGATTTGACGAGGCAATGTTCCAGTTGCTGCATAAACAGGTTCCCTGATGTTTATTGAAATGGGATGCCGGTTATTGAATGGATGCCAGGTCGCCGGCGTCGAGCAAGGCAAATCCACCCAGGGCCACCAGGCCCGCCCAAAGATCCAGGCGCTCCTGATCCGATCCGAAGCGCCGATCACGCTTGAGCTGCGCCAATATCTCCGTTTTCGATTCGCTGTTGGCGGACATGCGAATGCCCTGCTGCCCGACATCGGAAAAGACAATGAAACGCGACCGCTCATCGCCCGCCTGACCGCAGGCATTCCATTCGGGAAGCTCGCCGCCACGTCCCTGTCCCGGGGCGCCGCGATGCGCGAACTGCGCCCAATAGGACATCATCGAGCGCGACAGCATGCCGAAGCTTTCCGAAACTTCCGGGCCGATCAGCGCCGCCGCCGAGCATTCCGCACCCAGCCGCGTGTGCCCGAAAACGAAGGGAATTTCCAGGCCGTGCGTTGCGCCCAGCGCGAAGCCATCCAGCCATTGCGCCGGTTGCAGCGCATCCCAATCGAATCGATAAGTGAACACGCGCCCCGGAAAATTGGCGGCCAAGGCCGAACCCGCCCGATCGACGCTTTTTGCCTTCATCAGTTTGCTGACATATTCCGCCACCAACGCATAGCGTTGCTTATCCTGAATCCGAAAGCCGGATGCATCCCGGGAAATCAAACAACTGTTGCGCAACGCAGGCAGCAGGGATGTGTACTCATCGCGCGTGCAGCCGATGATCAGCGGCACACGCGCATAGATACCGCTCGAAAACAATGCATGCTCGACGCCATTCGCGGGAATGACCACGCCGTCATTGAAGGTGTGCGGAAACGCCAGCGCATCCAGCTTTTGCGCGCGCCGCAACAGGGCCTGTCCGGCGCGATCCAATTCGTCGAAGGTTTTTCCCCGCAGATAAGCCGCGATTTTTGCATTATCCGCCGACGCGATATATGCCTGCGCGCCGGCACGGTCGGTGCACGCTCCATCCTGGACCAGCAGTTCCAGCAGAAGCTCCGCCGAGCTCTGCGGATGCCCGGAAACTTCGTTGTCGACGTAATTTTCCGCCGCGGCGGTTGCCATGGAGGTCGGCAATCCGCTTTGGAGAATCGCTTTGTGAAACAGGCCCGCCGCCAGGGGCGAAGTCATCAAGGCATAAATATTGAGAGCGCCGGCGGATTGCCCAAACAGCGTGACATTTTTTGGATCGCCGCCGAATTCTCGGATATTGCCGCGAATCCAGCGTAACGCACCAATCAGATCCAGGTCGCCAAAATTGCCGGACGCATCCTCCGTGCCGATGCCCGCGCGCAGCGCCGCATGACGCAACCATCCCAGCACGCCCAGGCGAAAGTTGACGGACACCACGATCACCGACTGGCTTTCCGCCAGCACGCCGCCATCGAAATCGGCGCCCTGCCCTCGCAGGTTTCCACCCGGGTGAATCCAGACCATCACGGGCAGATGACAATCGCCATTTCGAGCTGTCGCGTTCGCAGTCGACGACGGCGCCCAGATGTTGAGATACAGGCAGTCTTCGGAACCGATGTAACGTCTCGCGCCGGGTACGCGTTGCGCGGATGCCGGACCGGCCCTCAGCGCCTGCCGGGTTCCCCTCCAGGACGCCGCCGGTTGCGGCGCGCGCCAGCGCAAAGCGCCAATGGGCGGCAGGGCATAAGGCAGCCCCAGCCAGACGCACTCGCCCTGCGGGCCGCGAAATCCGACAACGCTTCCCTGCTTTGTTGTTCGAAGCGTTGCCTCGTCCGGCAATGGTGGCGGCATGACTGAACCATCGTCCCGAACCTGACAATATTGCGCAGCATTGCCTTCCGTTCCGGCAGCCATCGTCTTCCTCCCCTTGTCCTTGGGATACTGCAGCTTGCTTACTTTGCGATCCTTTCCGCAGGCGCGGATACTGCAAGCGCCGTGTCATCCTGGACCAGCGCTTCGATGAATTTTCGAAATGGCTCTAACGCAGAGACATCGCCCACATAACGTATGGACGTCGATTGATTCAATTTCCTGTAAACGTAAATAGCCGGGAATCCCAGATCCTGCACGGTCTCGTACCACAGCGCTTTTTCTTCGAAGGTGGTGTTGTAAATTTCCAGGAAGCGCATGTCGTTGACGAAAATGGCGTTGAAATCCAGGCAGTCGACGAGCGAACCGCGGATGAATTGGCTGAACGTGCCATTCGATGCCCGCAAACGCCCCTGCGTATATTCCCGATTCAAATAGGCGATGTCCTGGCGGACCTCGATCTCGGTAATCGGTTTGGTCTGCTGCCGGAACCATTCGGCGGCCTGTTCCAGGCCGAGCGCCCTGACCGCCTTCAACGAGCCCTCCGCGGAGCGCACGATGCTGGTGTTGCCCTCGAAATCGTCGGGAATGCCGAAGTTCTTGATCGCCTTGATATCGCCGGCCGTATAGATGCGGCACGCCTCGTAATCCGGCAACGGCGATGCATGGGCAAAAGCCTTCCAGGCGATGGCGTGGATGATGTCCGAACTCGACAGCTCCAGCGTCGAATCCGCCTTGCAACGTTGTATCAGCGCCTCCAGCCTGGCATTCGGAATATCCACGTTGATGGCGCCGGAGGTCTTTTTATTTTCGTCGAATTTCTGCCGCAGGCTGAAGTTGGCCGGGGGCAGAATCCTGAACTTCAAGCTCGGCCGGTATCCTGGCCCCGCGCCCAGATGGCTCAATGCTTCGCGGCTATAATCGCTGCGCGGTGGCATGGCGATGCCATTATAAAAACCCGCCCAGGATTTGAAAAAATTGGCCAGCGCCGCGCCGTCCACCAAGCTGTGGACAAAGCGCACGGCGAGGGACCAATAGTCGTCGGCGAACAGAATGACCTTGAATCCCGTGATGGGCATTTTTCCGCCGAAGATTTCCAAACCCGGGATGTGCTCTATCAGCGGGCTGGATTCGGTAATGACGCCGAGGTTATTTAAATCGGGGCAGGCCTCGTCGGATTGATAAACCGAAAAATTTGCCCCCACATTGCTGTGGCTCAGAAAAACCCGGCCGTTGTCGTTGACCAGGGAGCCCGCAAAACCCGGATGGCGATCCAGGGTTTTGACCAGCGAGGATTTCAAGCGCGCAAGGTCCGGCTTTTTCCTGAAAAAAAAGACTCCGGAGAAATTGACGTGCCCCGTCAGCAGGTCGAGCACATTGAGCGAAATTAATTTCTGGTTGGCATGACTTCCTGTTACGACTAGAGATTCTATGAGTTCCATCGTTTATCTCTCAAAAATCACAGGATATACACCCCGCAGGGGGAATATCGGTGATAACGCCCGTGTTGATACTGCCTAAAATCGCCGATCCTGAAATTTTGTCGATGCGGGGCCGCCACGCCGTTCGGTCATGGCCAGTGGTTGCAATCATGCCAAGCCCGATGCAAAGGATTAATGACCCGTTAGGAGTAAATTCAGCCATTTAAATTTGCTGAATTTTCCGGCGGAAATGCCGGCATTTTTATCACGGGAGCCTCGCAGCCGACCCGCCCCTTTTTAATTTGAACCTTCGGCTGCGACAAAAAATAATTTCCATGAATGAACGCCCGCGAAGATAAATTTATTGATTACCCGAAGCATTCAAGAAAAAAATCGACGGATGAAAACCCGCTCGTTTCTGCGAATCACCGATTGGCAGTATTGATGAATGGCCATCAAATTTAGACTGCCTGGTCGCAGGCCATACATCGCAGGAGAAGCAAGTGGGAATTCATACCGCAGACACCATCCCAACGGTTCTATCTCTTTCCGCAGCGCGTTTCGGCGACAAAACGGCGATCGTCGACGAAGGGACGTCGCTATCGTTCCGCGAACTCAACGAGACCGTGGCCAGCGTCGCGGGCGCCTTTGTCGAGGAAGGCATAGCCCCCGGCGACAGAATCGCGTTGTGGGCGCCCAATTGCGCCGGCTGGATCGTTGCCTGCCTGGCCGCTCAATGCCTGGGAGCGATCGCCGTTCCCATCAATACGCGCCTCAAGGGCATGGAGGCGGAATACATCCTCAATAAAACGCGCGCGAGCATTTTGCTGACAGTGAAAGGATTTCTGGGACAACCGTTTGCCGAGCAACTCGCGGATTTGTCGCTGCCGCATTTGCGCAGAACGCTCGCGTTCGATCACGATTGGCGGGATTTCGCGACCAGCGCTTCGATGCAATCCGTCGCCAAGGGCGATCAATTGCGCTCGCGGGTCACGTCCGAAAATCCTTGCGATATTTTGTTCACCTCCGGCACCACCGGATATCCGAAAGGCGTCGTCAGCGGCCACGGGCAAACCGTCCGCCAATTCATCTTGTGGAGCGACCAGGTGGGCTTATGCGCGGACGATCATTACGCCATCGTGAATCCGTTCTCTCATATTTTCGGTTACAAAGCGGGCTGGCTGGCCGCGATGATGACCGGCGCCACCAGCTATCCGATTGCAAGGCTTCATATACCGAGCCTTATCGACACCATCGCCCGATACAACATTTCCGTATTGCCCGGGCCACCCACTCTGTTTCAATCGTTTCTGGCCGAAATCGCCTCGCGCAAGAACGAGCTGTCCTCGCTGCGCTTATCGGTTACCGGCGCGGCTTCCGTTCCCCCGGCATTGATCGACCGCATGCGCCAGGATCTCGGTATCGCGCGCGTGCTGACCGGCTACGGATTGACCGAGGCGGGCGTCGTTGCCCTGAGTCATCCCGACGACAGCGCCGAGCGCATCGCCACCTTTGCCGGCAGGCCGATCCCCGGCATTGAAGTGCGTTGCGTCGACTCTTCAGGCGCACCGGTGCCGGCGGGCACCGAAGGCGAGATCTGCGTCCGCGGATACAACGTCATGCAAGGCTATTTTGAGGATGCGGAGGCCACCGCGAAGGCCATCGACAGCGACGGTTGGCTGCACACCGGCGACATCGGGCGCCTGGATGAAGATGGCTACGTCCAGATAACCGACCGGATGAAAGACATGTATATCTCCGGCGGCTTCAATTGCTACCCCGCGGAAATCGAACGCATGCTCTGCGCCAACACGGGTGTATTGCAAGCCGCAGTGGTTGGCGTGCCGGACGAACGGCTGGGCGAGGTGGGGCGCGCCTACGTCATCCTGCGTCCCGACGCGGAGGTCAGCGCCAATGCGCTCATTGAATGGAGCAAGACGCATATGGCGAATTACAAGGTTCCGCGCGAGGTCGTCTTCGTCGACTCGCTACCGACCAACGCCGCGGGCAAAGTCCAAAAATTCCTGCTCGAAGCCTGAGCAGAAATTTTCAAACGCGCAGGCGAGCTCATGGTATGCGGACATAACACAGAGAGTTTCAGCGCACGGAATAAATGTTCCAGCACCTTTCCGAAGGCCTGACAAAAAGCCCGTTCGCCACCGGCTTTTCTTGCGTCGAATGCATAGACCGGAGACATAGGTAACAGGTGTGCCAGGACATGGGTTACACATGTGGACAGTGATCAGAGGAGCTCCGCCATGCTGTGTGGACATTCTCTACAGTGCAAAGCAAGCATTTAGCGGGATTGAAAGAGGAAGGGATTCACTTGCCCTGCGGGCGCCATCGCTTGCGATGGCGTGGTCTCCGCTTGCTGCGCAAGCTCCGGCTCGAACCGGAAGGTTCTCACCCTGCCGTTTCCGCGTTCAATAAAAAACCCGGCGCAAGGCAAGCATATGTGAGATTTGAAAGAAGGAGGGATTCACTTGCCCTGCGGGCGCCATCGCTTGCGATGGCGTGGTCTCCGCTTGCTGCGCAAGCTCCGGCTCGAACCGGAGGGTTCTCACCCTGCCGTTTCCGCGTTCAATAAAAAACCCGGCGCAAGGCCGGGTTTTTTATTGAATGGCGGAGAGGGAGGGATTCGAACCCTCGATGAGGCTTTTGACCCCATACTCCCTTAGCAGGGGAGCGCCTTCGGCCTCTCGGCCACCTCTCCAAAACTTTTCTTCCGTGATGATGATTCGTACATTTTTCCTGTACAACGATCATCTGCTTGCGAGCATTTCAGGCTATATCCCTTGAAAAACAACGCGCGGCATCATAGCACAGTCGCGCGGAAAGCACAGTCCTAAATTACTTTTTGTCAGGTTTCCGGGCCGCCCTGCCCTTTTTCCTTCTGGATGCGCTGGTAAATTTCTTCACGATGCACAGCAACTTCCTTCGGTGCATTGACACCCAGGCGTACCTGATTACCTTTGACGCCGAGCACCGTTACCGTCACTTCGTCACCTACCACCAGCGTTTCGCCGATGCGGCGAGTAAGAATAAGCATTGGTAGTCTCCTAAGTCCCCGCCCACGGCACAACGTACCGGAAGGCGGTCCCACCCCTGGTCAAAAATAAGCAGCGGGACAACCGCTGCGCCATCGCAAGCCAGCGCTTATCGATTGCCGTTCAGGCGTTCGACGGCCGGTCTAGTTGAAATTCCGAATGCAGAGCCCGTACCGCGAGCTCCATGTATTTCTCATCGATGACCACCGAAATTTTGATTTCCGACGTCGTGATCATCTGGATATTGATGGATACATCAGCCAACGCCTTGAACATCTGGCTTGCGATGCCCGCGTGCGAGCGCATCCCCACGCCCACCAGCGACACCTTGCAGATCTTCGCGTCGGTTTTTACTTCGCGCGCACCGAGCTTGGCCGCGGTTTCACGCAAAATGGCTTCCGCCTTGGCCAGATCGTTGCGGTGCACCGTGAAGGTCAGGTCGGTCGTATTGTCCTGACCCACGTTTTGCACGATCACATCGACTTCGACATTGGCATCGCCAATCGGGCCGAGAATCTGGTAAGCCACGCCGGGCGTATCCGGAATTCCGACCACGGTCAGCTTGGCTTCGTCGCGGTTGAACGCAATACCGGAAATAGCGGGGTTTTCCATAGCGGAATTGTCCTCGAGGGTAATCAGAGTGCCGGGGCCGTCCTGGAAGCTGTGCAGCACGCGCAGCGGCACATTGTATTTGCCGGCGAATTCGACGGAGCGAATCTGCAATACCTTGGAGCCGAGGCTGGCCATTTCCAGCATTTCTTCGAAAGTGATTTTATCGAGCCGGCGCGCGGTATCGACCACGCGCGGATCGGTGGTGTAAACGCCATCCACGTCGGTGTAGATCTGGCATTCGTCCGCCTTCAACGCGGCGGCCAGGGCCACGCCCGTGGTATCGGAACCGCCGCGACCGAGGGTGGTGATGTTGCCGTTCTCGTCGATGCCCTGGAAACCCGCAACCACCACGATGCGCCCCTGGGCCAGATCGTGGCGAATGCGCTGGTCGTCGATTTCGCGAATGCGCGCCTTGGTGAACGCGTCGTCGGTGAGAATACGTACCTGGGCGCCGGTGTAGGATTTCGCCGCATAACCGCGCTTATGCAACGCCATGCACAGCAGCGCGATGGTGACCTGCTCGCCGGTGGAAATCAGCACATCCAGCTCACGCGGAGTCGGCTGCTCCTGAATCTCCTTGGCGAGCGCAATCAAACGATTGGTTTCGCCGCTCATCGCCGACACGACCACCACCACGTCGTGGCCCTGGTCGCGGAAACGGGCCACTTTCTCGGCCACGGCATCGATGCGTTGCACCGTGCCTACGGAGGTGCCACCGAATTTCTGTACGATCAAACTCATGCGCGTAATACGCTCACATTAAAAGAACGCGGATTAAACAACAAATTTACTGGAAATTAAACTATTTCGTGTTACCGGCGACATACTGCTCGGCCAGCGCCAGCGCCTGCGGCAGAGCCGCCGGGTTAGTGCCGCCGCCCTGGGCCATGTCGGGACGTCCGCCGCCCTTGCCGCCTAACACCTGGGCCACTTGCTGCAGCAATTCGCCGGCCTTGAAACGGTCGGTCAGATCCTTGGTGACACCCGCCGCCAGCGCGACTTTTTCGCCCTCGACCGCCGCCAGCAGCAACACCGCCGATCCCAGCTTGTTCTTCAACTGGTCGATGGTATCGCGCAGGGTTTTGGCATCCGCGCCCGGCAGCTGCGCGGCCAGCAATTGCACGCCGTTGATGGTTTTCGCCTGCGCGGCGAGATCGCTGCCGGCGGCGCTGGCCAGCTTGCCCTTGAGCTGCGCCAGCTCTTTTTCCAGAGCCCGCACCGAATCCAGCACCTGGCCGACACGCTGCGCCACTTCATCGACCGGGGCTTTCAGCACGCCGGCCACGTCGCCCAGCAAGTTTTCCTGGCGCTGCACCAGCGCCAGCGCGCCCTCGCCCGTGGTCGCCTCGATACGGCGCACCCCGGCGGCAACGCCACCCTCGCTGGTGATCTTGAACAGGCCGATGTCGCCGGTGCGCGACACGTGGGTGCCGCCGCACAGCTCGCGCGAGGTGCCGATATCCAGCACGCGCACCTCATCGCCGTATTTTTCGCCGAACAGCATCATCGCGCCGGTCTTCTGCGCTTCCTCGATAGCCATCACCCGCGCCTGAGTCGGCACGTTAGCCAGGACCTCGGCATTGACGATGGCTTCGATGCGGCGAATCTCGTCGCGGGTCAACGGCGCGTTATGGGCGAAGTCGAAACGGGTCTTATCGGCGTCGACCAGAGAGCCCTTCTGCTGCACATGCTCGCCGAGCACCTCGCGCAAGGCCTTGTGCATCAGGTGGGTGGCGGAGTGATTGCGCACCGTGCGCGCGCGCCGCGCGGCATCGACGCGGGCGGTCACGCTGTCGCCCACGCGCAGCGTGCCGGCGCGCAGCTCGCCGTGATGGCCGAACACATCGGCCTGGATTTTCTGGGTATCGTCGACCGCGAACAGCGTGGTGCAGACATTGCCGGCGATCAGCTCGCCGCTGTCGCCAACCTGGCCGCCCGATTCGGCATAGAACGGCGTGCGGTCCAATACCACCACGCCCTGCTGGCCGGCGATCAATGCCTGCACCGGCGTGCCGTCGGCGTAAAGCGCGGTGATTTTCGCGCCCTCGACCTCGAGCTGCTCGTAACCGTGGAAATGCGTGGCAACGCCGCTGTATTCGAGCGCCAGGGTCATTTTGAATTTACCGGCGGCGCGCGCCTGTTCGCGCTGACGCGCCATCGCCGCGTCGAAACCGGCCACATCCACCTTGACGTTGCGCTCGCGGCATACGTCAGCCGTCAGATCGAGCGGGAAACCATAAGTGTCGTGCAATTTGAACGCGGTTTCGCCATCGAACTCGGCGCCCGCGGCCAGCTTCGACAACGCCGCCTCGAGGATTTCCATGCCGTTTTCGATGGTCTCGAAGAAACGCTCTTCCTCCTGGCGCAACACATCGGTGACGCGCGCCTGGGAGCTGACCAGCTCGGGATACGCGGCGCCCATTTCGGCGACGAGATCCGGCACCAGCCGATAGAAAAACGCCTGGCGCGCGCCCAGCTTGTAACCGTGGCGAATCGCGCGGCGGATGATGCGGCGCAATACGTAACCGCGGCCTTCGTTGCCGGGAATCACGCCGTCGGCAATCAGGAACGAGCAGGCGCGGATATGATCCGCCAGTACTTTCAGCGAAGGACTGTCGAGATCGCCGGTATCGGTTTCCCGCGCCGCCGCGCGAATCAGTTTCTGGAACAGGTCGATCTCGTAGTTGCTGTGCACATGCTGCAACACCGCCGAGATACGCTCCAGGCCCATGCCGGTATCCACGCTCGGCTTGGGCAGCTGGTGCATCGTGCCCTGCTCGTCGCGGTTGAACTGCATGAACACGTTGTTCCAGATTTCGATGTAGCGGTCGCCGTCCTCTTCCGGGCTGCCGGGCGGGCCGCCCCAGATTTCCGGGCCGTGATCGAAGAAGATTTCGGTGCAGGGACCGCAGGGGCCGGTATCGCCCATCATCCAGAAATTGTCGGAGGCGTAGCGCGCGCCCTTGTTGTCGCCGATGCGGATCAGCCGCTCGGCGGGCACGCCCACTTCTTTATTCCAGATGTCGTAGGCTTCGTCGTCCTCGGAATAGACCGTCACCCACAGCTTGTCCTGGGGCAGGCCGAGCCACTCTTTGGAGGTGAGGAATTCCCAGGCGTAATGAATCGCGTCGCGCTTGAAATAATCGCCGAAGCTGAAGTTGCCCAGCATTTCGAAGAAGGTGTGGTGGCGCGCGGTGTAGCCGACGTTTTCCAGATCGTTGTGCTTGCCGCCGGCGCGCACGCATTTTTGCGAGGTGGTGGCGCGGGTATAGGGACGTTTGTCGAAGCCGAGGAAGACGTCCTTGAACTGGTTCATGCCCGCGTTGGTGAACAGGAGCGTCGGGTCGTCGTGCGGCACCAATGAGCTGCTTGGCACACGCGTGTGGCCCTTGCTTTCAAAAAATCTGAGAAAGGCCTCGCGTATTTCGGAGCTCTTCATTGTTCCTCTCGCCATCGCTGTCAACGCCCGACCCCCAGCGGACCCGGCCCACAAAGGCGCGTAGTATAGCCAAATCAACGCCTTCGCGGATACGCGCAAACCGCGCCGGCGGGGCGGATGGCGGCTTTCGAGACAATCTTGCGGGAAAGGATTATTTTCCGAGCTTTTCGTCGGCGCTGAGCAAGCGCGCCTCGCTTTCGAGCATGACCGGAATACCGTCGCGGATGGGATAGGCCAGCCCGCTCGCCCGGCAGACCAGCTCCTGGTTCTTTTCATCGTATTCCAGCGGCGCCTTGGTCACGGGGCACACCAGGATGCTCAGCAGTTTTTTGTCCAGCATGGTTTCTTCCCATCATTGGTAATCGGTGGCGGTCATTGAGGTCGGTAGCGACCATCGAGCCGACGGCGACAGCGTTCTATCTATTGCCTATTGCGATTGCGCGGTGGAGGCCGGCGCCGCGGGCATGGCCGGCGCCACCAGTTGCGGATCGAGGCGCACGCCGAACCAGTTGATGCGCCAATCCAGATGCGGCCCCGTGGCGCGGCCGGTAGCGCCGACCTCGGCCACGACCTGGCCGGCCTTGACCTGCTGCCCCGGCTGCACCAGCAGGCGGCTCAGGTGCATGAAGGTCGACGATACACCGTAGCCGTGATCCATGATCAACGTGCCGCCGGAGAAAAACATATCCGGACTCGCCAGGGTGATCGTGGCGTCGGCGGGCGCGCGCACCGGTGTTCCCACCGCCGCCGCCACATCGACGCCGAAATGCGGGCGTCCCGGCTTGCCGTTGTACACGCGCTGGCTGCCGTAGACGCCGCTGATGCGGCCGAGCAGCGGCCACTGGAATTGCCCGCTGAAATCGAGGCGATCGCTGTCGGTGGCGCGCGCGTGTTCAACCTGTTTCTGCTCGGCGAGGATGCGCTGCAATTGCTCCGGCGGCGGCTCGACGGTTTGCTGCGGCACGCCGGTGACACGCTGGATGTCGTACTCGCGGCGCGCGATATCCAGGCGGTGCTCGCGCCGGCCGCCATCGGCGGCGATTTCGGTCAGCACGGCCTGCGGCTTCGCATCGCGGTCGAAACCGATCGCGAACACGCCCTGCGGCGTCACGCGCACGGCCTTGCCGTCGAGCTGCACGCGCGTGCCCGCCTCGACATGGCCGATCACCAAACCACCCTGGCTCAGCGCGCCCTGCAGACGCAGGGTGTCAGGCGTTTCGGCGCGGGCAGGCGCCGCCGCCGTGCACAACACCAGCATCGCCATCCAGCCGGCGCCGCGCCGGCCGGCTTTCGTCCAGCGCTTTTCAAACGGAGGTTTTTTAATCAGAGAGCGTCGAATCATCCGCACAATAAACCGAATTCACCGTAAAATTTCCGGGCCACATGGTAACCCGCACAGTCCCCTGGAGAAAGCCGCCCGTGAGCCGCTACCGCCCGCCGCAACGCAAAGGTTCCACTTACATCACCGCCGAAGGCATGGCTGTGCTGCGCGCCGAATTGCACCGGTTGTGGAAGGTGGAGCGGCCGCAGGTCACGGCCACCGTGCACGAGGCGGCCAAAAACGGCGACCGTTCGGAGAACGGCGATTACATCTACGGCAAACGCCGGCTGCGGGAAATCGACCGGCGCGTGCGCTACCTGAGCAAGCGCATCGACGAGCTGGAAGTGGTCGAGCAATTGCCCGCCGATCGGAATCGCGTGTATTTCGGCGCCTGGGTCACGGTCGAGGATGAGGAGGGCGAGCTGCAGACCTATCGCATCGTCGGCCCCGATGAGTTCGATCTGACCCAGCGCAAGCTGAGCATGGATTCGCCGCTGGCGAGGGCGCTGCTCGGCAAGCGGGTGGAGGATGACATTGTGTTCATGAGTCCCGCTGGGGAGCGGGAGCTTTATATTGCGGCGGTGAGGTATTCATTGGGCGAGTAGGCTCACTTGCACCGTTCGAGCGGTTTTTAATTTATTTGCGGATAACAGCTCAGGTTGCGCCTGATAGTGCGTTGCACCTGCCGTGGGCGTCACCTTTATGCGTCCTTGGGGGCGCATCCTGCGGACCGCTGATTTTTTGCCTCCGCGCGGCGGGGCGTGGATGCGCCTGATGGCGCGTTGCACCTGCCGTGAGCGTCACTTTTATGCGTCCTTTGGGGCGCATCCTGCGGACCGCTGATTTTTTGCTTCTGCGCGGCGGGGCGTGGATGCGCCTGATGGCGCGTTGCACCTCCGGTGGGGGTCACTTTTCTTGCTTCGCCAAGAAAAGTAACCAAAAGAAGGCGACCCCGGCCGCGCAGGTCATCGCGCCTTGCGCGATGACTCCCCTCCCTCCGTGGAAATTTGGCGGTCGGTTTTGATGCG
>Ga0153956_1000430_pt1 | contig 48715 bp, 48 predicted proteins | sample TSFL040MetaG_FD_104704 | JGI IMG/M metagenome (GOLD analysis project Ga0153956, IMG submission 104704) | Attine ant fungus gardens microbial communities from Florida, USA - TSFL040 MetaG | ecosystem: Host-associated > Fungi > Mycelium > Unclassified | place: USA: Florida, Wekiwa Springs... | reverse complement strand
TTTATTTTCGTACACAAATAATAACATGAAGATCGTATGGGATGAACCGAAGCGCCGGAGCAACCTCGCCAAGCACGGCTTGGACTTCGCTTCTTTGACCGTCGAGTTTTTTGAAGCCGCCCGCGTCGAAGTCGCCAGGCACGATCGGTTCCTTGCGGTCGGCCAGCTCGACGGTATCGCGGTTGTTGCCGTCATATTCCGGCCGCTCGGCTCCGAAGCTGTCTCGGTGATCTCCATGCGGCGGACCAACGCGAGAGAAAGGAGCCTTCCATGACAAAGAGATGGCCCAAATTCGTGACGAAGGACTTGGGGCCTGATGACGACGCCGAGATGGTCCGGCGCTGGCGGGCGTATGACCGTAGTATGCGCGCGATCATCGCCAAGGGCGGTGTCCACCAAGACGACGACGGCTGGTGGGTAGACGATGCCACCGGCGCGTTGATTGGCCCTGATCCTGAAATCGAACGCCCGGCTTCATCAATCGACATCGCCGGAGCCAAGCCGTTCGCCCAGGTTTTCCCCGACCTGGCCGCAAGCATCAAGCGGTCACGCGGTCGCCCGAAGCTGGAAAACGCCAAACAGGCCGTCACCCTGCGCCTCTCTCCGGATGTCGTCGAAAAATTCAAGGCAACAGGCGACGACTGGCGCGCGAAGATGGCCAGAGCGCTGGAGCGGGCGAAGGTCTGACCGGCGAAACAAATTCGTCGCGGACAAAGCCAGCGAATTGCTCCGGCAGGAGCGCAAAAACGTCAAGCGAGCCAAGAGTCGGAAGTACCGACTGGCCGCCGTCTGATCATCAAGGATGTGGGGCTGCGAATGCTTGATATGAGCCAGAAAACTGGCGCGAGAGACGGGACTCGAACCCGCGACCTCTGCCGTGACAGGGCAGCGCTCTAACCAACTGAGCTACTCCCGCGTGGACGTGGATTGTGTCCCGCAGTGGGGCTGGACATAAAGGGACGTCATCGCGAAGTCAAGAACGTTGCAGCGCCCTTTTTCAAGCCGTCCCCATCCACTTGCCCACCCGCTTGCGGTTCGGCCATTTCAAGGCGGAGCGTGCAAATAACCTCGTATTTTACAGGCAAAACAGCGTAGTCCCCGTCGCGTCGAATCGTCTAAGCCCTGCTTTGTCTCAGGTTTTGTGACGGTAATTAACGGAAAGGCCAGTTTCCATGGCGAATACCCCTGCCACCACCGCGAAGGCGCCTGCGCCCGCGACCATCACCCTCAAGCATCTGGCGGCCGCGCTGGCCGAAGACCACGAGTTGTCGAAGAAGAAGGCCGAGGAGCTTCTCACGGACATGGTCGGCCGCATGACCGAGCATCTGAAAAACGGCGAGCGCATCCGCATCGTCGGCCTCGGCATCCTGCAGGTCCGCACCCGCGCCGCTCGCGTCGGCCGCAACCCGGCCACCGGCGAGGAAATCCAGATCAAGGCCAGCAAGAAGGTCGCCTTCCGCCCGGCCAAAGAGCTGAAGGAAGCCGTGTGACCGGCATCGGTCAGGCATCAAGCAAGACCGCGTTCCGGGCCCGGCCCGGAACGTCGCGCTCCGATTTCCGGGTATCCATCTCAGGCGAGTGATCCATGGCAGCGACGTCGGCTATCTCCTTCACCCATGACGTCACCGAGCGCTTCCTGCGCTATGTCGTGATCGATACGCAGTCCGACCCGACGTCGCCGACCTGTCCTTCCACAGCCAAGCAGAAAGACCTCGGCGCTCTGCTCGCGCGGGAATTGCAGCAGCTCGGCCTCGCCGATGCGCATCTCGACGCACACGGCTATGTCTATGCGACGATCCCGGCGACGTCCGACAAGCAGGTTCCGGTGATTTGCTTCTGTTCGCACATGGACACCTCGCCCGACTGCAGCGGCGCCGGCGTGAAGCCGCAACTGGTCCGCAATTATCAAGGCGGCGACATCGTGCTGCCGGCGGACAGGACGCAGGTGATCCGCGTCGCGGACAATCCGGCGCTCGCCGACCAGATCGGTAACGACATCATCACCACCGACGGCACCACTTTGCTGGGCGCCGACAACAAGGCCGGCCTCGCCGAGATCATGGATGCCGCGCGCTTCCTGATCGCCAATCCCCGGATCAAGCACGGCACCATCAAAATCCTGTTCACGCCGGACGAGGAGATCGGCCGCGGTGTCGACAAGGTCGACCTTACGAAACTCGGCGCCGACTTCGCCTATACGATGGACGGCGAAACCGCCGGCCATATCGAGGACGAAACGTTCTCGGCCGACGCCGCGGTGATCAACATCACCGGCGTTGCAGCGCATCCCGGCTTTGCCAAGGGCAAGATGGAGCATGCCATCAAGATCGCCGCGGCGATCGTCGATCGGCTGCCCAGGGACACCTGCTCGCCGGAAACCACCGAAGGCAAGCAGGGCTTCCTGCATCCGACCGGCATCACAGGCGCGCTCGAACAGGCGACGCTTCACCTGATCGTCCGCGACTTCACCGAGGCCGGATTGCAGGAAAAGGAAGCGCTCCTGCAATCCATCGTCGATGATGTGATGACATCCTATCCGCACTCCACAGCGACGATCGCGATCACCCCGCAATATCGCAACATGAAGCAGGTGATCGACCGACACCCGCAGATCGTGGACTATGCCGTCGAGGCGATCCGGCGCACCGGGCTGGAGCCGGTTCGCAGCAGCATCCGCGGCGGCACCGACGGCTCGCGTCTGTCGTTCATGGGCTTGCCCTGCCCCAACATTTTTGCAGGCGAGCATGCATTTCATGGCCGCACCGAATGGGTCAGTGTGCAGGACATGGAAAAGGCGGCCGAAACCATCGTCCACCTCGCGATGATCTGGGAAGAAAGAGCCTGAACGGGCTGGTCGGGTGCTGCACCGCAGCAGCCAACCGTGGCCCGTATTAGCCTCCCGACTAATTGTGCCGCGCTCACGTCGCGGTATTATGTAACTGATGAATTGTAATCGACTTCGTTGGAAACACGGTCGGCGAAGTCCACATTTTCAGAATTTTATATTTTCAGCAGCCCATACAGATCACAGCCGCGGGGGGCGTCATGGGGTCGTTCAGGGACAGATATTTCCAGAATGCATTGTCCGCCATCGATCGGATCAGTACGGCGGAATCCACGCGCGGCATCGGCGACGTCATCACCCATACAGCCGCATCGTTCGGTTATGACAATGTCTGCTTCCTGACCTCGGCCGGCAGTCACCAGCGGTTCGAGGACCGGGTTCTGTGGAACGTCTGGCCGAAAACCTGGGCCGAACAGTATCGCGACTCCAATTTCTACACGCACGATCCGGTGGCGCCGCGGATTCGCCGACAGCCGGAGATGTTCGCCTGGTCGGACATCCGGTTCGATGAGATCAGCCCCGCGTCCCGCAAGATCATGGAGATCGCCGCCAACGATCACGGATTGCGGTTCGGGCTTTGCGCGCCGGTGCACGGCATGAACGGCTATCAGGCCGGCCTCTCGCTGGCAGGACGCGATGTCGAATGTACACCCGAAGCCAATGCCGCGATCGAACTGGTTACGATGTATGCGTTCAACCGTTTCGCTATTCTTCGCGCGCGGGAAAAGCCGAAAGCCACGATACTGACAATGCGCGAACGTGAAGTGATCGGATGGGTGGCCGCGGGGAAGACCGCGTGGGACACGAGCGTCATCCTCAGCATTTCCGAGGACACCGTGAACAAGACGGCGACAGCGGCGATGCAGAAGCTGAATGCGCATACGCGCGCGCAGGCCGTGGCTGAGGCGATCCGGCAGGGATTGATCGCTTTCTGATTTGTCAATCCCCTGCCCACGGAATGTCGCGCCAGACCGCATCATGAAAATTTTCCGCGCGAACCAGCGCGGAGCCATTCTCATGATCGAGATCATCCATCGCGGCAATGCCTCGCAATACCGCGACCTCCTGGACAAGCAATTCCTGCTGCGGCACGAGGTTTTCGTCAAGGAACGCGGCTGGAGCGCCTTCGATATCGACGGCGCTCATGAGCGCGACCAGTATGACGACGATAACGCCATTTATCTCGTTGCCGCGGATGCCGATGGCACTGTCGCCGGCGGCTTCCGGCTTTATCCGACCGTTCTGCCGCATATGCTGGGCATGCAATTTCCGCAGCTTGTGGAAGGCGCCATCATTCAGCGCAGCGACGTGCTCGAACTCACGCGTTTTGCCATGCGGAAATCCCAGCGTCGCAGCCGGCACTATTTCGAACTCCTCGTCGCCATTCAGGAATACGGAATGACCGAAGGGCTCGCCGGCTTCACCTCCGTGATCAACCCGCTGCGCATCCCCATCCTGCAAGGCTTCGGCTTCGAGATCGAACCGCTCGGCCTGCCGTTGATGATCGATGGCGAAGCGACGATTGCCGTGCTGTTCCACGTGAACGAGCAATGCCACACCCGCGTCCGCGACAAGGTGGCCATCCGGGGCACCGTGTTCGACGCGGCCCCGACAACGCGGTGGATCGCCTGATGCCTGCGAAGAAACACCACCTCACAATGCTTCAAGGCGGCAAAGACGCCGACGATCTGATCGCCACGATGCTGCACGCCCTCAAACTTGCAAATTCATGCTGCTCGGAAACGACCTATCATCTGCTGCGCATGGCCCTGTTGAATGAGGGCAAGCGGCTGGCGAAAGCGATGGGGCATGAACCGACCACCGGCGGGGATTCTGGATAACGACATGATTGCCATCTTGCCTCCCCCATATTGCGGATATCCCAAATGGATATACGAGAGGAGAGCATGACCAACTCCACGGTATTCACCAGCAATCGCAGCCAAGCGGTGCGGTTGCCCAAAGCCGTCGCCTTTCCCGAGGACGTGCATCAGGTCGACATTTTCAAAGTCGGCCATAGCCGCGTGATCGTACCTCAGGGCAAAAGATGGGATGACCTGTTTATTGGAGGGCCGCGCGTCAGCGATGATTTCATAAGCGAGCGGGCGCAACCGGCATTGGAAGATCGTAAATCCTCTGATGCCCATGCGGCCGAGACGGCTTGCCGTGCGGCAGCACTGGCGCTAAACAATGCGCCCGTGGGCGGCTAGCTCAGCTGGTTAGAGCATCTCGTTTACACCGAGAGGGTCTGCGGTTCGAATCCGTAGCCGCCCACCAATACTTAGCCGACATTCGGCTCCCTTCCCTGACAACCTCTACGACGGAAACGCCCGCATGGCGTTTCTCTTTTGCTGCACAATCTGTAAGGCATCGCTTGACAATCATGGGTGTAAGGTCATGCCTTGGGGCGATGACAGCGCTGCGCCCCAGCCGGCGGGTACATGTCAGACGCCATTAGGAATTTCATCTCACCCTGCCACACCTCCATCATTCCCTCGCCTGCCCCGGCACTGCCGCCAACTCATCGGTCCAGGGAGCGGCCGATTGACACCAGATTTGGCGCGACGGCTTCAGGTCGCGGCGCTGTGCGATACTGCCCCAACGCAGGCTCCAGACACCGGTCGAGGGATCTTCATTGCAGGCAAACAGCGGCGAGCCGCAATCGCCGCAGAACTGCTGCAGCCGGACCCGGCCACTGTCACCGATCTTGCGGTAGATGCGCGCTCGACCTGACGTGACTTGTACGTCTTGCGGCCGGCACAGGACCGACACCCGATAGGGCGAACCGGTGAGCATCTGGCAATCGGTGCAATGGCAGACCGATACGTTGGCGGGATCGATGGTCGCGACGTAACGAATCGCCCCGCAGTGACAGCCGCCATCTATGTGCATGCATCCCTCCTCAGGCGTTCGGTCACACCGCCTGCGGATATCGTCCGTCGCTGTCAGCGCTGCACGCCGATCGGGACCGGCGCATGCAAATCCGTGCGGGGAAGTTCGGGCCGCTGCCGATCCGGCTGCGCGATGCCGAGAAAGTTGGCGCGGTCCCTGTTCTTGAATTCGGTGTCTTTGCTCCCGAACTCGCGCTCGGAGCGATAACCGCGCTCGCGCTCGGGACCGAAGCTCTTGTCGAGTCGTTCGCAGAAGGCGGCATCGACCCACATAGCCGACATCACCACTGTCAAAATGAGTGCTCTCATGACGACAATCTCTCAATCAGCAAATTTACCACCCCCAGCCTTCTCGTGATAGGCGATCAGCATCACGCTGACGTCATCACGGACAACAGTTCCAAACGAAAGCGGCGCCCAAAGGGCGCCGCTGATGTCACTGAGGTTCAATAGCGATCAGTGCGCCGTCAGGCCGCCGGAGGCTTCCTCGCCATCGGCTTTCACCGGCAGCTTGGTGTCCTCCTCCCAATCGATCGGCTCGGGCTTGCGCACGAGCGCGTTGGCGATCACTTCGTCCATCCGGGCCACCGGAATGATGTTCAGCCCGCCCTTGATCGAGTCCGGGATCTCGGTGAGATCCTTGGCATTGTCCTCGGGGATCAGCACCGTTTTGATGCCGCCGCGGGCCGCCGCCAGCAGTTTCTCCTTCAACCCGCCGATCGGCAGCACCCGGCCGCGCAGCGTGATTTCGCCGGTCATGGCGACGTCGTGCCGGATCGGAATGCCCGTGAGCACGGAAACGATGGTGGTGGCCATCGCCACGCCGGCGGACGGACCGTCCTTGGGCGTCGCGCCCTCAGGTACATGGACGTGGATGTCGCGTCGCTCGAACAACGGCGGCTCAATCCCGAAGGTGATCGCGCGCGAGCGGACGTAAGACGCCGCCGCCGAGATCGATTCCTTCATCACGTCACGCAGGTTGCCCGTGACCGTCATGCGGCCCTTGCCGGGCATCATGACGCCTTCGATGGTAAGCAACTCGCCGCCGACATCCGTCCAGGCAAGACCCGTGACCACGCCGACCTGATCGTCGCTCTCGATTTCCCCGAAGCGATACTTGGGCACGCCGAGGAATTCTTCGAGATTCTTCTCGGTGACTTTCACCACCTTCTTCTTCGAGAGCATCAGCTCCTTCACAGCCTTGCGGGCCAGCGTGGAGATTTCTCGCTCGAGGTTACGCACGCCCGCCTCGCGGGTGTAGCGGCGGATCAGAAGCAACAGAGCGTCGTCGTCGATCGTCCATTCCTTGGTGTCCAGACCGTGCTTGGCGAGCGCGCTCGGGATCAGGTGCTTGCGGGCGATCTCGACCTTCTCCGTCTCGGTGTAACCGGCGATCCGGATCAGCTCCATGCGGTCCATCAGCGGCCCCGGAATGTTCAGGGTGTTCGCCGTGGTGATGAACATCACATTGGACAGGTCGTAGTCCACTTCGAGATAGTGATCGGCGAAGGTCGCGTTCTGTTCGGGGTCGAGAACCTCAAGCAGCGCCGACGACGGATCGCCGCGGAAATCGGCACCCATCTTGTCGATCTCGTCCAGCAGGAACAGCGGGTTCGAGGTCTTGGCCTTGCGCATCGACTGGATGATCTTGCCGGGCATCGAACCGATATAGGTCCGGCGATGACCGCGAATCTCCGCCTCGTCGCGCACGCCGCCGAGCGACACACGCACGAACTCGCGTCCGGTCGCCTTCGCGATCGACTTGCCGAGTGAGGTCTTGCCGACGCCGGGAGGACCGACGAGGCACAGGATCGGGCCGGTCAGTTTGTTGGCACGGGACTGCACGGCGAGATACTCGACGATGCGGTCCTTGACCTTCTCAAGCCCATAGTGCTCCTCGTCCAGCATCGCCTGCGCCGCGCCGAGGTCTTTCTTGACCTTCGACTTCTTGCCCCACGGAATCGACAGCAGCCAGTCGAGATAGTTGCGCACGACCGTCGCTTCCGCGGACATCGGCGACATCTGCCGCAGCTTCTTCAGCTCATGCTGCGCCTTGTCGCGCGCTTCCTTCGACAGCTTGGTCTTGGCGATCTTCTCCTCGATGTCGGCCAGCTCGTCGCGACCTTCGTCGTCGCCGAGCTCCTTCTGGATCGCCTTCATCTGCTCGTTGAGATAGTACTCGCGCTGCGTCTTCTCCATCTGGCGCTTGACGCGCGAGCGGATGCGCTTCTCGACCTGCAGCACTGAGATCTCGCTCTCCATCAGACCCAGCACCTTCTCGAGGCGCCCGGTGACGGACAGCGTTTCCAGAATGCCCTGGCGATCCGCGATCTTGACGGCGAGATGCGACGCAACGGTGTCGGCCAGCTTGGCGAAATCGGTGATCGCCTGCACGACGCCGACGACCTCGGCCGAAATCTTCTTGTTGAGCTTCACATAGCTTTCGAAATCCGACACGACCGACCGGCCCAGCGCTTCCGCCTCGACGCTCTTGGCATCGGTGTCGGCGAGCGCGACGGCGGTCGCTTCGTAATAGTCGGTGCGATCGGAATACGATTCGATCTTCGCACGTTCGAGCCCTTCGACCAGCACCTTCACGGTGCCGTCCGGCAGCTTCAGAAGCTGGAGCACGCTGGCGAGCGTACCGGTCTCAAAGATCGCGTCCGGCGCCGGATCGTCATCCGACGCATTCTTCTGCGTCGCGAGCATGATCAGGGCATCGTTCTTCATCACTTCTTCAAGCGCGCGGATGGATTTCTCGCGGCCGACGAAAAGCGGCACGATCATGTGCGGGAAGACGACGATATCGCGCAGCGGCAGCACCGGATAAGTGTGCTTCTCGCCGTGAACAATGGTTGGCCGGGGCTTGGAGGTCGTCATGGCCTATTCCTTTTGCTTTGCCCCCCTGCACGCAGTCCGCCGAATGGCGCAACCACCACAAGGTGCGATGTCCGTCCTTGCCTGGCCGTTCGACCCGGAGCCGAATTGAGCCGCAACTTGTCCGGAGTGTTATGGCGAATCTTGAGGGAAATTTTGTGTTCGCCGATGACATTAGGTGGCTATCGGCCGGCAGGGTGTCAAGTGACGGAAATACCTATGAACAAAGGCGGTTTACGGAATGCTCTGGCCTGTAGCCCGGATGGAGCGCAGCGCAATCCGGGGACCGGCGCTTCCTCATCACTCCGGCCCCGCATGACGCTCCGCTCTATGCGGGCTACAGGCGGAGCGAAACGAAAAACGGCCGCCGGTTACCCGGCAGCCGTGTCTCGAACTGGCTTTTCGCGCAGGCCGATCAGGCGCTGGCGCTGCTCTCCGCCGTGCGGTCGGAGCGGTCGGCATAGATGTAGAGCGGGCGCGCCGTCCCATCCACGACTTCCTTGGAGATGACGACTTCCTCGACGCCTTCCAGGCCGGGCAGATCGAACATGGTTTCGAGCAGGATCGCTTCGAGGATCGACCGCAAGCCGCGAGCGCCCGTCTTGCGCTCGATGGCCTTGCGGGCCACCGCACCCAGCGCCTCGTCGGCGAAGGTGAGCTCGATGTTCTCCATCTCGAACAGGCGCTGATACTGCTTCACCAGCGCGTTCTTCGGCTCGACCAGAATCTTCTTCAGCGAAGTCTCGTCGAGATCTTCCAGCGTCGCAACGACGGGCAGACGACCGACAAATTCCGGGATCAGTCCGTATTTCAGCAGATCCTCGGGCTCGACGTGACGGAAGATTTCACCGGTACGGCGATCTTCCGGCGCCAGCACCTGCGCGGCGAAGCCGATCGAGGTGGTGCGGCCGCGGCCCGAAATGATCTTTTCAAGGCCGGCGAACGCGCCGCCGCAGATGAACAGGATGTTCGTCGTATCGACCTGCAGGAATTCCTGCTGCGGATGCTTGCGGCCGCCCTGCGGAGGCACGGAGGCGACGGTGCCTTCCATGATCTTCAGCAGTGCCTGCTGCACGCCTTCGCCCGATACGTCGCGGGTGATCGACGGATTGTCCGACTTGCGCGAGATCTTGTCGATTTCGTCGATATAGACGATGCCGCGCTGCGCACGCTCGACATTGTAGTCGGCCGCCTGCAGCAGCTTGAGGATGATGTTCTCGACGTCCTCGCCGACATAGCCGGCTTCGGTCAGCGTCGTCGCATCGGCCATGGTGAACGGCACGTCGAGGATACGGGCGAGCGTCTGCGCAAGCAGCGTCTTGCCCGAGCCGGTGGGGCCGATCAGCAGGATGTTCGACTTCGCAAGCTCGACGTCGTTGTGCTTGGTCTGGTGGTTGAGGCGCTTGTAGTGATTGTGCACCGCGACCGAGAGAACCTTCTTCGCATGGAACTGGCCGATGACATAGTCATCGAGCACCTTGCAGATTTCCTTCGGGGTCGGAATGCCGTCACGCGACTTGACCAGCGAGGACTTGTTCTCCTCGCGGATGATGTCCATGCACAGTTCGACGCATTCGTCACAGATGAATACGGTAGGCCCCGCGATCAGCTTGCGAACTTCGTGCTGGCTTTTGCCGCAGAACGAACAATACAGCGTATTCTTGGAGTCGCTGGTACCGACCTTACTCATTCCTATCTCCGTCCGCCGTTCGATCTTCGTTCGTCCGGTGCCGCCCAAATCCGGGACATTTCCCGCAAATCATTTACGGGACACATCCCGTAAAATAGAGCAATTCCCGTACCAAAAAAGATCTTGTTCCAAATCGCCGCGCGAATCACGCGGCCAAATCGAATCTTTGCGATACTAACCGATCCGCACTAGCGAACCATGCTGACAGCCGATGTTCAAGAATTCGCTAATCGGTCCAGCGTTCACCAGCAATGACGATTACGCGATTTACGCCCGTTTCGCGAGCATTCCCCGAAATTCGGAGCATATTGCGCGAATGAGCTGATCCCGATGTGGACGAAAGGGGAACTTTCGCCGCCGGATATCGGCACATGGTACCGATACGGGACATCGCATAACCGTCTTTGATCCCGGTTTGTATCCAAAGCAAGCACCGGATCGCGCAGAGGCGATCCGACGCCGTTAACGTCTTTCCGCCTTACGCCGGCTTGGCCGGAGCAGCCTCATCGGCGCGCTTGTCGATCACCTTGTCGATCAATCCGAAATCCTTCGCCTGATCCGCCGTCATGAAGTTATCGCGCTCAAGCGCATTGTGGATGTCCTCGTAAGGGCGGCCGGTGTGCTTCACATAGATCTCGTTGAGCCGGCGCTTCAGGCTCTCGACTTCCTTGGCATGGATCAGGATGTCGGTGGCCTGCCCCTGGAAACCGCCCGACGGCTGGTGGACCATGACGCGGGCATTCGGCAAAGCGAAGCGCATGTCCTTCTCGCCCGCCGCGAGCAGCAGCGAACCCATCGACGCGGCCTGGCCGGTGCACAGCGTGGAGACCGGCGGGCGGATGAACTGCATCGTGTCGTAGATCGCGAGCCCCGACGTCACCACGCCGCCCGGCGAGTTGATGTACATCGAGATTTCCTTCTTCGGATTCTCGGCTTCCAGGAACAGCAGCTGCGCGACGATCAGCGTCGACATGCCGTCTTCCACCGGGCCGGTCACGAAGATGATGCGCTCTTTCAGAAGGCGCGAAAAGATATCGTAAGCCCGTTCGCCGCGGTTGGTCTGCTCGACCACCATCGGAACGAGGTTCATGTAGGTTTCGATCGGATCGCGCATGAAGCACCAGAGGGTTGGAGGAGACAAGCGGCGGAAATGCGCTGATGTCCCGTGATGCAGGAGGTCGGATAAGAGCCCACAGATATGAGCCAATCGGGCGACAACAAGACCAGAGGCCAAATCGTCGCCCTCACCTTCAGTTCAAGCCGATTCTGGCGGCCACCGCAAAGCGATGCGGGCCTCCGCGAGCCTGATTCGGGCGGTATCCTTAATGCAAAACGCCGGCTGGAGAAGCCCGGCCGACGGTTTGATGGGAACGTTCTTAAAGAGTTCGCCCCGCTTCGCCCTCATCCTGAGGAGCCGCGCAACGCGCGGCGTCTCGAAGGATGGCGGCAAACTCAGAACTCTGCAATCTCATGGTTCGAGACGGCGCTTCGCGCCTCCTCACCATGAGGGACTGCGAGAAGAACTCAGGCCGCCTTGTCGTCCTCGTCCTTGTACAGATCGTCCTTCGACACCTTCTTCTCGGTGACGTTGGCGAGTTCGAGGATGAAGTCGACGACCTTGTCCTCATAGATCGGTGCGCGCAGCTGGGCGAGCGCCTGGGGATTGTTGCGGTAGAAGTCCCAGACTTCCTTCTCGCGGCCCGGCATCGAACGGGCACGCTCGATCACGGCGCGGCCGATTTCGTCGTCGGTGACGCTGATCTTGTTCTTCTCGCCGATCTCGGAGAGCACGAGACCGAGACGCACGCGGCGGTCGGCGATCTTGCGATATTCGTCCTGCGCCGCTTCCTCGGTGGTGTTCTCGTCGGCGAAGGTCTTGCCCGAGGACGCCATTTCCTGCTGGATCGAATTCCACATCAGCTTGAACTCCTCGTCGACCAGCGACGGCGGCGCATCGAACTTGTGGGTCTCGTCAAGCTGGTCGAGCAGCGTGCGCTTCACGCGCTGGCGGGTCGCGCCGGCGAATTCGGCGACCAGGCGCTCACGCGCGGCTTCCTTGAGCTTGTCGAGCGATTCGAGGCCGAGCGACTTGGCGAACTCGTCGTCGATGACGGTATCGACGGGCGACTCGATCTTGGTCGCCGTGGTTTCGAATTCGGCGGCCTTGCCGGCCAGCGCATCGCTGGCATAGTTGGCCGGGAATGTGACCTTGAGGGTCCGGGTTTCGCCGGTGGCGATACCGATCAACTGGTCCTCGAAACCGGGGATGAAGGTATTGGAGCCGATCGCGACCGGAATGTCTTCGCCGGTGCCGCCTTCGAACGCAACGCCGTCGATAGTGCCCTTGAAGTTCACGGTCACGCGGTCGCCCGTCTCGGCCTTCGCGCCTTCAGCCTTCGCATTGAACGAACGGTTGGCGTCGGCGACGCGCTTGATGGCTTCATCGACGTCGGCATCGCCGACATCGGCGACCGGCTTCTCGACCGAGAAGCTCTTGAAGTCGGCGAGCGTGATCGGCGGCACCACTTCGATGGCGACGGTGTATGTGAGGTCGGCCTTGCCGGCGAGGATCTCCTCGACTTCCTTCTCCTCGGTCGGCATCGTGATCTTCGGCTCGGTGGCGAGCTTGAGGTTCCGCTCGGTGAAGATCTGCGCGTTGGTCGAACGAATCAACTCATCCACCGTCTCGGCGGCGACCGAGCGGCCATAGAGGCGCTTCAGATGCCCCGCCGGAACCTTGCCCGGACGGAAGCCGTTGAGCTTGACCTTGCCCTTCAGGTCTTCGAGGCGCGCATCGACCTTGGCTTCGATGTCCGCAGCCGGAACGCTGATCTGGAATTCGCGCTTCAATCCGTCGGAGACGGTCTCATTCACCTGCATGGCGTCAATCTTCTTCCCGCTTCGTCCGGCCGTCGGCCGAACAGTGTCAAATTGGTCCGACGCGCGACCGGAAAGCCTGCGCCGATGGTAGTGCCGATCCGCCTTCGCAAAGGCAAAGCCTTCGCGGACGCGAATCCGGAAATCGTCATGGTCAAACGCCGTATGCGCTTGCTGGTGCGGGCAGAGGGACTCGAACCCCCACAACTTTCGTCACTGGAACCTAAATCCAGCGCGTCTACCAATTCCGCCATGCCCGCAGAAAACATCATGTCCGGCCGCGATGCCGCGAGCGGCGGGCTTATAACACGCAGACGACAATTCGCAGCAAAAAAATCGGCTTTGTGGGTACCGCTTGCCGCAGGGCCTGCAACTGGACTTTCGCATCGTGAAGTGGTCGGAATTTCGACATGACGAACAGCCCTTTCACCTTCTCCCGTCGTGATCTGCTTGTCGGTGCCGGCAGCGTCGTGATTGCCCCGTTGCTGCCACGTGCAACTTTTGCTCAAGCAGTTACCACATTGGAATTGCAGGCGAAATCAGGCCCACTGATCGTCAGGCCCGGCACCGGTTCGGAAGCCGCCACGCTCCACAGCGCCCACCCGGGACCGCTGCGTTTCAATCGCGGCGACGAGATCAGCGTTCAGGTCGTCAATCAGCTTTCGGCCCCTATCGCCTTGAATTGCCGGGGTATCAACGGCATTTCCGGGATCGCGCCGCTGCTCGATCGCAAACCGGTGGCCGCCGGCGGCAAGGATGCCTTCACGTTGCATATGCACAGCGCCGGCACGTCATATGTGGACATGCGCCTGCTCGGCGACGGCCGGACGCCCCCGTCCCAGGTCCGCAGCCTCGTGGTGCAGGAAACCGATCCGGTCGAGGTCGATCGCGACGAGGTGCTGCTGATCGAGGATTTCCGCATCGATCCGGATGGCCGTCTGCTCGCCTCCGGCATTGCCCCGAAAGACGCCGCCGCGATGTTCCTGATCAACCGCAAGGCGGCCTACGACATCCCGGCGCGCACCAATGAAAGGCTCAGGCTCCGTCTTATCAATGGCTGTCAGCGCACTGTAATTGCTTTGAAATTCGAAAATCAGGATGTCCGTGTGATGGCCATCGACGGGCAGCCTGCGGAACCGTTCCCGGCACGCAACAATCAGGTGGTCCTCGCGCCCGGCACCCGGATCGACGTCTTCCTCGATACGCTGCAGGCGGCGGGCACGACTTCGGCCATCCTGCTCCACGACGGCAAGGATATTCAACGCATCGGTCAGATCGTCACGCTCAAGGATCCGCCGTTACGCGCCGCGCCACTTCCGGCCGCCTCCCCGCTGCCGTCCAACGGCCTGCCGGGCCGGATCGACCTCAAGAGCGCCTCGCGCTTCGACATCGCCCTCGGCCGCCCCGACACGGGCTGGATCAAGCCGCTCGACCTCACCCCATCGGTCGCCCCCGCCTTCAAGGCGAAAGCGGGCCGCGCGGTGGTCCTGACATTGACCAACCGCGCCGACGCCGCCGCCGTCCTGCAGATGCACGGTCACCACTTCCGCCTGCTCGACAGGCTCGATGACGGCTGGAAACCGTTCTGGCTCGACACGCTGGCGCTCGATCCCGGCCAGACCCAACGGATTGCCTTCACCCCCCGCAATCCGGGCCGCTGGCTGATCGAATCCTTCGTCACCGACTGGGCCGCCCCGCGCCTTTTGCGCTGGTATGAGGTCGGCTGATCTCACTCAATAGGGAATGCCGAGCCGGTCGTAGAGCCGCCGGAACACCGCCGGCATCACCTCCGGCAAATCCTCCGCGATCAGTCCGGGTCCGGCCTCGCTGCCGGCCTCGCCGTGCATCCAGACCCCGATGCAGGCGGCCTCATAGGCCGCAACACCCTGCCCCAGAAACGCGCCGATCAGGCCGGCCAGCACATCGCCGGACCCCGCCGTCGCAAGCCAGGGCGGCGCGTTGGCTGCGATGGCCGCGCGGCCGTCGGGCGACGCCACCACCGTATCCGCGCCCTTCAGCAGGACGACCGCGCCGGATTGCCGCGCCGCCAGACGCAACCGCTCAAGCTTTGAAACAACATCGGAACTATTATTCAAATTATTGAAAATACGGGAGAACTCTCCCTCATGTGGCGTCAGAACGATCTGAGCCTCTGGGACAACTTTGACGGCATCGAACAATTCCTCCGGCGCCTCGGCAAAACTCGTCAGCGCATCGGCGTCGAGCACCAGATGCCGCCTCGCCGAAAGCGCCGCCCGAACCAGATCGCGCGTCCGGGCGCCGATCCCTGTTCCCGGCCCGATGACACAGGCCGTCACCTTGCCGCCGATCAGTGCGGCGAATTCGTCCGCCGTATCCGCCGCCCGGACCATCACCGCGGTCAGTGCCGCCGCATTGACCGCGACCGCATCAGCCGGCGACGCCACCGTCACCAACCCCGCGCCACCGCGCAGCGCCGCCCGCGCCGACAGCCGCGCCGCCCCCGTCGAAGCGATGCCTCCGGAAGCGACCACCACATGGCCCTTGGTAAACTTGTGCCCGTCGACCCGCGGCACCGGAAAAGCATGTTCCCAAAGATCGGGCACGTTCTCGGCCGCCTTCGGCCCGATCCGGTCCAGCACGCCGTCGTCGATGCCGATATCGGTCACCCGCAGCCGGCCGCAATGGCTGCGACCGGGCAAGAGGAGATGTCCGGGCTTCGGGCGAAAGAACGTCACCGTCTCGGCAGCCCGGATGGCCACCCCCATCACCTCGCCCGTATTGCCGTTGATACCGCTCGGCAGATCGACCGACAGCACCGGCACGCCGATGGCGTTGATGGCATCGATCATGGTTTTCGGGTCGCCCTTCACCGGGCGGTCGAGACCGGCGCCGAACAGGGCGTCGATGATCAAGGCCGGCGCCCCGATCAGCGTGGGGTCGCACGGCAGCACCTCCCCCTTCCATCCCTTGGCGGCGAGCGCCGCGTCCCCTTTCAATGTCGCACGGTCGCACAGCAGGATGACCGACACCTCGCGTCCTTGGGCCGCGAGTTCGGCGGCGGCGACAAAACCGTCGCCGCCATTGTTGCCGCGGCCGGCGATCACCAGAATTGGCCCATCCTCGGCCAGATCATTCGCCGCATCGGCAACCGCGCGACCGGCTGCACGCATCAACTCAAAACCCGGCATCCCGGCTGCAATCGTCAACTCGTCGGCGCGGGCCATCTCGTTTGTGGTCAGAAGCTCCATATCGCCTTCCGTATCGTCTGCTCTGAGGATTGCCGCAAAATCGAGCGTCCCGGTCGCTCGAAATTGCACTTCATTTCATCAGTGTGCCCACTTGCTAGACAGGTGCAGTGCGGTATTCTTCCGCCCGGTACTTTCAGGTCTGCTCTAAAAACCTGAAAATGCTCTCAAAATAACCGGAGCTGAATTTGGCACGAACCCTGCTTTGAAGAAAGCAGCTTCGCCCCCGAATGATCCAGCGGCACATGATGGAGAAATCGAAATCATCGACGGTGATCAGCGTGACATCGCCGACGCTCCGGCAGCGGAAGCGCGTATCCGCATGGCCATGAGCATCGCATTGTCCGCGCGCCGCGCTGCTGTTGATGCTCGGCAGCCAACGCAACTTCAAGTCCAGAAATTTTCGACCGACAGGTTTAAGTGCCGGGGAGACGTTCAGTGAAAAAGATCGAAGCCATCATCAAGCCCTTCAAGCTCGACGAGGTGAAGGAAGCGCTGCAGGAGGTGGGACTTCAGGGCATCACCGTCACCGAGGCCAAAGGCTTCGGCCGCCAGAAGGGCCACGCCGAACTGTATCGCGGCGCCGAATATATCGTCGACTTCCTGCCCAAGGTGAAAATCGAAATCGTGATCTCGGACGACCTCGTCGAGAAGGCGATCGACGCGATCCGGCGCGCCGCGCAGACCGGCCGCATCGGCGATGGTAAGATTTTTGTCTCCAATATCGAAGAAGCCATCCGCATCCGCACCGGCGAGTCCGGTGTCGATGCGATCTGATCGCGCCGTGCTTTCGGACAGGCTGGACGCTCTCAGAGCCCGGTGCTATCCGATTCACCGACGCTGGGAGGCGTCACCATAAAGGCTGCTTCGGCAGCCTTCTTGTTGCTGCCGCCTCTCGCCATTGAAGACACGTTGTTGAAGATTATCCGGCTGTGACGCTTCCGTCATACGCCATCGTTACGTCCGGAATTCGGCCCGCAAACAAGGTAGGGAAGCTATGACGACCGCCCAAGAAGTCCTGCAATCCATCAAGGACAACGACGTCAAATACGTCGATCTGCGTTTCACCGATCCGCGCGGCAAGTGGCAGCATGTCACTTTCGACGTCACGATGATCGACGAGGAGATTTTCGCCGAAGGCACCATGTTCGACGGTTCGTCCATCGCCGGCTGGAAGGCGATCAACGAGTCCGACATGATGCTGATGCTCGATCCGGCCACCGCCGTGATCGATCCGTTCTTCGCAGAGACCACCATGGTCATCACCTGCGACGTGGTCGATCCGACCACCGGCGAGCCCTACAACCGCGACCCGCGCGGCATCGCCAAGAAGGCGGAAGCCATGGTCAAGTCCATGGGCGTGGGCGACACCGTCTATGTCGGCCCGGAAGCCGAATTCTTCGTCTTCGACGACGTGCGCTTCTCGGCCCTGCCCTACAACACCGGCTTCAAGCTCGATTCGTCGGAACTGCCGACGAATTCCGACACCGAATATGAAGGCGGCAATCTCGGTCACCGCGTCCGCAACAAGGGCGGCTACTTCCCCGTCCCGCCGCAGGATTCGCTGCAGGACATGCGCTCGGAAATGCTCGGCGCCATGGCGCGCATGGGCGTCAAGGTCGAGAAGCACCACCACGAAGTGGCTTCGGCGCAGCACGAACTCGGCATGAAGTTCGACACGCTGACCTACATGGCCGACCAGATGCAGGTCTACAAATACTGCATCCATCAGGTCGCACATATTTACGGCAAGACCGCCACCTTCATGCCGAAGCCGATCTTCGGCGACAACGGCTCGGGCATGCATGTGCACCTGTCGATCTGGAAGGACGGCAAGCCGACCTTCGCCGGCAACAAATATGCCGACCTGTCGGAAAACTGCCTGTACTACATCGGCGGCATCATCAAGCACGCCAAGGCCATCAACGCCTTCACCAACCCGTCGACCAACTCCTACAAGCGCCTGGTCCCCGGCTATGAAGCGCCGGTGCTGCTGGCCTATTCGGCCCGCAACCGTTCGGCCTCGTGCCGCATCCCCTACACCACGTCGCCGAAGGCCAAGCGCGTGGAAGTCCGCTTCCCCGATCCGATGGCGAACCCCTATCTGGCTTTCGCATCGATGCTGATGGCCGGCCTCGACGGCATCAAGAACAAGATCGATCCGGGTCCGGCGATGGACAAGGATCTCTACGACCTGCCGAAGGAAGAATTGAAGCAGATCCCGACCGTTTGCGGTTCGCTGCGCGAAGCTCTCGAATGCCTCGACAAGGACCGCGCGTTCCTGAAGGCCGGCGGCGTGTTCGACGACGACTTCATCGACTCCTATATCGAGCTGAAGATGACGGACGTCGAGCGCTTCGAAATGACGCCGCACCCGGTCGAATTCGAAATGTACTACTCGTACTGATCGAATTCGCAGACACGGAAGAATCAAGGCGCCCCGGCAACGGGGCGTCTTTTTCGTTGGAGGGAGTGCCGTAGGACGGATGACGAATGTCATCCGCCGCCGTTGCCTGCCGCAAGCGCTGCGGCGGATGTGCTACGCCCATCCGCCCTACGGCTTCCTGCTTGAAGGAACTATCGCACCGTAAAGCTTTTGCTTTCAGCTCTACTTCACCGATCCATCGACCATAACTTCGATCAAATGGGTGCCGCCGTCGGCAAACGCCGCGTCGAGTGCCGGCCTCACCATGGCAGGATCGGTCACGGTGACTGCCTTCAAACCCAGCGACTTCGCCAACGCAGCGAAATCGACCGGCGGATCGGCAAAGTCCATGCCGACGAAATGATCGTCCTGATGGAAGGACAACAGCCGCTGTTTGATGATGCGGTAACCGCCGTTATTGGCGATGACGACAACCAGAGGCAGCTTGTGGCGGGCGGCGGTCCAGAGCGACTGGATCGAATACATGGCGCTGCCGTCACCGGAAAAACACACCACCGGCCGGTCGGGATTGGCGAGGCTGACGCCGACCGAGGCCGGCACGCCCCAGCCGATGCCGCCGGACGCCAAAGCGTGGTAGTCGTAGCGGTCGCGATAGGGTTTCAGCGCGGTCATGTGGCGCGACGACGTCAGCCCCTCATCGACCATGATGGCATTGACCGGCATGGCTTCGACCACCTGCAGCGCGAGCCAGTCCGGATCGATAGGCGCGCGCGCCGCCGACTTGCCGATCTGTTCGACGAATTTGGCGCGGCGCGCCGTCCAGTTGTCGGACGCCAATGCCGCCCTTCCCCGCGACGCACGCTTTTCGAATGCCGTGCCTCCCGCTACCGTGAGCGCGGGCGTCAGCACCCGCAGCGTTTCCTTCACATCCGCCTTGAGCGCAATCTCGGCGCCGAAATTCTTGGCAAGATCCCATTCGACCAGGCCGATCTGAACAATGGGCATGCCGTCCGGCAGCGGCAGCGTCTCGCTGTGCACCGACATCCGCAGCGGGTCGGCGCCGAGCACGATCAGGAGATCATGGGGCGCAAGCAGGTCGCGCACCTGGGTCTGCGTGCGCGACAGCGAGCCCATGAAGCAGGAATGCTCCGACAGGAAATGCGAGCCGTAAGGTGCCGACTGCTGATAGACGGGCGCACCGAGCGCGGCCGCAAAATCAGCGGCCTCCTGCAAGGCGTCGCTTTTGACGATCTCATCGCCGACGACGATCACCGGACGCTCGGCCTTCAGTATCCGGTGCACCATGGCCTGAAGGGCCTCATCGGATGGGCGAATGCGCGTATCGACGCGCGTTGCGCGCCCGAGTTCGAGACCGATTTCGGCGTTCAGGATATCGCCGGGAAGCGAGATGAAGACCGGACCGGTCGGCGGCGTGGTCGCGATTTTGGCGGCGCGGCGCACGATGCGCGGCAGGTCTTCGAGGCGCGTGACCTCCACAGCCCATTTCACCAGTGGTTCCGCCATGCGCACCAGGGGGCCATAGAGCAGCGGCTCCATCAAACCGTGGCCCTGCTCCTGCTGGCCGGCGGTGAGGATCATCGGCGTGCCCGTGAACTGTGCATTGTAGAGCGAGCCCATGGCATTGCCGAGCCCGGGCGCTACATGGACGTTGCAGGCGACCAGGCGGCCGGACGCGCGGCTATACCCGTCGGCGATGGCGACGACGAGGCTCTCCTGCATCGCCATCACATAGGTCAGATCCGGGTGATCCTTCAGGGCATGCATGATCGGCAATTCGGTGGTGCCGGGATTGCCGAACAGATGCGTCACGCCCTCATCCTTGAGCAGCGCAAGAAAGGCCGAACGGCCGGTGATGCGATTCAAGAATATCCTCCCATTCGCTTGATTCCTGTCAGCGGGTTGGACGCATCCTGACGGTATTTGCCGTGCCGCGGCAGCCAACTCGTCTCATGGCTGCGTTGCAAGTGATCCCCGTTCGCACACAGCAGCTTCTCCGCTTGACCGCCTGCAACAATTCGCGAAACAATTATTTGCCTTGAGGTGAGTTGCAGATGACCCTGCCCAGAGAACTTAATGTCCGGACGCGCGGCGATCTTGCCTGGGCGATATCGGTCGGTGGCATCGCCACGGTATCGTTTACGACCTTCGTGGTGTTCGCCTGGTATTTTGCGTCGACCCTGTTTCTGATTTTCTCCGGCATCCTGCTGGCGGTGGCGCTCAGCGCATTGAGTCAGCTGGCAGGTCGCCTCACCGGCGGCCCGCATCCGCTGCGGCTGACACTCGTGTGCGTGCTGCTTGCCGCGATGCTGGGCGGCGTACTCTATCTCGGCGGCTCGACCATCGCCGATCAGGCGAAAGTGCTGTCCGGCACGTTGAAGTCGCAGATCGTCAATGTGAAGACCTATCTCGATCAGCACGGCGTCGATACCAGTTATTTCGACGTCAACAGCATTCTCTCCGAGACGCCCAAGGATGGCGTCAAGGATGGCGTCAAACTCCCGAAACCGCCTGAGATTCCCGGCACGGTGGCGCCGACCACCGCGCCTATCCCGCGCACCAGCAATCTGCCGAACGCCGGAACCATCGCATCCAGCGGCGGCGCTATCGTCACGCAGACGCTGAAAATCCTGCTCGGCACCGTCGGTGCCGTCGGCAACTTCTTCATCGTCCTGTTCCTCGGCCTGTCCTTTGCCGCGCAACCCGGCATTTATCGCGACGGATTGCTGCATCTCACGCCGGTGAAGCATCGGGGGCGCATGTCCATCATCGTCGATCGCGTCAGCGACACGTTGCAGCGCTGGCTGATCGCGCAGATGGTGACCATGGTCGCGGTCGGCGTCGTCACCTGGCTGGGGTTGAAACTGATCGGGATTCCGAGTTCGTTCATCCTCGGCGTGCAGGCCGGCCTGCTTGCCTTCATTCCGACCGTGGGCGCCATTCTCGGGGGATTGATCGTGGTGCTGGCCAGCCTTGCCTCGGGGTGGCTGGCGGCAGCCTCCGCGTTCGCACTGTTCCTCGCCGTACACGCGCTGGAAAGTTATATCCTGACACCGATCCTGCAGCGGCAGGCGCTCGATATCCCGCCGGCGACGCTGTTCGCATTCCAGATCATGCTGGGCGTGGTGTTCGGCGTCTGGGGCCTCGCGCTGGCGCTGCCCGTGCTGGCGATCGTCAAGGTGATCATCGACTTCCTGCGCGAAGAAGAGGAAACCTCCGCGCAGGAGACGCCGGCAACCTAGATCAAGTCTTCACCACCACTTCGGTGTGCTCGACATCCGGCGGCGCCGCGAAATACGAGCCGACCAGCGCACGCCACTCGGTGAAATCAGCCGAACCGCGGAAATCCACAGTGTGGTTCTCAAGCGTCTCCCACTGCACCATCAGGCGATAGCGCTGCGGCTTCTCGATCGACTTGTGCAGTTCGAAACCATGCCCGCCCTTGGCGCGCAGGAACAGTGGCTTGGCCTTGGCGACGGCCGCCTCGAACTCCTTCTCGGTACCCGGCTTGACGTCGATTTGTGCGATTTCGGTAATCATCGTTTCCCGACCCTTTGTTTTGCGGTGGACGTATCTACCGCAAACGGAAAGGCGCGAGAAGCAGGCCGCGATCAGGATCTGGCGAAATAGACCGTGACGGTCGCGACGATCGCGGTGCAAGCCGCAATGAACGCGACCAGCGGGCCACGTCCCTTCTGCGCCGCATAGCGCCCCTGCGCACGGCGCTGCGCGATCAGCGCGGTTTCGTATTCGTCGGATGAGGAAAACATGCAGGCGAAATCCGAACGCGCCGCGCTGGCGGCGGCATCGAGCGACAGGAGGGCCGGATTTGAATTGCGATCGCGCATGGTCATCATGAGATGAGCATGGAACCGATTGGTAAATCGTCCCTTACTGCGCGACTTCCATTTTCATCGTCACGCCTGCGCGGGCGACACGGACGGACGGCTTGGGCGTGAAACCGGAGACGGCGGCCCTGCGTCCCCGCTCCAGCGACAACGGTTCTTCCTCCGCCGCCTCCACACGATTACGGCCGCCGCGCTTGGCCTGATAGAGCGCCGTATCGGCGGCTGCGAGCAGCACGTCGAGTTCCGTACCGGCGGGACCGCCCGCAACCCCGATGCTGACCGTGGTTGCCACCGGTGCCTCGTCCACCTCGATGCCGCAATCGGCAAAAGCTTCGCGCACCCGCTCGGCGACCAGCATCGCCTCCGCCAGATTGCAGGGCAGCATCGCGGCAAATTCCTCCCCGCCGATGCGTCCGGTAAGATCGGTGATGCGCAGCGAATGGGTCATCACGCCGGCAAACAGCTTCAGCACCTCGTCGCCGGCCGGATGGCCGAAGCGATCGTTGATCGACTTGAAGTGGTCGATATCGAAGATCATCACCGTAACCGGACGCCCGGCTTTCGCCTCGCGCTCGATCATCCGCCCTGTCGCCTCCGAAAAACCACGGCGATTGAACAGGCCGGTGAGCGGATCGCACGACGCCGCCACCTTGTGCGCGGCGACGGCACGTTCGGACACCAGCATGAAGATGAGGAAGACCGTGCCTACGGCGTAAAGCACAAGCTCGACCGCGAAGATCATCACCCAGATGCTGCTGCCGAACATCCTGTCATGCGCATGCAGGAGATTGCCAAGCACGATCGGCAGCATCAGTGCAAAACCATGCAGGAGCGGCACAAGCATCGCCGGCCAACGCCGCTGAACCGATTTACGTCGCTCGGTCCCGAGTTCGTAGGCGGTGAACACGGCATAGAGCGCAACGATGCCGGCACCGATGGTGGCGCGCAACGGCGCCATGTCCGCCGGCAATGCAAAGATCGCAGCAATCCATGCGGCGGCGCCAAGGCACAATCCGCCCCAGTTCGGCCGGCGGCCATGGAAGACCCGCGCCGCATTCCACACCATGCCGCAGGCCACCAAGCCGATCGCGTTAAAGACCGATGCCAGCATTTCACCGAGCAGCGGTGCGGCAAGCGTCCACAATCCCACCGACACTGCACCGAGCAGATAGGCGCAGCCCCACCAGTTCAGCGCGGCGATTTTCTCGTGACGCCCGAAATAAAGCAGCATTCCGCCCAACATCGCCGCGACCAGGGTCGCGACCAGGTAAAGCGTCGATATATCGAGCGGCATATCCGTGCACCGGCAATCGTTTGCAGTATGACCGACTGACGCCAGTCGGGTCGGCTCATCGCCGGACATCACCGTAACCGTCGACCCATTGGAAATCCGTTTGCGCGCGTCGCAAATTTTTCACGAAAAACTGGGTCAATTTGTCTGCATGCGAAACGCGAGAACAGAACCGAGCTTATCGGCAAGACCAATCCGCAAACGCACCGGCCTGCTGCAACAATTCAGGCCGCCCAGTTTTCAACCTTGAGGCCGGATATCCGCTTAAATTCCCGCTCGTTGTTGGTCACCAATATCAACCCTTCAGCCTTGGCGTGAGCAGCAATCCAAAGATCATTGTTACCGATCGTCTGCCCGCTCTGCTCAAGAGCCTCTCTCAGCACACCATAAGCCTCCCCTGCGGCAGGAGACATCGGCAGAACCGGCATCAGTTCTCTGAGTTCCGCAAGCAAACGCCGGTTGGCATCCCGGCGTCCTGCCGGACTAACCCATGCCAAATACAGCGCTATTCGCGGGTTGATTGCGCATCACGCGACCTTTCGCAAAGTGAAGTCCACATGCACCGCATCGTAAGGAAAGATCACGCGCCCGCTGGAGGCGCGATCCAGCACGCCCGCAACCACAAGCGCCTGCACATCGCCATGCACCGCCTTCACATCGCGGCCAACGCGACCAAAGCATCGAGTCGGCGTCGACCAGCCATGGCAAACAACTGAAACGCGCCATCGATGGCGCCCGCAAACAGTGAATACAAAAAAGCGGCTGCCATTTCTGGCAGCCGCTTTGTTTTTTAGAAATCCAACTTTCGCGTTAGCGCTTCGAGAACTGGAAGGAGCGGCGGGCCTTGGCCTTGCCGTACTTCTTACGTTCGACGACACGCGAGTCGCGGGTCAGGAAGCCGCCCTTCTTGAGGACGCTGCGCAGATCGGGCTCGAAGTTGGTCAGCGCCTTCGACAGGCCATGACGCACGGCGCCGGCCTGGCCCGACAGGCCACCGCCGGCGACGGTGCAGATCACGTCGTACTGGCCGGCGCGGGCCGCGGCGACCAGCGGCTGCTGGATCAGCATGCGCAGCACCGGACGGGCGAAGTACACTTCGACGTCGCGGGTGTTGACGACGATCTTGCCGGAGCCCGGCTTGACCCACACGCGGGCAACTGCATCTTTGCGCTTGCCGGTGGCGTAAGCGCGGCCGAACTTGTCGACCTTCTTCTCATACTTCGGCGCATCCGGTGCGGCGACCTTCAGCGACGCGAGCTGATCGAGAGACTGCATGGTGTCGGACATCGTTATGCGGCCCTCTTGTTCTTGCGGTTCAGCGCGCCGACATCGAGTGCCTCGGGCTGCTGTGCTTCATGCGGATGCTCGCTGCCTGCGTAGACACGCAGATTGCCCATCTGGACGCGGCCGAGCGGGCCGCGCGGAATCATGCGCTCGACGGCCTTCTCGACAACGCGCTCCGGGAAACGGCCTTCGAGGATCGACTTGGCCGACCGCTCCTTGATGCCGCCGATGAAGCCGGTGTGATGGTAATACATCTTGTCGTCGCGCTTGCGACCGGTGAACACCACCTTCTCCGCATTGATGATGATGACATTGTCACCGCAATCGACGTGGGGAGTGTAGGTCGGGAGATGCTTACCGCGCAGCCGCATCGCGACCAGCGTGGCCAGCCGGCCCACCACGAGACCAGTGGCGTCGATGACGATCCACTTCTTCTCGACTTCGGCGGGCTTTGCCGAAAACGTTTTCATTGTTGGAATCCGTATCCTGGAGATCGGGGTGAAACAGAGATCGGCGCCCGAGAGGGCGCCGAAGTGAGGATGGTTCTAGAGAGCCGCCCGGATTCCGTCAACACTGAAAGGCATGAAATCACCAAGTAAAATCAATATCTTATAATTAAGGTGCAATATTACCCTGAAAATCATGTTTTATTTGGAATGGAATAGGTCGATGTGACATGGGCGATCGGGTCCGGCGAGGTGCCCGACAACAGGTTCACCTCCCCCACCGCGAGGCGCTTGCCGAGCTTGAGGAGCTTGGCGGCGGCGAGCACATCCTGCCCCGGCTGACCCTTGCGCAGAAAATTGATGTTCAGATTGGTCGTCACCGCGAGACCCACGGGGCCGATGGCGGACAGCAGCACGACATACATGGCGAAATCGGCCAGAGCCATCAATGTCGGGCCGGAAACCGTGCCGCCGGGGCGCAGCATCCGTTCGCCATAGGTCTGGCGCAGCAGGCAGGTGGTGCCGTCCGCATGTTCGATGGCAATATCGCCGGCGCCGAAAGCCTGCGGGAATTCGCGCTTCAGGAAATCCTCGAGCTCCGGCACCGTCATCTTCGCGTCAGCCATGTCCCCACCTTGCGTAGTCTCGTCCATTCGGTCCTGTTACAATATGGTGACGGTCCTGCCCAGCCGATAGAAGCACACTTATGGTTCAACCAGTCCGCGCGGAGACCGCGCATTCATCCGTTCTTCTCCGCGAGACGGCCGGCGATGTCGCCGTCCTCACGCTCAACCGCCCCGCCGCCCGCAACAGCCTGTCGGATCGCCTGATTGCCGATCTGCACGGGGCGCTGGACGACATCGCCGGCGACAAGGCCGTGCGTGCCGTCGTGATCGCGGCCAACGGACCGGCTTTCTCCGCCGGTCACGACCTCAAGGAGTTGACCGCCCACCGCACCGATGCAGATCGCGGCCGGGCCTATTTCGGCCAGCTCATGACGGCCTGCAGCGCCATGATGCAGGCGGTGGTGCGCCTGCCGAAACCGGTGGTGGCCGCCGTCCAGGGCATCGCGACGGCGGCCGGCTGCCAGCTTGTCGCAAGCTGCGATCTTGCCGTCGCATCCGAGCAGGCCCGTTTCGCCACGCCCGGCGTCGATATCGGCCTGTTCTGCTCGACGCCGATGGTGGCGCTGTCGCGCAATGTCCCGCGCAAGCAGGCAATGGAAATGCTGCTCACAGGCGAGCCGATCCCGGCCGAACGCGCGCGCGAGATCGGCCTGATCAACCGCGTCGTGCCGGCGGGCACAGAACGCGACGCAGCGATCGCCCTCGCCCGGCAGGTCGCGCGCAAATCGGCGCATACGGTCAGGATCGGCAAGGAAGCGTTCTATCGCCAGGCGGAAATGAGCCTTGCCGACGCCTATCGTTTCGCGGCCGAGGTGATGACCGAAAACATGATGGCAAGGGATGCCGAGGAGGGCATCGGCGCCTTCATCGAAAAGCGGCAGCCGACATGGGAAGACAGGTGATAGAGCATCATGGTTCGAGACGCGCGCCAAAGGGCGCGCTCCTCACCATGAGGGAGGAGTATGAGGCTGAAAGTAAACAGCATCACTCGCTCTGCCCTCATCCTGAGGAGCCACCGAAGGTGGCGTCTCGAAGGATGGCCGCAAGCACCGTCGCCCTTCATCTCATGGTTCGAGACGGCGCTTCCGCATTCGCTCTCCGAGCTACGGCGGACAAGCCGCGCCTCCTCACCATGAGGGACAGAGTTTCAGACCAGGATTTGCAATGAACCACGACAATTACACCGACGCCTATATTCGCGAGATCCTCAACACCGTGAAGACGGTCGCCATGATCGGCGCTTCGCCGCAGAATGTGCGGCCCAGCTACTTCGCGTTCAAATATCTTTCGGAACGCGGCTACGACATGATCCCGGTCAATCCCGGCCAGGTCGGCAAGAGCCTGCTCGGCAAGCCGTTCGTCAAATCGCTGGAAGACATCGACCGCCCGATCGACATGATCGACATCTTTCGCGGCTCCGAACATGCGATGCCGATCGTCGATGCGGCGCTTGCGCTGGCCACCCGCCCGAAAGTGATCTGGATGCAGCTCGGCGTCCGCAACGACGACGCCGCGGCCAAGGCCGAGGCCGCCGGGATCAACGTGGTGATGAATCGCTGTCCGAAAATCGAATACGGCCGGCTGACATCGGAAATCCAGTGGATGGGCGTCAATTCGCGCACCATCAGCGCAAAACGCGCACCGCTCCCGACCCAGGGCATGCGGCTGTCGCTCAACCGCACCAGCCTCGGCGGCGGCAGCACCTCCGCGGCGGACCGAGCCGCGCAGAAAGATAAAAACGACGGTGCTTGACGGCGTCATCGGAAAGTTTCCTTTCCGAGATATGACACGCCGCAGCATAGTCATTCCGATGTCGTCGCAATCAGCCGACGCGCCTTGACGGCGCGGCTGCGCCCGATCAGTTTGGCGCCAACCAATCGACCTTATGATGGGAGTGAAGATGAACGACCGTATCCCAGGCTTCGGCACCCTCGCCGTACATGCCGGCGCGCAGCCCGATCCGACCACCGGCGCCCGCGCGACGCCGATCTATCAATCGACCTCTTTCGTCTTCAACGACGCCGATCACGCGGCCTCGCTGTTCGGCCTGCAATCCTTCGGCAACATCTATACGCGCATCACCAATCCGACCACGGCCGTGCTTGAGGAGCGCGTGGCGGCGCTTGAAGGCGGCACGGCGGCGCTCGCGGTGGCGTCGGGCCATGCCGCGCAGCTCGTCGCCTTCCAGCAGTTGCTGCAGCCCGGCGACGAATTCATCGCCTCGCGCAAGCTCTATGGCGGTTCGATCAACCAGTTCAGCCACGCCTTCAAGAGCTTCGGCTGGAACGTGGTGTGGGCCGATCCCGACGACATCTCCTCGTTCGAGCGCGCGGTAACGCCGAAGACCAAGGCGATCTTCATCGAATCCGTCGCCAATCCGGCCGGCTCCATCACCGACATCGAGGCGATCGCCGCAGTCGCCCGCAAGGCCGGCGTACCGCTGCTGGTCGACAACACCCTGGCCTCGCCCTACCTGATCAAGCCGATCGATCACGGCGCGGACATCGTGCTGCACTCGCTGACCAAGTTTCTCGGCGGCCACGGCAATTCGCTCGGCGGCATCATCGTCGATGCCGGCACCTTCGACTGGTCGAAGGACGGCAAATATCCGATGCTGAGCGAGCCGCGCCCGGAATATCACGGCATCAAGCTGCAGGAGACGTTCGGCAACTTCGCCTTCGCCATCGCCTGCCGCGTGCTCGGCCTGCGCGATCTCGGCCCGGCGCTTTCGCCGTTCAACGCCTTCATGATCCTCACCGGCATCGAGACGCTGCCGCTGCGCATGCAGCGCCACAGCGACAACGCGAAGGCCGTCGCCGAATTCCTGGCTACGCATCCGGCCGTCGCCGCCGTGAACTATGCGGGCCTGCCGAACGACCGCTATCACGCGCTGGCGCGCAAATACGCGCCGAAGGGCGCGGGCGCGGTGTTCACCTTCAGCCTGAAGGGCGGCTACGACGCAGGCGTGAACCTCGTCTCGAACCTGAAGCTGTTCTCGCATCTCGCCAATGTCGGCGACACCCGCTCGCTGGTGATCCACCCGGCCTCGACCACCCACAGCCAACTCGACGACGACGCCAAGACGCGCTCCGGCGCCGGCCCGGACGTGGTGCGGCTGTCGATCGGCATCGAGGACAAGGAAGATCTGATCGCGGATCTGGAGCAGGCGCTGGGGGCTTAACGGCCCCCGACTCCATCCCTCACATTACGATGGCATGAAGCCGTAGGGCGGATGGGCGCAGCACATCCGCCGCAGCGCTTGCGGCAGTCGACGGCGGCGGATGACGTTCGTCATCCGCCCTACGGCTACGCGCTGTTCGCGATGACGAATCCGACTTTACGCCGTGACGGCCTTTACCGACATGGCCATGACCTCGCGCGGCTTCATCCGCTCGACCTGCAGCAGCGCCAGCGTCAGTACGACGATCGCCACCGCCTGATGGGTCAGCGCGAGATCGATGGGCACGTGTTGAAGCAGCGTCAGGATACCCAGCGTTGCCTGCACGGCGATCGCTGCCGCCAGCCACAACGCGCCCGTCACGACCGATCGCTCGGCCCGCGCCAGCAGCACGTCGATCACATGCCAGATCGCCACGGCGAACAGCAGATACGCCGTCATGCGATGCTGGAACTGAACCGTCAGCGTGTTGTCGAACAGGTTGCGCCACCACGGGTCTTCGAAGAACAGGCGCGAGGCCGACGGAATGAACGCGCCGTCGATGTCAGGCCACGTGTTGTAGACGCGCCCGGCGCGCAGGCCGGCGACCAGCGCACCGAAGTAAATCTGCAGAAATGTCAGCGCCAGAAGCACAATGCTCGTGACACGCTGGCGCGCCGATGCCTGCACGGGCATCCGCCCCCCGATCCGCCGCAGCGTCCAGACGATGGCCGCGAAGATGACCAGCGCCAGGATCAGATGCACGGCAAGCCGATATTGCGACACCTCGACGCGTTGCGTCAGCCCCGAAGCCACCATCCACCAGCCGACGAAACCCTGCAGGCCGCCGAGCGCGAAAATACCCCACAGCCGCTTCTTCAATTCGAAGGTCAGCCCGCCGCGCCACAGGAAGAACAGAAACGGCAGCAGGAACACCATGCCGATGCTGCGGCCAAGCAGCCGGTGGCTCCACTCCCACCAGAAGATGGACTTGAACTGATCGAGACTCATCCCGCTGTTCAGTTCGCGATATTGCGGGATTTTCTTGTAAGCCTCGAACGCGTCGTGCCAATGCGCCTCGGTGAAGGGCGGGATGGCGCCCGTCACCGGTTTCCACTCGACGATGGACAGCCCCGATTCCGTCAGCCGGGTCGCGCCGCCGACCAGCACCATGGCGACGATCATCGCGGCGACGATCGCCAGCCACCAGCGCACCGGGCGCAATTCCTTGTCGCTGAAATGAGGAAGGACGGTCATCGGAATGCGTCTCGGCAACGTGTCTCGGATATTTGACAGCAATCGGTTTGCAAATCAGTGCTTTGCAAATCAATGCTTTGAACGACTTTTCGCGCCCCTTATAGTCCGCCCGCCCGGCCCTGCAAAGTTGGGCACTTTGTCCACCTGTCCGCGACGTCTCATGAAAATCCGCACGCGAAAATTCCTTGGAACCATCCTTCTTCTGATCCTGGTCGTGGTGTGGTCGCTGCTCGGCATGGCGACGGCGCAGATGCCCTGGCTCGCGGCTTCCGGCTGGCGGCAGGCGATTTTCTATGTGGTGGCCGGAATCGGCTGGGTATTGCCGGCGATGCCCATCGTCAGCTGGATGCAGAAGCCGGATCCGGACGACGAAGCCGGTTAGAAAACGCACCGGACAATAACACCCGCATAGCGCGCAACGACCTTCGGCGGCCATCCCAGACAAGGCGCGGCAATGCGTGCAGATCAGCCGCCCCGTCCGCAGCTATGATGCCGGAGATCGATGTCACTGCGCTGACGAATCCCAGTTCGGCCGCCATCGCCGTATGGTGCGCGGTGAACGTCCCGCTATCGCCGAACGGATAGGCGAAATGCCGCGGCGAGATCGCCAGCGCCGATTCCGCGACCGCCTGTCCCATCGCGATTTCGCGCGTGGCCGCGGCGGCATCGAGATGCGCAAGGATCGGATAGTTCAGCGTGCTCGTGCCGATCGTCGCCAGCGGATCGCCGGCGAACGTCGCCACGTCATCCCATGACATCGCGGCTTCGCGGGAGAGAGCCGAAAGATCGACGCCGTAACGCGCGCAAAGATCGTCGATCGCATAAGCGAGCTGCGGCGCCGGCAGGCTGCGCAGCCAGCCGTCGAGATAGTGATGCGCGCGATATTTGTCGGCGGTGGTCGTCGTCTCGAAGTAGCGGCGGCGATCGTCGATGACCGTGTTGATGCGATCGTGCCGCACGATCACCTGCTCCAGCGCCAGCCACCACATCCGCCCGAGCCCATCGGGGAATCTTGCCGGCAGATAGACCGTGAAGGGCAGCTGATGTCCCGACAGCAACGGATAGGCGAATTCGGCGAAATCGCGTGTGCCGCCGTCGAAACTCAGCACCACGAAGCGACGGCCGGAGAACGGAGCCTGCAGACGGCGGCAGGCTTCGTCCATGGAAACGATATCGAACGGCCAGCGCTTCAACCCTTTGAGAACGCGATGCAGGAACCGCGGCGTGATTTCGCGCGCCCTCAGCGGCTGGAACGGCGTTTGCCGGGCCGGCCGCACGCGCTCGAATTTCAGAATGACGCCGGCGCCGCCGCGCGAGGACGCCAGCAAACGCCAAACGCCGCTGGCATAGGCCAATTCCAGCCCCAGCGCCGACCAATCCAATCCCCGCGACACCGCATCCCCCGCCGCGGCAGCCGATCACCGCAGGGCCATCCTCCTTACCGTTTGTTGAGAATTCTTTGCAAAACTGCACGGCAAACGAAAAAATCTCCGACAGGGCTTCGCAATGACCATGGCTGCGGCAATGGAAACACCGATCGCGGCGCGTTCAGGTATGTCCCCCATTGCGGGTGTCGACATTCTTCATGATTTCGCGCGCGCCGAGGCGATCTGGCGTCAGTTCGAGACTGATGCCTATCTCGCGACGCCCTATCAGCGCTTCGATCTCCTCTCCGCCTGGCAGGACCATGTGGGCACGGCGGAACGCACGCGGCCCTTTATCGTCATGGCCTATGACGTCGACCGACAACCGCTGCTGCTGCTGCCGCTCGTGATCGGCCGCGAGAACGGCATGCATGTCGCAGCTTTTCCCGGCGGCAAGCACGTCACATTCAACATGCCGCTGTGGCGCCGCGACTTCGCAGCGATCGCAACTCGCGCGGACCTGAATGTGGTGCTGAAAGGCATTCAGGCGAGTACGGACAAAGTCGATGTCCTGGCTCTGCTCCGTCAGCCGCAGAACTGGTGCGGCATCGCCAATCCGATGGCACTGCTGCCGCATCAACCCTCGACCAACGAATGCCCCGTTCTGACGATGTCCCCCGGCGCGGCACCGACGGAGCGGATTTCAAACTCGATGCGCAAGCGGTTGAAAACCAAGGAGGCCAAATACAAGGGCCTGCCCGGCTACCGCTACATGCATGCGACGACCCTCGCCGAGGTCACGCGCGTGCTGGACATGTTCTTCGCGGTCAAGCCGCTGCGGATGGCCGAACAGGGACTGCCCGACGTGTTCGCGGAACCCGGCGTGGAAGCCTTCCTGCGCAAAGCCTGCGCCGCACCGCGCACAGGCGGCCATATCATCGATCTCCACGCTCTCGTCTGCGACGACGAAGTGATCGCCATGTTCGCCGGCGTGGCGGACGACGATCGTTTCTCGATGATGTTCAACACCTACACGCTGTCGCCCAATGCGAAATACAGCCCCGGCCTGATCCTGATGCGCACCATCGTCGATCACTATGCCGAGCGCGGCGTGACCTCGCTCGACCTCGGCGTCGGCGAAGGCGACTACAAGCGCATGTTCTGCAAGGACGACGACGTCATTTTCGACAGCTATGTGCCGCTCACGGCACGCGGCCGCCTCGGCGCGCTCGGTCTGTCGTCGGTCGCGCATGCCAAACGGATGGTGAAGCAGTCACCTGCCATGTTGCAGATGGCCCAGCGGCTGCGCAGCGCATTTCAGCGTTAATTGAAGCGCGATCAGAGACGATCCCGTGTCCCGGACGCGGTGCGGCGTGTAACGCTGCTCCGCTGATCCGGGACCGTTCCACACGCCGTTGCCCGATACGGTCCCGGCTCAGCGAAGCGGCACTTCGCGCCGCATCGCGTCCGAGACAAGGCTCCGTCAAGCTGCCACACGCGGATCGCGATCGCCCGGCTCGTTGCCATCCGCCACCCCACGCAGCATGCGAACATCGCCGAAGCCGACGGCGCGGAGTTCGTCGGCCATGCGCGCACGCGCCTCCATGCCCATGCTCGCTTCCGGCACCACCACGGCGCGCGCATGCTCGGTCAGCATGCCTGCCGGCAGGTCGGCGGCGGTGCCGGCATCGAGCAGCACATGATCATAGGCGCGCAGCAGCGCATCAAGCGCCATGGTCAGGCGCGGAGACTGCAACAGGGTGCGGTCGGCCGCCGCCTTGCCGGGCATCACCATATGCAGCGCCGACATGCGATCCTTGGTGATGACCTGGCCGAAGGAGGCTTCGCCCAGCATCAGGTCGGCAAGGCCCGGCGCCGACGGATCGCTCGAAACCGCCTTCAGCGTCAGCGCCGACGCCGACAGGTCCACCAGCACCACCTTCGCATCGCGCGCCAGGATACGCGCCAGCGTCAACGCGGTCAGCGAGATATTATCGTTGTGGCCGGTACCGAGAATGGTGATCTTGCGGGCCGCCGGTCCCGCCGCCCGGATGTCGCGCGCCAGTTGCTCGATCTCGCTGACGCCCGCGACCAATTCAGGATGGCTATCCCGCACCGAGCGCTGGACGAAAGCTTCGGCCGCAGCCGGCGCCATCGTCGGAGCCTCGACATGTCCCGGCGCCACCGTCGCGGCAGCCGGCACCGGTTCCTGCGGCACGATCGTTGCGGCCGGCGCGATCACTTCCGGCGCCGATGTCGATTGTGACGACGGCTCGGGCTCGGTGCGGCGCGATGTCCGCGTCGCGTTCGGCACCGGCCCCTGCGGCGCGGTCATGCGCAGCAACTCGCCGGTGACGATCACACCCGTTGTCAGAAGCAGCGTCGCCAGCGTCGTGATCAAAACGATCGGCAATTTCTTCGGATAGGCCGGCGTGTTCGACACGATCGCCCGCGAAATGATGCGCCCGTCGGTCGGGGCACCGTCGATGTTCTCGCGCGTCGTCGCTTCGCGGTATTTGGCGAGATAGGACTCCAGCAGATCGCGCTCCGCCTTGGCCTCGCGTTCCAGCGCCCGCAACTGCACATCCTGCCCGTTGCTGCTCGATGCCTGGCGCTTCAGCTGTTCGAGGCTGTTGGTCAGGCCGTCGACACGGCCGGCGGCCACACGCGCATCGTTCTCGAACGAGCGCGACAGCTTGGCCGCCTCGTCGCGCAATTGCCTGTCGAGATCGCCAAGCTGCGCCTTGAGTTCCTTGATGCGCGGATGCGCATCGAGCAGCGTCGAGGATTGCTCGGCGAGCTGCGCGCGCAGCGTCACGCGCTGCTCGGACAAACGACGGATCAGGTCGGAATTGAGCACCTCCGAAAACTCGATCGGCCGGCCGCTCTGCAGCATCTCCTTGATCAGCCGCGCCTTGGATTCGGCATCCGACTTCAGCGCGCGGGCATTGTTGAGCTGGCTGTTGATCTCGCCGAGCTGCTGGTTCGATAACGACGTGTTGTTGGTGCCGATGAACAGGCTCGACTGGGAGCGGAATTCTTCGACGCGCGCTTCCGCATCGTTGACCTTCTTGCGCAGATCGTCGATTTCGCCCGACAGCCACTGCCCCGCGACCTTGGCCTGCTGCTGCCGTGCGGCCTGCTGCATGACAAGATAACCTTCGGCAACCGAATTGGCGACACGCGCCGCGAGATCGGAATCGGCCGACTGGAATTCGACGACGATAACCCGCGACTTGTCGACCGCATAGGCCGTCAATCGCTCGTAATAGGAGTCGAGGACACGCTCCTCCGGCGTCATCGAGAACGGATCGCGCGCCGCACCGATCAGCGCAAGCAGCGACTTCCACGGCTGCGCACCGCGCAGCACCGGATCGAACTCGGGACGCTCGGCGAGCTTGTTTTTCCGGATCACGTCGCGCGCCAGATCGCGCGACAGCACGAGCTGGACCTGACTGGCAACCGCTTCCGGATCGAGCGTATTGCGCTCCTCGCTGCGCTCGCCGTTCGGCCGCAGGAAAATGTTTTCCCGCCCGTCGATCAGGATGCGGGATTCCGACTTGTAGCGCGGGGTGACGAGGTTGACGACAACGGTGGAGCCGATGGCGGCGATTAATGTCGGCACGATCACCCACATCCGCCTGCGCATCAACGCGCGGCCGAGCGCGCCTAGATCGAGATCGCCGAACTGCGGCGGCGCGGACGCAACCGCGCGCGCCTCGACATCTTTTGTCTTTGCCTGCCCGGCGCCGAACACCCTTTTCAGCGGCGAGCCCCGCCTCTCCGTTGACGATGCCTTGACGGGCCGCACGGCCGACGCATCACTCTTACCTGCACGCCCAAACGGCCAACGCATCGCACACCCCTACAGAACGCCACGGCGCTCACGCAATGGAATCGATTAAATGCGATTAAGGTTGCCGGCCGGTTAATCCGCGCCGATTGACGGGCAATGATACCGCGCACGTCGACAGCGCGGCCACACGCTTTCTTAACGGCGGTGCCGCTTATTGAACGCAATTGCCTCATGGATTTTCCGCCGCAGGGCGCTGGCGTCCGCCCTCGCCCCGGCGACAGCTGGTTCTGCTCATGATTGCCTCGGACAAGCCGCTCCGCATCCTGCACACCGTGCGCGCGCCCGTCGGCGGCATCTTCCGTCACATTATCGACGTCGCCAACGGTCAGGCCGACCGCGGCCACGACGTCGGCATTCTTGCCGACAGCCTCACCGGAGGGGAGCGCGCCGATGCGGCATTCGCGGACATCGCACCACGCTTGACACTCGGCGTTCATCGCCTGCCGATCAAGCGGGAGCCCGACCCCACCGACCTCGTCACCTGGTTCAAATTCAACAGCCTGGCACGTCAATTAAGACCCGACGTGTTGCATGGCCACGGCGCCAAGGCCGGTGCTTTCGTGCGCTTCAAGGGCCGCACGAAAGACGTCATCCGCATCTACACGCCGCATGGCGGCTCGCTGCACTATCCGCGGAACACGCTGAAAGGCGCCTTCTACAGCCGGCTCGAACGCGCATTGATGAATCGCACCGAACTGTTCCTGTTCGAGAGCGCATTTGCGCGCGACACCTACCAGCGCATGATCGGCACGCCCGCGGGGCTTGTGACATGCGTCTTCAACGGCGTGACGGCCGGCGAATTCGAGCCGGTTGACCTCGCCGAAGATGCAACCGACATCTGCTATGTCGGCGAATTCCGCCGCATCAAGGGCGCGGACCTGCTGATCGATGCGGTGGCACAGTTGCGGGCGGAAGGTCGCGCCGTCACGTTGACGCTGGGCGGCGACGGCGAGGAAACCCAGTCGCTGAAAACCCGGATCCAGCGTCTGGGCCTGGAAAATGCGGTGCGGTTCATCGGGCACGTCAAACCGCGCTACGGCTTCTCCAAGGGCCGCGTGCTGGTCGTTCCCTCACGCGGCGATTCCATGCCTTATGTCGTGATCGAGGCCGGCGCAGCGGGCGTGCCGATGATCGCCGCCGATGTCGGCGGCATTCCGGAAATTTTCGGCGAGCATGGATCGGCGCTGTTCGCCGCAAACGATGTGCCTGCGATGGCCGACGCAATCAAAGCAGCGCTCGATGATCCATCCGCAACCCGCGCACGCGCTCTGGAATTGCGCAACCGCATTTATCGGCACTTCTCGCAGGACGCCATGGTCGAAGGCATCATGCAAGGTTATCGCACCGCATTTGCAAATCGTTAACTCACCTTAACCTGTAACCAATTGTTCCGATTTCTCCGGTAACGCTGCGCGAGACAGGACAGGCTTGGCACGCGAACGCACGCGCCGGCGCAAGAACGGACATACGATTTTGGACCCGATCAACGCACGTTCAATGCTCGACGCTGCAGCGACGGACGCAACCGCTCCCCGCCGGTTCGAGCGTCGACGCCGCTTGACGCCCGAAGCTCTCGCCATCGCGGAACAGAAAGTCAAAACCGCTTATTCGTCGGTGGTGATCACCGGCGCCGTGCGTGCGATCGATTTCGTCATGCTGAGCATCGTCGGCATCGCGCTGTATGTCGGCTATGTCGCACGGACCGGCGATTTCATCTCAATCTGGGAATATCTGGCCGGCATCGCTGCCATCTCGGCCGTCGCGGTCGTCTGTTTCCAGGCCGTGGATGTCTATCATCTGCAGATGTTCAGGGGGCGCGTAAAGCAACTGACCCGCATGGTGTCGGCTTGGGCCTTCGTCTTCCTGCTGTTCATCGGCGTGTCCTTCTTCGCCAAATTCGGCGATGCCGTGTCGCGCGTCTGGCTCTGCGGTTTCTTCATCGTCGGCCTTGCCGCCCTGATCGCGCAACGCTCAGTGCTGCGCATCCTGGTCAAGCGCTGGGCACAGCAAGGACGGCTGACGCGCCGAACCGTCATCGTCGGCGCCGATGTCAACGGCGAGCACCTCATCAAAGAGCTGCGGACCCAGGACGATTCCGACATCCAGATTCTCGGCGTCTTCGACGACCGCAGCGACAAGCGCGCCCTGGACACGATCGCCGGCGCACCGAAGCTCGGCAAGGTCGATGACATCATCGAATTCGCCCGGCGCACACGCATCGACCTCGTGCTGTTCGCGCTGCCGATCTCGGCGGAAACACGCATTCTCGACATGCTGAAGAAGCTGTGGGTGCTGCCCGTGGACATCCGCCTGTCGGCCCATACCAACAAGCTGCGCTTTCGTCCGCGCTCCTATTCCTATCTCGGCAAGGTGCCGACCCTCGACGTGTTCGAGGCGCCGATCACCGACTGGGACCTTGTGCTGAAATGGCTGTTCGACCATGTGGTCGGCGGCATCGCTTTGCTCTGCGCGCTGCCCTTCATGGCCCTCGTCGCCCTCGCCATCAAGCTCGACAGCCCCGGCCCCGTGCTGTTCCGGCAGAAGCGGTTCGGCTTCAACAACGAACGCATCGACGTATTCAAATTCCGGTCGCTGTATCACGACCAGGCCGATCCGCTCGCCAAGACCCTGGTGACCAAAGGCGACAAGCGCGTCACCCGCGTCGGCCGGTTCATTCGCAAGTCGAGCATCGACGAACTGCCGCAGTTGTTCAATGTCGTGCTCAAGGGCAATCTGTCGCTGGTCGGCCCCCGCCCGCACGCCGTACAGCAGAAATTGCAGAGCCGGCTGCTCGATGAAGCCGTGGACGGCTACTTCGCCCGCCACCGCGTCAAACCGGGTATCACCGGCTGGGCACAGATCAACGGCTGGCGCGGCGAGCTCGACACCGAGGAGAAAATCCAGAAGCGCGTGGAATTCGACCTCTACTACATCGAGAACTGGTCGGTGCTGCTCGACGCTTACATCCTGTTCCGCACGCCAATCTCGATGCTGACGAAGAACGAAAACGCGTATTAGCCATCGCCCCCGGCCCTCATGGTGAGGAGGCGCACAGCGCCGTCTCGAACCATGAGATGGCTGGGCTCCGACTTCCCGCCATCCTTCGAGACGCATGCCTGCGGCATGCTCCTCAGGATGAGGGCGGAGCCAAACGGCTACCCCCTACACCTCTCATTCACCCCGTCCCGCTAACATCCGCGCATGACCCTGCATGCCTCGTACGCTGACACTGATGCTGCACCGACGGCGCCCGCCGTCGCCATGTTGCAGCACGGGTTGCTGTGGCTCATGGGCATGGGCGGGGCCATCGTCTTCATCGAGCCGAGCCCGTATGAAATCTTCGCGCTGACATCGGTCGTGGTGTTCGCCGCTTCCGGCCTGCGCATGCGGCTCGTCTTCATGCCGCTGGCGCTGCTGCTGTTCGCCGTCAATCTCGGTTACACGATCTGCGCCGTGCCGCTGCTCGATCAGCAGCCGATCGTCTACTGGATCCTGACCTCCTGGTACATGGCGATCACCGCCATCTTCATCGCCCTCGTCATCTCGGACGACACGGTAACGCGGCTGCATTACCTGCGCTCGGGCCTGATCGCCGGCGCGGTGATCGCCTCAGTCGCCGGCATCGCCGGCTATCTGCACCTGACGCCGGGCGAACTGTTCACGCTCTATGGCCGTGCCGCCGGCACCTTCAAGGATCCGAACGTGTTCGGCGCCTTCCTCGTGCTGCCGGCGCTGTTCTGCCTGCAAAGCGTGGTCAGCGACAGGCTCGGCCGCACGCTGGGGTCCACCCTGCTGCTCGGCATCATCACACTGGCGCTGCTGCTCGCCTTTTCGCGCGCCGCCTGGGGCCTGCTGGCGCTCACCGCGGGGTTCATGCTGCTGCTGATGATGCTCACCGCCGAAACCTACCGGCAGCGATCCCGCATCGTCGTCATGGCGATCGCGGCCGTCATCGCCGTCGCCGTCGTCCTCGTCATCCTGCTGCAGTTCGATTTCATCCGCGACATGTTCCAGCAGCGCGCCAGCTTCGACCAGCAATATGACGAAGGCCGCTTCGGCCGTTTCGGCCGCCATGTGCTCGGCGCGCAGATGGCGCTCGATCTGCCGTTCGGGATCGGCCCGCTGCAATTTCACAATTTCTTCCCGGAAGACACCCACAACTCCTATCTCAACGCCTTCATGTCCGGCGGCTGGATATCGGGCGTCTTCTACCCCGCGCTGGTCTTCACCACCGCCTTGATCGGCTTCCGCTACATCTTCGTGCGGACGCCGTGGCAACGTCCGTATCTCGCGGTGTTCTCGGCCTATCTCGGCACGGTCGGCGAAGCTTTCATCATCGATACCGATCACTGGCGGCATTTCTGGCTGATGCTCGGCCTGATGTGGGGCCTGTTCGTCGCCACCCAGCGCTACGTCGCGACGATGCGTGACCAAGCGCGCATGGCGTGACAGCACACGCCCATAAAACTGACGCAGTAGCGTCATCACTTGTTCTTATGCAGACGGTAACGTCGCATTAACCGTCACGCTTCAGTGTGATGATCAAGTTCGCGCAAGCCGGATGTACGCTGGCGCAGAAGATGGCTCGGAACTGTCGGTTCCGGGCCATTTTTGTTGTGGTCCGACTCCGGGCGGGCCTTTTTGTCGATCCCAACAACTCTACCGGGAAGCTTCGTGATCAGCCGGCTTCCTGTTAAGTCTTTGATTTGATTGGTCGGAGCGAGAGGATTCGAACCTCCGACCCCTAGTCTCCCAGACTAGTGCGCTAACCGGGCTGCGCTACGCTCCGCCGCCGCATGCTGTATCGTCGTTCTCGCCCGCGTGCAAGCCACCCCGGAAATCTCTCACAATGGGCCCTGCGATCCCGGATGAATCGCCGGCACGCGATGATAACGCAAGGCGTCGATGCCTCGCCCCATCTCGACAAACCGCGAAAATTCCCCGCATGGTCGGTTGTCACTGGATCGCGATTCGACATGGGGAGATCGGCACGATGAGCTTCAAGAATTATACCGCTGAGCTAATCGGCACATTTTGGCTGACATTTGCGGGCTGCGGCAGCGCGGTCATCGCGGCGGCGTTTCCGCAAGTGGGCATCGGCCTCGTCGGCGTATCCCTGACCTTCGGTCTCAGCGTGGTGACCATGGCCTATGCCATCGGCCATATCTCGGGCTGCCATCTCAACCCGGCGGTGACGGTGGGCCTTGCAGCCGGCGGACGCTTTCCGGCCGGACAGGTTGTGCCCTACATCATCGCCCAGGTGCTCGGCGCCGTCGCGGCCGCGGGCCTGCTCTATGTCATCGCCAGCGGTGCCGCCGGTTTCGATCTCGCGGGCGGCTTCGCATCGAACGGCTACGAGGCACATTCACCCGGCAAATACGGCATCGTCTCCTGCTTCCTGATGGAAGTGGTGATGACCGCGATGTTCCTGTTCGTCATCATGGGCTCCACCCACAGCAAGGCGCCGGCAGGCTTCGCTCCCCTCGCGATCGGCCTCGCGCTGGTCATGATCCACCTCGTCAGCATCCCCGTCACCAACACCTCGGTCAATCCGGCGCGCAGCACGGGACCGGCGCTGTTCGTCGGCGGCTGGGCAATCCAGCAATTGTGGCTGTTCTGGGTGGCACCGCTGATCGGCGGCGTCCTCGGCGGCGTGATCTATCGCTGGCTCAGCGACGAGCAGACCGCGTAAGGCAGCGCGTCATTTACAGCTACAGCAAGGTAAAAAGGGCGGCTGTATCAGTCGCTCTTTTTTTATTTCCGACAGACCTTTCAAAATACTCCGAAGGCAATCGAAGCGACCCTCGAAGCCTGCCGTCTCCGCCTCCGCCCGATCATCATGACATCCGTGGCCTTCATCGCCGGAGCGGTGCCGCTGCTGATCGGAACCGGCGCCGGCAAAGAGGTGCGGAACGCGACCGGCATCACCGTTTTCGCGGGCATGCTGGGCGTAACGATATTCGGCCTGTTCCTGACGCCCGTTTTTTATGTCGCGCTGCGTAAACTCGGCAGCGAGGCGCCGGCGCAGGCGTCGACGGTGGGACATCCTGCGGTCAGGGAAGACCGCCGATGAGAGGCGATCCCTCCATGTCGGTGCTCCCGATGTGCCTGCTTGCCGGCTGCACAATCAGGCCCGATTCCAAGCGCCCTGCTCCGCCGGTTTCGCCTGTCGCCGGGCTCGCGCGCTCACGGCGTGTCACTCCCGTGTCACTCCAAAGACCCACCGAGCACGGACCAACATGACGGTATTATCCGCCGTCCTTCATCGCCGCGTCCAGCACGCGGCGTGCCGCCAGCAATTCTTCGAGGACCGCTTCCAGGCGTTCGCGGTCGAGCGAACGGACGGGGCGCGGCGGCAAGCCGGGAGGCGGTTGCGGGACGGGGTTGGCCCGGGAGGCCGGAACCGGATTGGCACGGCTCATCGCCGGCTCAATGCGGCCCTGCGGACGCGGATCGACGCGTGGAGCACCGCGCATGTCCGGCTCGCGACGGGCGACGATATCCGGAGCGGGACGGGCGGGTACGACTTCAGCCTCTTGTTCCGACTCGTCGTCGGCGCTGCTGTCCTCCGTCTCCTCGTCGTCTTCCTCGCCTTCTTCGGATTCGCTCTCGTCGGCAATCTCCGAATCGTCGTCCGACGCTTCCGCGCCCTCGTATTCCTCCTCGAACTCGGCTTCCGTCTCGGCGTCTTCTTCCGGTTCGTCCTCGACAACCGGCCGCTTCGGCACAGGCCGCGTCATGACCGGCGGCACGGCAGGCGCACGAACCGGGGCGAAAGCCGGAGCGGTGTGCTCGTCCACCAGCCCCTGCACCGCCTTGATGCCGTTCTCCTTGAGAATCCGCTGCACACCGCGGATGGTGTATCCTTCGCCGTAAAGCAGCCGGCGGATACCGCGCAGCAGATCGATATCGTCCGGACGATAATATCGCCGGCCGCCGGATCGCTTCATCGGCTTGATCTGAGTGAACCGCGTTTCCCAGAACCGCAGCACATGCTGCGGGATGTCGAGGTCGTCGGCGACCTCGCTGATGGTCCGAAACGCATCCGGCGCTTTATCCAAGTGCAGGATTCCCGTGGTTCATCTATTCGTCGTGGTCTTTGCCGTTACCGACTGCGGCACTGTTGCCGTTGATCCGCTGCTTGAGAATCGCCGACGGCTTGAACACCATCACACGCCGCGGCGAAATCGGTACTTCCGTGCCCGTCTTCGGATTGCGGCCGATGCGCTCGCCTTTCTTGCGCACCATGAAAGAGCCGAACGACGACAGCTTGACCGTCTCACCCTTCTCCAGACAATCCGTGATCTCTTTTAGAACCAGCTCAACAAACGCAGACGACTCAGTGCGCGACAAGCCTACCTTTTGATAGACCGCCTCGCATAGATCGACTCGTGTGACTGTTTTTCCCGTGCTCGTCATCGCCTGCCCCAAATACATCCGGCGAACCGAAATTCGCCACGGAAACTATGAGGTTAACGCCACCGGGTCAACACCGCAGAACCCATGCAAGCGCATGGAAAATCATGACAATTTGAACCGTTGTGGCTTTGCCACCCTTACCAGCGAATGAGCGCCGAGCCCCAGGTGAAGCCGCCGCCCATGGCCTCGAGCAGCACCAGATCACCCTTCTTGATGCGCCCGTCCTTCACCGCCACCGACAGTGCGAGCGGGATCGAAGCCGCCGATGTGTTGCCATGCCGATCGACGGTGAGCACGACCTTCTGCGGCGCAATATGCAATTTCTGCGCGGACGCATCGATAATGCGCTTGTTTGCCTGATGCGGCACGAACCAGTCGATGGTTTCGGCGCTTGCGCCGGTTGCCGCGAAAGCATCGACGATGACGTCGGTGATCATGCCCACCGCATGCTTGAAGACCTCGCGGCCTTCCATGCGGAGATAACCCACCGTCTGGGTCGAAGACGGGCCGCCGTCGACGAACAGCTTTTCCTTATGCCGACCGTCGGAACGCAGGTGCGTTGTCAGCACGCCGCGATCACCCACGGTTCCCGACTGCTGCTGCGCCTCCAGCACGACGGCACCGGCGCCGTCGCCGAACAGCACGCAGGTGCCGCGATCGGTCCAGTCGAGAATGCGCGAGAAGGTTTCCGCGCCGATCACCAGTGCCCGCTTGCCGGCGCCGGTGCGCAGCAAACTGTCCGCCGTGGTCAATGCGAAGATGAAGCCCGAGCAAACCGCCTGCAGGTCGAACGCTGCGCCGTGCGTAATCCCGAGCGCATTCTGCACGGCGACCGCGGTGGCGGGGAACGTGTTGTCCGGCGTCGAGGTGGCAAGCACGATCAGGTCGATCGTCTGCGCGTCGATACCGGCATTGGCGAGCGCCGCCTGTGCCGCCTTGATCGCCAGATGCGAGGTGAACTCGCCGTCTGCCGCGACGTGGCGCTGCTTGATGCCGGTGCGCTGGACGATCCATTCATCCGACGTATCGACCTTGGTCGCCAGTTCCGCATTGGTGAGGATGCGCTCCGGCAGATAAGAGCCGCAGCCGAGCACAACCGAGCGTATCGCAGTCACGAGACAGCCTCCTGCGCGGCCGCGGGCGCAGACAATGCGTGACCATCGCGATCGAGCGTTTGATTGATTTTGTTGAGCAGATCGTAGCGGGCCATGTCGTAGCCGACATCGACCGCATAGGCGAAACCATCGACGGACGCGCCACCGTGGCTTTTCACCACGATGCCGTTGAGCCCGAGGAAAACCCCGCCATTCGATTTGTTGGGATCGAGCTTGTCACGCAGCGCGCCGAACGCATTCTTCGCGAACAGATAACCGATTTTCGCGCGCCAGGTGCGGGACATCGCGGCGCGGAGAAAATCCGCCATCTGTCGCGCGGTTCCTTCGGCGACCTTGATCGAGATGTTGCCGCTGAAGCCTTCGGTGACGATGACGTCGGACGCGCCCTTGCCGATGCCATCGCCTTCGACGAAGCCGATGAAGTTCATCTGCGGCAGGTCCGCGCTACGCAGCAGTTCGGCGGCCTCGCGGATTTCCTCGCGGCCCTTCATCTCCTCGGTGCCGATATTGAGCAGGCCCACCGAGGGACGCTCCATGTCGAACAGCACGCTGGCCATGGCGCTGCCCATGATCGCCAGCGTCTTGAGATGTTCGGCATCGCCGCCGATGGTGGCGCCGACATCGAGGATCACCGACTCGCCGCGGGCGGTCGGCCAGATCGCGGCAATGGCCGGACGTTCGATCCCCGGCAGCATCTTCAGGCAGAACCGCCCCATCGCCATCAGTGCACCGGTATTGCCGGCGGAGACGGCGACATCGGCCTCGCCTTGCTTCACCGCGTCGATCGCCATCCACATGGACGACACCTTGCGGCCGCGACGCAGCGCCTGGCTCGGTTTGTCATGCATGGCGACGGCAACGTCGGTATGGATGATCCGAGACACCGCCTTCAATCCGGGGTGGCCGGTCAGCTCCGCCTCAATCAGCGCGCTGTCGCCGAACAGCAGAAATTCGCTGTCGGGATGCCGGGTCAACGAAATCGCAGCGCCGGGAATAACCACCGAGGGGCCGAAATCACCGCCCATGGCGTCGAGCGCGATGCGAACCTTTTTAGCCATGAACGTCCTGGAAACCTGTCTTGTGCGGCATCGTCCATGTGGCCGCCAACGAACCCCCGCAACCGGCGACGGCGTAGCCCTGGCATGAACCCCTTCTCGGCCGGCGACAATAGCGTTTCCACCATCCGATACAACATCTTGACCGGAGGGATTTCCCGCGCCAGCCGCCGGGGGGCGGAATCGGAACCGGCCGGCGCCTATTCCTTCTTCAGCGCCTTCAGCGCGGCAAAAGGATGCTCGTCGGGGTTCGGCGCCTCGACCTGATCCTCGAACACCGCGTCCGGCTTGCGCGGATAGGGATCGAGACCGAGGAACAGCGCATCGGTGGCCAGTTTCCCGATATCGATCATGCCGTCCTCGATGGGCTCCGGCGGGTCCGGACGCTCGTCGTCGCTTTCGCCGTCATCTTCATCCTGTGACGCGGCCAGTTCGCGAATCTGCGACGGCGGCGCAAATACCGCATCCACGTCCTCATCGATATCGTTCTCGACCGGATCGAGCGTCACGACGCAGGTCTGGGTCACCCGGCCCGTCACCCGGCCGGTCACATGCACGGTCCCACCCTTGACGGGGAGCAGCCGGAGGTCGGCCTTCACCGCGGCGATATCGGGCAGACCGCCGAGTTCGGCGATGGCCCTGCGCTCATCCGGCCGCGCCTCGATCACCTGCGAAAGGCCGGCTTCGGGAATTTCGGCCACCGGCACGGCAACGCTCCAGGGCGGCGGCGGAAGCTGCGACGGCACGGCGTCGCGGTCGGACTTGTTCATGTCGATGCCAATATTGTTGTGGGTGACGGAAATCGCCATGCGCCGGATGTCAACGTCGCCGGGTCGAGCCCGGCCAGATAGGAGTCGGCTGCCGCGACATAATCCGCCAGCCGGCCCGCCTGCGCGATATCGCGCCCGTTATAGATATTCTTGCACAGGGCGGCCGCCAGGGACTCCCCGCCTTCCTGCATGGCGACGTCGTAAGCCTTGGTCCGGCCATAGAAGGCACTGCCGAACTCCCGCATCTTCTTCGGCACCTTCAGGTCGCTGGTTCCCAATTCACGCAGGTTGTCGTCCATATCGGTGCAGAAACGGTCGAACAGGCCCTGTGCCAAGTCTTCCTCCGGCCTCATCCGGCGCAGCACCAGCCAGAGCTGGAGCAGCACCATGTCGAAACGGCCGTCGATCGTGTCGGGGACAGCTAAATCACGGTAGAATAAAGGTTCCCGGGCCTGCGTCACGATCATGCCATAGATCGCTTCAATGGTGCCGCGCAACCGTGCCGGGGGCTTCCTGAATCGACTGAACGGCCAGATCATGACGGGTTCCTTCTACGGCCCGCCCCGGCACGCGCATGTTGCATTCGGCGGTCCTGCCCGGTACGTCAACGCCTTCCGGGATGCAAGAGCCCCGCGACAGCCAAGAGGATGGGGATTCCTCCGATATGACCAATTCGAGCCTGAGCACTGCCGTCCGCGGATCGCGCCTGTTGCCGCCTGTGTCCTCGCGCCTGTCCTGGCGCCGGGTCCGCTCGGCCGTCGCGGTCGCCGCCGTGTGCCTGTCGCTGGGCGCCTGCGCCGAACAATTCCAGAAGGGTTATATCCTGCCGCCCGGCGCGCTGGAGCAGATCCCGATCGGCGCCAGCCAGGATCAGGTGCTGATCGTGATGGGCACCCCCTCCACCGTCGCCACGCTGAACGGCGAGGTGTTCTACTACATCTCGCAGCGCGCCGAACGCAAAGTCGCGTTCATGCCGCAGCACGTCACCGACCAGCGCGTCATCGCGATCTATTTCGACAAGGACCGCAAGGTCACACGCCTTGCCAATTACGGCCTGCAGGACGGCAAGATCTTCGACTTCATCAGCCGCACCACGCCGACCTCGGGCCAGGAAATGAGCTATCTCGCACCGCTGTTCCGGTTGATCAGCTTCCGATAGTTGTACGTAGCCCGGATGGAGCGCAGCGCATTCCGGGAAGCATAGAAGCGATTGAAGCGCCCGCCCCGGATTGCGCTGCGCTCCATCCGGGCTACGGAATTCAAAAGCCCCGCGGCGTATCCGTGGGGCTTTTTTGTTTGCGCGCTGCGACAACACGTCTTGTTCGCCGTCATGGCGCTCACTACGATTTTCGCGAATAGTCCGATAAATAATTTCAAAGGGGAAATACCATGACCAAACCGGTGACCCGTCGCCGCATACTCACCGGCGCGGCCGCGCTGTCGACTGCTGCGATCCTGCCGCGTACGAGTCTCGGCGCCGGCGCATGGAAGCCCAGCGAAACCGTCCGCATCATCGTGCCCGCCGCGGCCGGCGGCTCGACCGACGTGATGGGCCGTATGCTGGCGGCGCATCTGCAGCCGGTCTGGGGACAATCGATCGTGGTTGAAAACCGCTCGGGCGGCGGCGGCACCATCGGCGTCGCCGAAGTCGCGCGTCTCAAGGGCGACGGCCATACGATCCTGGTCGGCAATCCCGGCCCGAATGCGATCGCCTACAGCATCTTCCGCAACCTGCCCTACAAGATCGACCAGCTGCAGCCGGTCTCCAACATGATCAAGTTGCCCAACATCATATCCGCGCATCCGAGTGTGGGGATCAAGACGATCCCGGAACTGATCGCCTATATCAAGGCCAATCCGGACAAACTGAACTATGCCTCCTCGGGCGTCGGCCAGAGCCCGCACCTGACCGCCGCCTGGTGGCTGCAGCTCACCGGCTTGAAGATGCAGCACGTGCCGTTCCGCGGCGCCGGTCCCGCCCTGCAGGCCGCGTTGGCAGGCGACGTGCAGATCCTGTGCGACAATCTCTATCCGTCGCTGCCGCAGGTGCTGGACGGCAAGCTCAACGCCCTCGCGGTGACCACGACCGAACGCAACGCGCAGTGCCCCAATGTCCCGGCGATGCGCGAAACAGCGCCGGAGCTCGCCAAATTCGACGTCTCGACCTGGTTCGGCGTGTTCTATCCCAGGAGCACGCCGACCGAAGCGGTCACGTCGCTCAATGAGCAGCTCAAGATCCTGCTCGCCACCGACGCCGCCAGGAAAAGCATCGCCGCCATGGGCGCCGTGCCCGACTACGGCACGCCGGCGCAGTATCAAGCCTTCGTCGAAGCCGAGGCCGTCAAGTTCAAGGGCATCATCGACAAGGAAGGCCTGCAGATGGAAGTGAAGTGATGCGGGCGTCAGGCGGCTCGTA
>Ga0153956_1000429_pt1 | contig 48758 bp, 48 predicted proteins | sample TSFL040MetaG_FD_104704 | JGI IMG/M metagenome (GOLD analysis project Ga0153956, IMG submission 104704) | Attine ant fungus gardens microbial communities from Florida, USA - TSFL040 MetaG | ecosystem: Host-associated > Fungi > Mycelium > Unclassified | place: USA: Florida, Wekiwa Springs... | reverse complement strand
TAGGCAAGGCCAGTGCGCGGGCTCCATCGCACTGCGGCGCTCCAGGAAATCTCGGTGGGGGTGTCGTCGAGGATGGCGGCGGCATATTTCAGCCGCGTCGCACATTGCACGGCCTTCGCATCGAACAACGTACCGCCACTTGAAACGGCGGCGAACGGGAATATGACGGCGCCGGCTGCTGAGACGCGGAATTGCAATGCTGCCGCTTGGTAGGCCGTCCACCGCGGCTTTGCGTCGGCAAAGATATCCGCACAGGCGACTTCCATCGGTGCAAGAAGATGTGGCGGCGAAGAATCCCCCATCAGCTTCCACACAATTTTGTATTGTTTGACGCTTGCGACAGGCTTTCCGTTCATGGTTGCCGGGCTGAAATGCCACGCGGTCATCACACATTCCTTGCTCGCATCGTCCAGTTCGCTAAAGCCCGAGGACTGCGTGATGTCGACTGCCGTTGGCTTTCCGGCTTCGTCTATGTGAACGGTGAACACTGTCGCCCCTTGATGCCCGAGCCGCACGGCCAAGGCTGGGTAGTGGGTGGCCGCACAATTGTTTGCGGTGTTTTTCGTAAGCGTCGCTTGCGGAGCAGAGCTTGCGGGCTGCGCATTGTCGGCGAAGGCATGGTTCGAAGGTGCCAGCATGTAGAGTGCGAGCGCGAAGGCCGCCATTGAACGCATTTTTGTTCCCCCTCGACGTCGACGCTAAGGGTGGTCACAGCGCCGGTCAAACCGCATTGCAATTTGGTGCGGCGCAAACCACTTTCAGCGCCGGACGAAGCAAAGTTGGCGTTGCGGCAAGGCTTATGAAACGGGCGTTTTATCTTGTGATCGGATGGTTGCTGCTGATCGGCGGCATCATCATCACGCCCATGCCTATCCCGATACCGCTGATCGGTGTGGTGCCGTTTCTCATCGGTTGCGCGATCTTGTCTCAACACTCCAAGGTCTTCCGCCGCTTCCTGCAATATATGCGGCACCGCTTCGAATGGTTCTCCCGCACCATCGAGGGCCCGGCCCATCGCATGCCGATGATGGTGAAACACATGCTCCGCCGCACCAATCCGAAAGCGCATGTGCGCCTGGCGCGGATGCGCGCGCACAGGAAGGACTGAGATGGCGATTCCGTTCATCCGCGAATTCGATGCGAAATATGAAAGCGAAGTGCGCGTCTCGCCGCTGATCAGCCGCGTTGTCGCCGACAATCCGGGGCCGTTCACCTTCAAGGGTACAGGTGTCTACATCGTCGGCAACAAGGATGTCGCCGTGATCGATCCCGGTCCCGACGATGCCTCGCATGTCGACGCGCTCAAGCGCGCGCTTTCCGGCCGCAAGGTCACGCATATTCTCGTCACACACACCCATGCCGACCATTCGCCCGCCGCGAAGCCGCTGAAGGAATGGTCGGGTGCGAAGACCTATGCCTTCGGACCGCACGGTTCGGGTAAGCTGGAAGACGGCGTGCGCGTGGAAGAGGGCGGTGACATGCAGTTCGTGCCCGATGTGCGCGTGAAGGATGGCGAGATCATCAAAGGCAACGGCTTCACCTTCGAATGCGTGTTCACGCCGGGCCATACCTCCAATCACATGTGTTTCGCGCTGAAGGAAGAGAAGGCGCTGTTCACCGGCGATCATGTGATGGGTTGGTCCACCACGGTGGTGACGCCGCCGGATGGCGACATGGCCCAATATATGGCGAGCGTGAAGAAGCTGATGGCGCGCGACGATGCCATTCTCTATCCCACGCATGGCGCACCGGTGACGGATCCCAAACCGTTTCTCGCCGCCTATCTGGAACATCGTCTGGATCGCGAGCGGCAGATCATCGCCTGCATCCAGGCCGGGCAGGCGACGATCCCGGACATGGTCGCGCGCATGTATGCCGATGTGGACAAGCGGCTGCATCCGGCGGCGTCGCGCTCGGTGCTGGCGCATCTGATTCAGTTGGAAGGCGAGGGCCGCGTCGTCAACGATGGCGGGCGTTACCGTTTGGCGTAACGATCAGCGCGTTTGCGCCAGTTCTTTCATGAAACCGCGGATGCGTTGCGGGTTGCGGCTGCCGCTATCGCTGTCCATCCGCGCCTTGGAGCGGATATCGAGCTTGGCGCCCATGCCGGAAGGTTTCACGCGGATGACGATGTCATCCGTAATGCCGAAGAACAGCGAGGTGTCCGTCGCCTCGATGCGGCCTTCGTCCGGCGCGATGGCGACCACGTTCCAGCCCATGCCGTAAGCCGCCGAGACGGCGCGCTTGAACAAGCGTTCCGGCGACATGAGGATCGCAACCGAATGGATGTCGCCATAATATTTGTGCTGCACAAGAGAGACGGTTGTCGCCTTGCCGTCGAACGTCATCGGCGCATTGCCGTTGTAGTCCGGCGGAGTTGCATCGTTTCCGCGCTGCGTCAGCAATGAAACGAATTGCGGCGGGTGTTCGGTATCGGTCGTCGCATCCGCAATCGGCGGCATGCCGCGGCTATCCCAATACTTCATGACCGGGTTCACGAGCACGACGATGATGCCGACGAGGCCGATCAATCCATAACGCGCGCCGCTGCTGTCGTTGGCGATCATCGCCCACAGGATCCAGACGACGCCGGCGACAAAGGTGAGAAGGCCGATGCCGACGCACCACGGGAATATCGTGTGCAAGCCGAAGGCGACGGTCCAAAATCCCAGGCGCGTGCCGAGCGATGCGACAAGTCCCACCGACAGCGAGACGATGAATCCCGCGAAAGTGGTTTTTGCCAGCGCCGGCAGTGCCCGCATTCTCCGCCTCTTCCGATATGCGTCAGGCGGTCGGCAGCTTGTGCTTGCCGAAGCGTTCCCTGAGCGCCGTCTTCAGGATTTTTCCCGTTGCGGTATGCGGTATCTCATCCACGAACACAACATCGTCAGGCATCCACCATTTGGCGATTTTGCCTTCGAGGTATTTGAGAATGTCGTCTTTTGTCGCCGTCTTGCCGGGTTTCAACACAATAATAAGGAGCGGCCGCTCATCCCATTTGGGATGCGCCACGCCGATGACGGCGGCTTCCGCAACGGCGGGATGGCCGACAGCAAGGTTCTCGATGTCGATGGTGGAGATCCACTCGCCGCCGGATTTCACCACATCCTTGGCGCGATCCACGATGGTCATGTAGCCATCCTTGTCGAGCGTGGCGACATCGCCGGTGTCGAACCAGCCCTGCTTGTCGAATGAGCTTTTGCCGTCGCCCTTGAAATAGCCTTTGGCCACCGCGGGGCCGCGCACTTTCAATCGTCCGAAAGTCTTGCCGTCGCGTGGCAGTTCCTTGTTCTTGTCGTCCACGATTTTCATCTCGACGCCGAAGGGCGGATGGCCCTGCTTGCATTTGATGTCGAGCTTCTCGGTATAGGGAAGATCGGTGAGATGCGATTTCAGGCTGCCCAGCGTGCCGAGCGGGCTCATCTCCGTCATGCCCCAGGCATGAACGACTTCGACATCATATTTGTTTTCGAACGTGTCGATCATCGAGCGCGGGCAGGCGGAGCCGCCGATCACCACGCGCTTCAGATGCGGCAATGTCTTTCCCGTCTGCTCCAGATATTGCAGCAATCCCAGCCACACCGTCGGCACCGCCGCGCTCATGGTGATCTTCTCGGTTTCCAGCAGTTCGCACACCGAAGCACCATCGAGCTTGGGGCCGGGCATCACCAGCTTGGCGCCGATCATCGGCGCGGCGAATGCCAGTGCCCAGGCATTGGCGTGGAACATCGGCACGATCGGCAGGATCGTATCTTTGCCGCTCACACCCAGCGCATCGGTCTGCCCCGCCATCAACGCATGTATGACGTTAGAGCGGTGCGAGTAGAGAACGCCCTTGGGATTACCCGTCGTGCCGGAGGTGTAGCAAAGCCCGCAAGCGGTGTTCTCGCCAAATTCCTTCCATTGGAATTTGTCATCGTGCTTCGCGATGAAATCTTCGTAAGCATAGAGCTTTTTGATCTTCGATTTGGGCAGGTGTGCCTTGTCGGTCATCGCGACGAAGAACTTCACCTTCTTCAGCTTGGGCGCGATCTGCTCGACGATGGGCAGGAAGGTGGTGTCGAAGAACAGCGCCTTGTCGTCGGCATGATTGGCGATCCACGCGATCTGGTCCGGATGCAGGCGCGGGTTCAGCGTGTGATAGACGCCGCCCATGCCGGCAATGCCGTACCAGGCTTCGAGATGGCGGTGCGTGTTCCAGGCCAGTGTGCCCACGCGGTCGCCGGGCTTGATGCCCGCTTTCACCAGGGCCTTGGCGATGCGCCGCGCACGGCTCGCGATGGTGCGATAATTCGTGCGCGTGATCGGACCTTCGACCTCGCGCGTCACCATCTCGCGGTCGCCGTGATAATGCGCGGCATGGTCGATGATCTTGTGGACCAGCAACGGCCAGTCCTGCATCTGCCCTAGCATTCCCCTCGGCTCCCCATCTCTTTTCTGCATCATAGGAAGCCAAATTCGCAGGGGCAAACAGCTGCTTGGCGCTTTCCGCCCCCGCCCGGCAATCGCTATAAGGTCCACGTGGGCGAGGATTGCCGATGGCCGACCAGAAAGACGAAGACGAGGATATTGCAGAGGAACTCGCCTTCGAGCGGCTTTCCGCCGCCGGGGCCGATGCGGACGTGGCCTCCAACTTCCTGCGCGCCAAGACCGAGGTCCTGCGCAAGCAGCTCCATCAGCTGCATCTCAGCCATTTCCGCGAATGGCTCTACACCTCCGCCGAGATCGTTCTGGGCCTCGTCATCCTGCTGATTTTCGTCGGCATCGCCTCCGCCGTGTGGTCGGCGGCGCATGACAACGGTCTCGTCATCGAGAGTTTCTCGGTGCCCACCGACATGACGAACCGGGGCCTGACAGGCGAGGTCGTCGCCGCGCGCCTGCTCGACAAACTGTCGGGGCTTCAAGCTCGCACGGTGTCCAGCCGGGCGGCCTCCAGCTATGCGAACGATTGGGGCAAGGACATCAAGGTGCAGATTCCCGAAACGGGCGTCTCCATCGGGCAGCTCAACGACTATCTGCACGAATGGCTCGGCAATGTGACCCATATCAGCGGCGAGGCATTCCGAGATGCATCCGGCAACATCGTGCTTGCCGCGCGCGTGGGCAGCGATGCGGGGCCGCGTTTCACCGGCAAGGAAGCCGACTTCGATACGCTGTTGCAGCAAGCCGCCGAGAGCGTCTATGCGCGCACCCAGCCTTATCGCTATGCCGTTTATCTGAGCAGCCTCGACCTGAGCAACCAAGCGCGCGCCGATGCCGCTTTCCGAAAACTCGCCGAGAACGGTTCGCTGCAGGATCGTGCCTGGGCTTATATCGGACTCTCCACCGTCTACAGCACCCGAAACCAGCGCGACGAAAGTATGCGCGTGCTGCACAAGGCGCTCGCGCTTCGGCCCAACTTCGCCATCGCGATCCTCGATATCGCGGGCGGCGAGGCGCAGCGTCAGCACGACGAGATGGCGCTGATCTGGAATCGCAAGCTCGTTGCCGCATTGCGCGGCGGGGATTCTTCCGACATGGATCCGCGCTCCGCGGCGATCAACGCGCGAACGGCGCAGGCCAACATCGCCAATCTGCTGGGCGACTATCAGGCACAGCTTAAATTCGACGCGGAAGGCGAAAACCTTCCCGATTCGGGCGGCTTGATCGAAACGCTGCGCCAAAGCGATCTTACGGCCTATGCCTACATGCATGATGGCGCCGGCGTGCATAGCGCGATCGCGGACAATTCGATGACGAACGACCGCAGTGTGATCGTGAACCGCACGGCGAATTTGTTCGGCGCCTATGCCGTCATGGGCCGCTGGCGCGACACCCTGGCGCTGGCGGACACGCTGGAAGTGATGGTGGCGCAACTTGGCCCCGGCGCCATCCAGTTCGAAATGAACACCATCCGTCCCTATGCTTCGTTGGCGATGGCGATGCGCGGCAATGTGGACGACGCCAATCGGCGCATCGAGCACACGCCGCTCGATTGCGATCTGTGCGGGCGCATGCGCGGGCGTATCGCCGCCGTCGAGCATCGCTGGGATGCGGCCGCTTACTGGTTCAACATGGTGGCCGCGCGCGCGCCATCCATTCCTTTCGCGAACACCGATTGGGGCGTGATGCTTCTGGAAAAGGGCGACGCCGCGGGCGCGGCGGAAAAGTTCAAGGCCGCACACGCACAGGGACCGCACTTTGCCGATCCTCTTGAAGGATGGGGCGAGGCGCTGATGATGCAGAACCGCTCCGATCTGGCGCTGGCGAAGTTCCGGGAAGCGGCGTCCTACACGCCGAATTGGGGACGCCTGCATCTGAAATGGGGCGAAGCGCTTCTTTATACGGGCCGGAAAGACGAGGCGAAGCAGCAATTCACCATCGCCAGGGGGCTTGATCTGACGTCGGACGAAAACGCAGCGCTCACAAAGGACGCGCAGGCGGTCCGCTGAACGCGCGCGATTACGCGGATATGGCCAGAGCAGGCCTGCCGGCGTTGGCAGGTTCCGCGCCGGATGTTTGTGCAAACGCTTCGGCTGCCGACGCCAGAAGCTGGGCGAACTGCATCGCATAGGACGTGCACAGTTCTTCGCGTGCTTTCTCTGTCATCGTCACAACGCCGTCATTGGCTTGCGAGAAAAAACCTTCGCGCACGGCATCGTTGAGCATGCGCCGGATGTGGATGCGCGAGACGCCGAAACGCTGCGCCGCCGCTGCGATGGAAAAGGCAATGGGTCCTTCCGGCGGGAACGCGTCGCCCGGCGCGGTCAACATCGTGGACATGATCTGGATACCCGCGTGGCGATGCATGAAAACGCGGATATGGGTGGTTTCGCGATCGCGTGCGCGCGCAAGCGCCAGCAGCCCTTCGGCTTGATACTGCGCTATCCGCTCAAATATTTCGTCATCGCTGAGGCGGTCGAGGATGGTCTGTATGCCAGGCTCGATGATGAGAGCCGCTTGCAACGCCCAGCGCAGATGCTCGCGCCACGCCTGGCGGAAGCTCGCCGTCGGTATATAGCGCTGCGGCTCTCCGCGTATGCGGTCGGGCGCCGGCACCACATAACCCAGATAACGCATGTACAGGAGCATCGCTCGCGCGCGTCCCGGACTGAGAAAACCCGAAGAGACGCAAATCTCTTTCAGGCGCGGAAGCGTCAGCCCGCCGGAGACATGCAGATAGATCGCCCACATCGCCGCCACATAGCGGCCGGCATCCTTCATGATTCCGGCGAGCGCCTTGCCGCTATTGCCGGCAGCCAGCGAGTTCGCGGCCAGTGCGCGCGCGGCTTTGGGAAAGAGCGGATGCGCACGCACGCGCGGTGCATAAAGATCCGTGTCCGCGTCCTGGACGCGCCAACTCAAAAGATTGGAATTTTCCGACATCCCGCCCCCGCGCACCCCTGCGCGATCAAAAATGTACAGCGTCGCGCAAAACCTCACAACTTGAGGTTTTGTTAGGGCTTTTCGCCAAGACGGTGCGTCTGACCGCACGCATTGGAGGATCGGGGCGGCGGCGTTTCAGGAGGCCGGGAATGGCTTCCCGAAGAACCCCTGCTATTGGATATAGCGTTGGGGTGAGGGGCGCACATCGTGGAAATCCATAAGCCGAAAGCCGTGCATGGCTGGCGCGAGCTGCTGAAGGAAATCGGCATCATCGTGATCGGTGTCGTGATTGCGCTGGGCGCGGAGCAGGCAGTGGAAGAGATTCACTGGATGCATCAGGTGGATGCGGGCGAGGCGATCCTGAAGGGGGCGTTCGCGCACGAAGTCCAAAACGCGGCAATGCGGGATGCGCAAAGCGAATGCATCACGCAGCGATTGGCATTCTTGTCATCGGTCCTGCAGAAGGCGTCCGAAGATGGCCGGTTGCCTGCGCTGGATGCGGTCGGTCATCCGCCGTTCACGCCATGGACGATCGGGTCGTGGCAGGCGCTCGTCGCCAACCAGACCGTTTCGCATCTGCCGCGGCAGAAGACGATCGACTATTCGGTCATCGCGCAAACGACGACATTTCTCAGCGGGCTTAGCGATCAGGAAGAGGCACATTGGACAATCCTGGACACCATGATCGGTCCCGGCCGGCGGCTAAGCGATGCAGAGGCGGAACAGTTGCGGATCACCTTGGCGCAAGCATCGGATGCCAACATCCTCATGGGCAGAACGGCGGATAGTTTGCGCAACGCGGTGCGGGCGACGGGGCTCGTCGAACCATCCGTATTCGATGAGGCGGTGAGAACGGCCTTGAGCGAAAAGGCAAAGGCTGCAATCTGTCGCCCCATGGCGATGCCGCACGACGCAAAGGTGAATGCACATGGTTGAACTCGCGGACGGCACTGTGTCCCGCAAGCAAGGCACGTTCTTCGGTGAGCCGCGCGCGCTGGCGTATCTCTCCTTCACCGAAGCATGGGAGCGTTTTTCCTATTACGGCATGACGGCACTTTTGGTGCTGTACATGACCCAGGCGCTATTCATGCCGGGCCATATCGAGAACATCGCGGGGTTCGCGTCGTTCCGCGCCGGGATTGTATCGATCTTCGGGCCGATGTCCACGCTGGCGCTCGCCTCGCAGATCTACGGCCTCTACACCGGCTTCGTCTATTTCACGCCGGTGTTCGGCGGGATCATCGCCGATCGCTGGCTGGGCCGGCGCAATGCGGTGATGCTGGGCGCGATATTGATGAGCGGCGGTCATATCGCGATGGCCTTCGATCAATCGTTCCTGCTCGCGCTGCTTCTGCTCATCGTCGGTTGCGGTTTGCTGAAGGGCAACATCTCCACGCAGGTCGGCCAGCTTTATGCGGAGGACGATGGGCCGGGACGCACGCGTGGTTATTCCATCTTTTCCATGGGCATCAATGTCGGCGCGACCTTGGGGCCGCTGATCTGCGGATTGCTGGCGCAGATCTATGGCTGGCATGCGGGCTTCGGCCTTGCGGGCGTTCTGATGCTGACGGGTCTCGCGACCTATATCGCCGGCTATCGCACGCTTACGGAAGAAACGCCGAAGGCCAATCGCACCAAAGCGGACGCCGCGCCGCTGGATGCCGCGCAATGGCGCGTGATCGGTGCGCTGGTGGTGGCGATGATGCTCACCGTTCCGCAATCCGTTGCTTATTACCAGAATTCGAGCATCGGTCTTGTCTGGATCGACGCCCATGTGAACCTGGATTTCTTCGGCTTCCACATTCCGACATCCTGGTTCAATTCCATCGATCCGTTCATCAGCATCGTCTTCGTGCCGGTGTTGATCGCGCTGTGGCGTTGGCAGGACCAGCATGGCGGCGAGCCGAACGAGGTGATGAAGATCAGTATCGGCGCGTGGATCGCGGCCGCCGCGAATTTCGCGCTGGTGATCGGCTGCCTGCTCGCAGAGCGTGTGCCCGCGATCTTCCCGGTGCTATACGATGTGCTGCTGGGCGTGGCGTTCCTCTATTACTGGCCGCCGCTGCTGGCGCTGATTTCGCGCGCCGCGCCATCGGGATGGAAGGCGACGCTGATTGGTGCGGCGTTCCTCTCGCTCTTCGTTGGTAACATTCTCGTGGGTTGGGTCGGCACCTATTATGAGCACATGACGCCCACGAATTTCTGGACGCTTGAGGGTGGTATCTCCGCTATGGGCGGCGTGGTTGCGTTCCTGCTGGCCAGGCCGCTCAATCGCATTCTCACGGCAAAATAAACGCCCCACGGCGTTTGTGTTTTGTGACGGGGCCGCTATCGTCGCGGCTCAGCCAGCGGGAATCCTTCATGTTTGCCGATGTCGGCACGGCGCGCATCTTCTTTGACACCGTGGGCTCCGCGCTCGCGGTCGATGGCGAGCGCATGGCGGAGCGCCCGGCGCTGATCGTCATGCATGGCGGGCCGGGCTTCGATCATTCGACCATGCGGCCCTATTTCGACCGCTTCGCCGATACGCATCAGGTCGTCTATATCGATCACCGCGCCAATGGCCGCTCCACCGGCGAACAGTCCACGCTCACGCTCGCGCAATGGGGCGACGATGTGAAAGCGTTCTGCGATGTGCTCGGAATCACCAAGCCCGTCGTTTACGGAAACTCCTTCGGCGGCATGGTGGCGATGGCGTATGCCGCACGCCATCCGGAGCATCCGTCAAAGCTCATTCTTTCCTCGACCGCGGCGCGCATGCGCTTCGACGAGACCTATCGCATGATGGAAGAGCGTGGCGGCAAGGATGCGCGCGCCATCGCTGAGCGGTTTTGGACGACGACGGATGACGGCGCCATCGCCGATTACATGCGCGTGTGCATGCCCTATTACAATCCGCCCGGCGGCAACGCCGAACTGCAGGCGCAAGCGAGACGCCGCGCCATATTGCGCGGCGATACGCTGCGCTATTTCTCCACCGGCGAAATGCGCACGATGGATGCGCGTGCGGGTCTTGCGAAAATCAAATGCCCCACGCTCATCACCGTGGGCGACTACGATCCGATCACGCCGGTTGTCTGCTCGCGGGAGATTTATGAAGCGATGCCGAAAGGCGTTGCGACATTCGAGATCTTTGAAGGCGCGGGGCATGGCGTGCATCGCGACCAGCCCGATGAAGCCGAGCGTGTGATGCGGGCGTTCCTCGCATGAGCGAAGCGCCGAAGATTTCGCGCCGCCATGTCGCCGCCGCGGTGATCGGCAACGCGCTCGAATTCTACGATTTCGTCACCTATGCCTTCTTCGCCGTGCAGCTCGGGCACACGTTTTTCCCCTCGCACGATGCCTATGCCAGCCTCATGCTCTCGCTCGGCACGTTCGGTGCGGGCTTTGCAATGCGGCCGCTGGGCGGCGTTGTACTCGGCCGCTATGCCGACAAGGTCGGGCGCCGGCCCGCGATGCTGCTGAGTTTTGCATTGATGGGCGGCGCCATTCTCGCCGTCGCGCTTATACCGTCCTATGCCGCCATCGGCGTTGCCGCGCCACTGCTCGTGGTGCTGGCGCGCATGGTGCAGGGCTTCGCGCTGGGCGGCGAAGTGGGTTCATCGACGGCTTATCTGATGGAAGCGGCGCCGCTCTATGAGCGCGGATTCTACGCGGCGTGGCAGGGCGGCAGCCAATATATCGCCAGTCTTCTGGCAGGCATCGTCGGCGTGGTGCTGACCCAGGCGCTCGATCCCGCGAGCTTCGCGACCTATGGATGGCGCATCGCATTTGCGATCGGCGCGCTGACCTTGCCGTTCGGTCTCTACATGCGCAGCAAGATGCCGGAGACGCTGCATCTTTCCGAAGATGTGCACACACCGGCGCAGACGGGCCGCACCGCGGAACTGTTGCGCGGCAGCACGCGGCCCGTTGTGCTCGGCCTCATCGTGCTCGCCAGCGCGACGATCTTCACTTACGTCACCAACTACATGACCACCTTCGCGGAAACCGTGCTGCATATGAGCGATACGGTCGCGCTGTCCGCGACGCTGGTGTTGGGCCTTTGCGGAATCTTCGGCATGCAGTTCGGCGGCTGGCTCTCGGATCGCGTCGGCCGCTGGCCGGTGATGGTGATCCCGCGCGCGATCTATATCGTCACCTGCTATCCGATTTATCTCTGGATGGTGGAGACGCGCAGCGTCACGGCGCTGCTTGTCGGCACAGCGTTCCTGCAATTGCTCGGCACGATCAGCTTCGCGCCCTTCTACGCCGCGCTGACCGAGAGCCTGCCGAAACCGATCCGCGGCGTGGTGTTCGGAACGATATATGCCATCTCGATCGCCATCTTCGGTGGCACGACGCAGGTCGTCATCACATGGCTGATGCACATCACCGGCAGCCCGCTCGCGCCCGCCGTCTATTCGCTCGCGAGTGGCGTGATCGGCACCATCGCCATGGCGCTGATGCGGGAAACCGCGCCGATCAAGCTTGCACCGCGCACATCCGCCGCCGCGCTCGCATCGGCGGAATAGCGAAACGGAAAGAGATACAGTGAGCGACGAAACGCAGATCCAAGAGAAACCGCATGGCGTCGCCCGATTGCTTGGGCTGGAGCGCGTGGTGGACAATGGCGCGCAATCGGGCCGCGCGATCCTGCATTTCCGCGCGAGCATGGACATGTGCCATTCCGGTGGCGTGGTGCAGGGCGGCTTCGTGACCGGCTGGCTCGACATGGCGATGGCGAATGTCGTGCTGTCGAAAACCAATTATGAGCAGAACTTGTTATCGCTGGAGATCAAGGTGAGCTTCCTCGCCTCTGCCGGTCCCGGCCTCATCATCGCGGAAGCGTGGATCGAGCGCATGGGCCGTTCCACCGGCTTCCTCGAAGCGCGCCTCACCAACGAAGCGGGCACGGTTCTCGCCAAGGCGTCATCCACCGTAAAACTGGTGCCGATGAAGCGCTGAGCTTCTGCTTACTGAGACGGAAGAAGCGACACGGTGTCGAAGCGGTCCGCAATGGGCACCGGCGCGATGCTGGTGATGCCGCTCAGCGTGCTTTCCGGGCGCCAGTCGAGATGGAACAGGATGAGCCGCGCGCCATCTTCCGTTCGATCGGCAAACGGAAGCTGCAATTCCTGGGTGCTGCTGATGCCGTCCGCGGTGTTGTTACGGCGCGTGCCGATGCCGACGGCGCCGCTGGCGATGATGCTGTTTCGCTCCAGCCGTTCGGCATGTTGATGATGCGGTGTATAGGCGCGCCAATCCGTGCCCGCGATCTCGCGGCCGAGCGCGCGCTGGATGGCGGTGCCCGCGAGGCGGCAGCGACTGCTTTCACCGGCGCGGACTTCGAAAATACCGATACCGGGCAAAAGGTCTTTCATCCGCGCGGGCGACAATTGCGCGCGGTGCGGAAGCTGATCGCCGTCCCATAGCGACAGCCAATATTGCGCGAGCTTGATGTTGGTGGGTGAAAGCGGAAGTTTCGCGAAGGCGTTCATCGCCAGATCGCGTCTCATGCCTGTCATGTGCTCCCCCCGAAGCAGCGGTCGCCGGTGCGGACAACGAATCGATTCTGCTATAAGTTCGCGCCCTTATCTACCTGCGAGAGTGAAAACCATGCCGCTTTCCAACACCCAGATGCGCGATGTGCAGTCGATCCTGCACCCCTACACCAACCTCGTGAAACATCGCGAAACCGGGCCGGTGATCTTCGAGCGCGGCAAGGGCGTGTTCGTCTATGACGATCACGGCAAGGATTACATCGAAGGCATGTCCGGCTTGTGGTGCACATCCCTGGGCTGGGGCGATCCGGCGCTGGCCGATGTCGCCGCCGAGCAAATGAAGAAGCTGGCCTATGGCCATTTGTTCGCGGGCCGCAGCCATGAGCCGGGCATCGCGCTCGCCGAAAAGTTGAAAGAGGTGTCACCTTTTCATACCGGCAAAGTGTTCTTCGCCAATTCCGGATCGGAAGCGAATGACACGCAGGTCAAGCTGTTCTGGTATGCCAACAATGCGCGCGGCAATACGAAGAAGAAAAAGTTCGTCTCCCGCAACAAGGCCTATCACGGCGTGACCATCGCCAGCGCCAGCCTCACCGGATTGCCCGGCAACCATCGCAGTTGGGATCTGCCGCTGGACTTCGTGAAGTTCACCGATTGCCCGAATTATTATCGCGACGCGGAAGCCGGCGAGAGCGAGGAACAGTTCTCGCAGCGCATGGCGAACAATCTGGAAGCGCTGATCGAGCGTGAAGGTGCGGACACCATCGCGGCGATGATCGCCGAACCGTTGCAAGGCGCGGGCGGCGTGATCCTGCCGCCGAAAGGCTATTTCGCGGCGATCAGTAAAGTTCTGAAGAAGCATGACATCGCGCTGATCTCCGATGAAGTGATCACCGGTTTCGGCCGCACCGGGAAATGGTTCGGCTGCGAGACCTATGGCTTTCAGCCGGACACGATGACGGTGGCGAAGGCGTTGTCATCGGCCTATCTGCCCATCGCCGCAGTGATGATTTCGCCGGAACTGTGCGACATCATCGAAGCGGAATCCGGGAAGATCGGAACGCTGGGCACGGGTTTCACCTATTCCGGCCACCCGGTTGCATCCGCCGTCGCGCTCAAGACCATCGAGATCTATCAGGAACGCGACATCATTGGTCATGTAAACAAGGTTTCACCGCGCTTTCACAAGCGTTTCATGAAACTGGCTGAGCATCCGATGGTTGGCGATATCAGCGTCGTCGGCCTGATCGGCGCCATCGAACTGGTGTCGGACAAGAAGACAAAAGGCACCTTCGATCCGGCGAAAGCTGTCGCGCCCACCTTCTCCAAATTCATCGAAGCGGAAGGCCTTATCACACGTCCGCTGATGGGGGATCGCATCGCGCTGTGTCCGCCGCTCATCATCAGCGACAGCGAGATCGACGAGATGTTCGATCGCTTCGAGCGCGGGTTGCAGAAGGGTCTCGACTGGGCCAAACGCGAGAAACTTGTCGCAGCATAGATTTGTCACATAGGAACTCGCTGTTCCGCATGCGCCACTGGAACCACCAGCGGCGCTCCTCGTTGAATCCATAGGCGCGTATCGCTGCAAGCCCAAGATGACGAAGAACGTCAGCGCGGCAGTGATACGCGCTGTATTTTTTCCGTGAGGAGCATGACATGACCGCCCCCTTCAAACTTTCCCCGCTGCCCTATGCCGAAGACGCGCTCGCGCCCACGATCAGCGCGAACACCATCAGCTTTCACTATGGCAAGCATCACGCCGCCTATGTGAAGACACTCAATGAGCTCGTCGAAGGCACGAAATTCGCCGACATGAAGCTGGAAGAGATCGTCCGCCAGACCGCAGGCAAGGACGACGCGAAAGAACAAAAGATTTTCAACAACGCCGCGCAGGTATGGAATCACGACTTCTACTGGCGCAGCCTGGCGCCGAAGCAATCCAAGCCGTCGGGCGCGCTGAAATCGGCGATCGAGGAATTCGGCGGCGAAGAAAAGCTCATCAAGGATCTTGCCGAAGCGGGCAAGACGCAGTTCGGCTCCGGCTGGGCGTGGATCGTCTCAAAGGGCGGCAAGCTCGCGGTCGAGAAAACCCCCAACGCCGTCAACCCGATGGCGAAGGGCACCAACGCGCTGCTCACCGTCGATGTGTGGGAGCACGCCTATTATCTGGACTATCAGAACGCCCGGCCCAAATACCTCGAAGAGGTTCTGGCCAAGCTGCTGAACTGGGACTTCGCGGCCGAGAATCTGGCCCGGGAATCCCAGCCGGTCCGCGCTGCGGCGTAATTTTATTTCACATCCTGCGTATGACGCGGCGGAAGAAATCGCTTTCCGCCGCGTTTTCGTATGATCAGACTCTTCTTGACGTTCGCGTAAACGGAGGCTTAGCCTTCCGCCCGATTGGAAAACGCTAACAAGGGACGGCGAGAGGCGAAAAGCTCCGCCGGATAGAAAAATGGGTCGTACCTACTCCATCCGCCAACTGACCAAGGAAATGGGCGTCACCTCGCGCACGCTTCGTCACTATGAAGACGAAGGTCTTCTCACCCCCGAACGCCAGGGCCTCGCGCGCATCTATTCGCAGCGTGACCGCGCCCGCCTGCAGCTCATCCTGCGCGGCCGCCGCGTTGGCTTCAGCCTCGCGGAAATTCGCGAAATCCTCGATCTCTACAATTCGGAAGATCATGGCGTGGCGCAGTTCCAGCACAGCCGCAAGAAGTTCGCCGAACGCATCGTGGCGCTGGAAGCGCAACGCAAGGATATCGACGAGTCGATTGCCGAGCTGAAACTGGCGCTTTCGCGTGCCGACAACTTCCTCACCGAGCATCATGCCGAACAGAACCCGGTTCGCGTGAAGATGACCGGCTATTCCGTGATGCCGGCAGCGGAGTAATGACCTCTCCGTTGCAGGTGGAATCCCCGTCGTGGAAGACGGAGGACTTACGCATCTTCGAGGACGGCGTCGCGAAGTTTCTGGAACGCGAAGCCGTCCCGAATGCGGAGAAATATCTCAAGAACCACCAGGTCGATCGCGCGCTTTGGAACAAGGCGGGCGAGGCCGGGCTGCTGTGCACCGAGATCCCGGAAGAATATGGCGGCGCGGGCGGCACCTTCGCCCATGACGCCATCATCGCCGAACAGTTAGGGCGTCTTGGCGTCGATGGCTGGGGTGTGGTGCTGCACAACGGCATCGTCGCGCCATACGTTCTGCATTACGGCAGCGAAGATCAGAAGAAGCGCTGGCTGCCGAAGCTGGCCACTGGCGAACTCGTCGGCGCCATCGCGATGACCGAGCCGGGCACCGGCAGCGATCTGCAAGGCGTAAAGACCGTCGCGAAGAAAGACGGCAATCACTATTCCATCACCGGCAACAAGACCTTCATCACCAATGGCGGCACGGCGAATTTCATCATCGTCGTCGCCAAGACCGATCCGACGCAAGGCTCCAAAGGCATTTCGCTGATCGGCGTGGAAACGGATCAGGTGGAAGGTTTCCGCCGTGGCCGCATCCTCGACAAGATCGGCCAGAAAGCGAACGACACCGCCGAGCTGTTCTTCGACAATGTGCGCGTGCCGACCGAGAACCTCATCGGCATGGACGAAGGACGCGGCTTCATCCAGCTGATGCAGCAGCTTCCGCAGGAACGTCTCATCATTGCGGTGCAGGCGATTGCGGTGATCGAGCGGGCGCTGGCGGAGACGATTGCCTATGTCAAAGACCGCAAGGCCTTCGGCAAGCAGATCATCGAGTTCCAGAACACGCAGTTCAAGTTGGCGGAATGCAAGACGGAAGCGACCGTCGCGCGCGTCTTCGTCAATCACTGCATGGATCTGCATCTGGCCGGAAAGCTGGATGCCACCATGGCGTCGATGGCCAAGCTCTGGCTCTCCGATCTGCAGTGCAAGATCGTGGACGAATGCCTGCAGCTTTTCGGCGGCTATGGCTACATGAACGAATACCCCATCGCGCGCATGTATGCAGACAGCCGCGTGCAGCGCATCTATGGCGGCACCAACGAGATCATGAAGCTGCTCATTTCACGCAGCCTCTAAGCGTCATGGCCGGGCTTGACCCGGCCACCCATCAAAGCCCGCGTCCGCGGGCGCAAAGACTTCTCTCCGCCGCGCGGACGCGCGCCGGATGGATGGCCGCCTCAAGAGCGGCCATGACGGAACGAAGGAGATAAGAATGACCGACTGTTTCATCTACGACACCGTGCGCACGCCGCGCGGCAAGGGCAAGAAGGATGGCTCGCTGCACGAAGTGACAGCGCTGGAATTGGGAACGCAGGTTCTCAAGAATATCCGCGACCGCAACAAGCTCGATACCAAGCTGGTGGACGACGTGGTGTTCGGCTGCGTCGATCCGGTGGGCGAGCAGGGCGCGGACATCGCGCGCCTCGCGGTGCTGAATGCCGATTACGCGGACAGCGTGGCGGGCGTGCAGATCAACCGTTTCTGCGCCTCGGGCCTCGAAGCCTGCAACATGGCGGCGGGGCAGGTGATGAGCGGCCAGTCGGACATGACCATCGGTGGCGGCGTGGAAAGCATGAGCCGCGTCGGCATGGGCGCATCGGGCGGTTCGTGGTCGGTCGATCCCAACATCGCGTTCAAATCCTATTTCTCGCCGCAGGGCATCGGTGCGGATTTGATCGCCACGCTCGACGGCTTCTCGCGTGACGACGTGGACGCTTATGCGGTCGAAAGCCAGAAGCGCGCGGCGAATGCGTGGAAGAATGGATACTTCAAGAAGTCCGTCACGCCGGTGAAGGATATTCTGGGTCAGAACATTCTGGACCATGACGAGCACATGCGCCCCGATGCGACGATGCAATCGCTCGCGGGATTGAACGCTTCGTTCGCGCAGCTTGGCGATTTCGCGGGCTTCGATGCAGTAGCGCAGCAGCGCTATCCGCAGGTCGAAAAGCTCAACCACGTACACCACGCCGGCAATTCGTCCGGCATCGTGGATGGCGCGGCGGCTGTGCTCATGGGCACGAAGGAAGCAGGCGCAGCGGCAGGCCTGAAGCCGCGCGCGCGTATTCGCTCGTTCGGCTCCATCGGCAGCGAGCCGATGATCATGCTCACCGGTCCGTCCTACGTCACCGAGAAAGTGCTGAAGCGCGCGGGCATGACGACGAAGGACATCGATCTGTTCGAACTCAACGAAGCCTTCGCCTCCGTGGTGCTGCGCTTCATGAAGGTGCTGAACATCAACCACGACAAGATCAACGTGAACGGCGGGGCCATCGCCATGGGCCATCCGCTCGGCGCCACCGGCGCGATGATCCTGGGCACCGTCCTGGACGAACTGGAACGCCGCGATCTCAACACCGCGCTGGTCACGCTCTGCGTCGGCGCGGGCATGGGCACCGCCACCATCATCGAACGCGTCTGAATGAATCGCCCTCCCCTTGTGGGAGGGCCGACAATTTGCGCAGCAAATTTCGGGGAGGGGGCAACGCCACGCCGACCCCCGCCCCGAAAAATCCGAAGTGGATTTTTCGACCCTCCCACAAGGGGCGGGTGAGGAGAGCGAAATGGAACTCAAGAACTTCAAATGGGATCAGGACGCCGATGGCATCGTCACCATCTTCTGGGACGTGCCGAACCGTTCGATGAACGTGCTGACCGGCTCGGCCATCGCCGATCTCGTCGCCGTGGCGGAAAAAGTTTCGTCCGACGCGTCGATCAAGGGCCTCGTCATCACATCCGGCAAGAAGACGGGCTTCTGCGCCGGCGCTGCGCTGGATGAGATGGAAGGCAACACGCAAGCTGCCGGCGCTGCGAAGTCGCCGGAAGAAGCGCTGGCTTCTGCCTACAACGGCGTGATGAATTTCCACAAAGCATTTCGCAAGCTGGAAACCTGCGGCAAGCCGGTCGCGGCCGCGATCAACGGCCTGGCGCTTGGCGGTGGATTGGAAGTGACGCTCGCCTGTCACTATCGCGTCGCGCTCGACAATCCGCGCATCCAGTTGGGATTGCCGGAAGCGAAAGTGGGATTGCTGCCCGGCGGCGGTGGCACGCAGCGTCTGCCGCGCCTCATGGGCGTGCAGGCCGCGCTGCCGCTCATCCTGCAAGGCACACCGGTCGATCCGAAGAAGGCGGTGGATCTGAAGATGATCCATTCCGTCTCCGCCGATCCGGTCGCGGAAGCGAAACGCTGGATGAAGGCGACGCCGGTGTCGGTGCAGCCGTGGGATCAGAAGGATTTCAAACTTCCCGGCGGCGGACCCTACACGCCGGGCGGCTCGCAGACCTTCACCATGGGCAATTCCATGCTGCGCAAGACGACCTATGGAAACTTCCCGGCGCAGCGCTTCATCATGTCCTGCGTCTATGAAGGCGTGCAGGTGCCGATCGATGCGGGCCTGCGCATCGAAGCGCGGTATTTCACCAAGCTCATGTCGCTGCCGGAAAGCCGCAACATGATCCGCACACTGTTCCTCTCCATGCAGGATCTGGGCAAAGGCGCGCGCCGTCCGCATGCCGAACCCAAGACCGATGTGAAAGCCGTCGGCGTATTGGGCGCGGGCGTGATGGGCGGTGGCATTGCTTATGTCTCCGCTGCGGCTGGCATCGACGTGGTGCTGATCGACACGACCGACGAAAAGGCGAAGGCCGGTTACGATCACGTTGCCGGAATCCTCGACAAGGCCATCTCCAAGGGCAAATCCACGCCGGAGAAGAAGGCCGAGGTGTTGTCGCATATCAAGGCGACAGCGGATTTCGGCGCGTTGAAGGATGTCGATTTCGTGGTGGAAGCGGTGTTCGAGGACCGCGCCGTCAAAGCGGAAGCGACGAAGAAAGCCTGCGCGGTGCTGAAGAAAGGGGCGGTGTTCGGCTCCAACACCTCGACCTTGCCGATCACCGGCCTTGCGGAAGCGAGCGACCGGCCGGAACTGTTCATCGGCGTGCATTTCTTCTCGCCGGTGGATCGCATGGGTCTGGTCGAAGTCATCCGCGGCAAGAAGACCAACGATCACGCGCTCGCGGTGGCGATGGACTATGTCCAGAAGATCAAGAAGACACCCATCGTCGTGAACGATGCGCGCGGCTTCTATACCTCGCGCTGTTTCGGCACCTATACGCGCGAAGGCATGGCGATGCTGGCGGACGGCATTCATCCGGCGATGATCGAGAATGTCGGCCGCATGTCCGGCATGCCGATGGGCACGCTGGAAGTGCTGGACTCCGTGGGCCTCGATACGCCGCTGAAGGTGATGCGCCAGACCAAGAAGGATCTGGGCGTGAACACACCGCCGGACGATTCCGAGAAATTCCTCTCCTGGGTTGTCGAGGAGAACGGGCGTCTCGGCCGCAAGAACGGCAAGGGCTTCTACGACTACGATGCATCCGGCAAGCGCCTGCGCATCTGGCCGGAGCTGCTCGCCGGCCGCGCGTGGAAGACGGACGCGAATGTGGACGAGATGAAACACCGCTTCCTCACCTTGCAGGCGTTGGAAGCGGCCAAATGCTTCGAGGAATGCGTCATCACCGATCCGCGCGATGCGGATGTCGGCGCGATCCTCGGCTGGGGCTTCGCGCCTTTCACCGGCGGTCCGATCTCCTACATCGACACGCTGGGCACCAAGGCGTTCGTCGCGCAATGCGATGACTTCGCCAAACGCTTCGGCGATCGCTTCACACCCAACAAGCTGCTGCGTGAGATGGCCGAGAAGGGGCAGACCTTCTACAGCCGCTTCGCCCCGGTGAAACAGGCGGCGTAAATTTTCGTTGCGTGGAAGGGGCCGGAGGAAACTCCGGCCCTTTTTCTATGGCGCGGGCTTCGCGCCGGGTTTGAAGAACATGCCGAGCTGCAGGCTCTTGGCGATGTTCTCGGCACGGCCCACAAACAGCGCCGCCACGTCCGGTTCGCACAATTCGCGCGCGGTTTCGCCGAACAATGTCAGCCAGCGCTGGAAATGCTCCGGCCGCACCGTTTTCAGCCGCATATGCGCGAGCATGGGGTTGCCCTTGTAGCGCCCGGTCATGCGCATCACGGACGACCAGAAATCGCACATCTTCTCCAGATGCGGGTCCCAATCGTCGCCGATCACGCGTGCGAAGATGGGGCCGATCATCTCGTCCTTGCGCACCTTGGCGTAGAAGCCATGCACCAGCGTGCGGATCACATCTTCCTCGATGCGGTCGTCGATGGGTTTGCGCTTGGGGTTCTCGTAAGCCATGCGGTGCACCTTATCACAAAACAAATATTTAAAATGCTTCTTTTGAGGGCTGCGGCAACGCGCCCATGGGTTGCGTGGGGGCGCGGGAGGCGCGAACATCGCAGGCGGAGAAAGCCCCATGCCCATCAAGGTCAAGCGCGTTTACGAGAAGCCCGAGCGCAACGACGGCAAACGCATCCTGGTGGATCGGCTGTGGCCGCGCGGGATCAAGAAAACTGCCATCGACGTCTGGATCAAGGACGTCGCGCCGTCGGATGCGTTGCGCAACTGGTTTCATCACGAAGAACCGAAGTGGAGCGTGTTTCGCAGCCGGTACCGCAAGGAATTGGCGGCCAACAAGGATGCGGTCGCCGCATTGCGCAAGGAAGCAAAAGGCACGGCCACGCTGCTCTATGGCGCGAAGGATGAAGCGCACAATCAGGCGGTGGTTCTTGCTGAATATCTGAAGACGCATAAGCCGCGTTCTGCCGCGAAGAAGACGGCGAAGAAGAAAAAGAAAGCAAAGAAGAAGCCGTCATGAATCCCAAGCTGCACACGCCGGTCTGCGATCTTCTGGGCTGCGAGCTTCCGATTGTTCTCGCAGGCATGGGCGGGCCGGCACGCAGCGAACTCGTCGCAGCGGTGACGAAGGCCGGCGGTTTCGGCTTCCTCGGCATGGTGCGCGAGTCGCCGGAGCTCATCCGTAGCGAAGTCGACAAAGTGCGCGCGGCGACGGATCGCGATTTCGGCGTCAATCTCATTCCTGCCGCCACCAAGCCGGATTTGCTGGAAGCGGAGGTCGCCGCCGTGCTGGCCGCGCGCGTGCCGGTGGTCTGCCTGTTCTGGGATTTGTCGGCGGAGATCGTGAAGCGCTTGCGTGGCGAAGGCGCGCTTGTGGTGTGCCAGGTCGGTGGGCTGCGCGAAGCGGAAGAGGCGCAGGAAGCGGGGGCGCAGATCATCATCGCGCAAGGCGTGGAAGCGGGCGGCCATGTGCGCGGCACGATTCCGCGTGCGGAGATCGTGCGTGGCGTGGTGAAGAATGCCGATGTTCCCGTGCTCGCTGCGGGCGGCATGTCCAGTGGGCGCGATCTGGTGGAGATGCTGGAACTCGGTGCGCAAGGCATCATGCTCGGCACCGCGCTGCTGGCGACGAAAGAATCCTTCGCGCACGACTATCACAAGCAGCGCATCGTGACGGCGAAGCCGGGCGATACGGTGCACACGCAGGACTTCCATGTGAACTGGCCGCGCGGGGCTTATGTACGCGTGCTGGAGAATTCGGTGACGCGCCGCGAACAAGGCGATCCGTTCTCCGGCCATCGCGAAGCGATCGGCAAGGAAGGCGAACGCACCATCTGGCTGTTCTCGACGGATTCGCCGTTGCAAGACATGACCGGTGATTTCGAGAAGATGGCGCTCTATGCAGGAAACGGCGCAGGCGCGATCAAGGACATTCCCTCTGCCGCCGATCGCATCGCGGCCATCATCGCCGAAGCCGATGCGCTATTGCCGACGGTAGGCGCTGCTGCTGCGGTATCGGAAGAAAAGCTGTCCTCGCCCGTGTGCTACGCAAACGAAGCCAGCGATCAATATGCCGGTTACGCGACGCGGGAAGAGTTGATCGCCTTCTGTAACGAGTTGCTGGAAGCCGAACGCGCCGGCGCCCGCATCACGGCGCGGTCCGCGACGGAAGCGAAAGACGCTGCCACGCGCGATCTGCTGCGCGACATCCAAAAAGACGAAGCGCGCTGGTGCGCCATGTTGCTGAAATGGATCGGCCATCTGGATGGCGACGCGTCATCGAAAGTCGGCGCCTTCTATGAGAAGTGTCTCGCCTTCACCGATCTGAAGGAACGCATCGCCTTCATCAATCGCGGACAAGGCTGGGTGGTGAAAAAGTTGCGCGAGATGCTGCCCAAGGTGCGCGACGACCGTATGCATGCCGACTTTAAGGCCATGCTGGAAAGCCACGAAGAGAATATCCGCCGCGCCTCTTGACGCTGCGGCAGTTCACTTTCCGCTCCGTCATCACCCGGTCCTGAGCTTTTGCGAAGGATCCGGGTGACCCAATTTCCACTTCAAAAAAAGAAGATGGGTCGCCCGCATAAAGCGGGCGATGACATTGAGGGATGTTCTTCTATTCGCATCAGAACGCCCCTACAGTCGCTCTCAGATTATCGGAGACGGCACATGACCTACGGCCCCTATAAGGAAATCCTCGTCGCGGTGAAGGACCAGATCCTCACGCTCACGCTGCATCGCCCGGAGAAGCTCAACGCCTTCACCGGCACGATGATGAACGAGATGATCGACGTGTTCACCAAGGTGAACAGCGACGACGAGGTTCGCGCCATCATCGTGACGGGTTCCGGCCGCGCCTTCTGTGCCGGTGCCGATCTTTCCGCGGGCGCCGCGACATTCGATGCCAGCAGCAATCCGGGCCGTGCTGAGCGCAATGCCGGCTCCGACGCCACCGTCGACTACAGCGATGAGCGCGTGCGCGATGGCGGTGGGCGCGTGACCTTGGCCATCTATGAGTGCCTCAAGCCCGTGATCTGCGCCGTGAACGGGGCCGCGGTCGGCATCGGCATGACGATGCAGCTTGCCATGGACATCCGTATCGCATCGGAGAATGCGCGTTTCGGCTTCGTGTTCTCGCGCCGCGGCATTGTGCCGGAAGCGGCATCGAGCTTCTTCCTCCCGCGCATCGTGGGCATCAGCCAGGCGCTGGAGTGGTGTTACTCCGGCCGCGTCTTTGACGCGCAGGAAGCGCTGAAGGGCCGTCTCGTCAGCAAGGTGGTGAACGCGGACGTGCTGCTCTCGGAGGCGCATAAGCTGGCCGTGGAAATCCGGGACAACACCGCGCCGGTGTCTGTCGCGCTTATCCGCCAGATGATGTGGCGCGGCCTCGGCATGGATCATCCGATGGAAGCCCACAAAGTTGACTCGCGCGGCATCTATTCGCGCGGCCAGTCCGGCGATGTGAAGGAAGGCGTGGTGGCATTCCTCGAAAAGCGCCCTGCCAACTTCCCGAACAAGGTCTCCACCGATATGCCGCGCTATTTCCCGTGGTGGGACGAACGTAAGTATTCATGAGGTGCATGAAATCTTCGCAAGTTGTCGCGAAGTCTTCCGGGTTAATGCGGCGTTAACGCCTCGCGCCTAGGCTCCCTGCTGTCTGGGGGGACTGCTTGCAACGTTTCGATCAACTGTCGGCTTCGCGCGGCATCGAACTTCTTGGGTTCGGCTCGCTGAACCTTGAACTTGCGCGCCATTGGTTGTCGCTGTGGAAGAATGGCGAACCGCCGCCGCGCAGCGAAATCAAACCGCGCCATGTGAAGAACCATCTGCCGGGCATCGCGATTGTCGAGGTGCGCAAGGATGGCTCGGTCACATGCCGCCTGGCCGGATCGGCTATCGCGATGGGCCTCGGTGTCGATCCCACCGGCAAGGATGTGATCGCGCTCGCGCCGCCCGAACATCGCGCGGCCCGGCTGGAACGCTATCAGCGTGTTCTGGATGGCGCCGTGAGCCGCCGCGTCAAACCGCACATGACGCGCTTCGGCACGATGATCGATGTAGAAGACATCCAGCTTCCGCTCGGCGGCGTCACCGAAGATGGTGCGCGGCAGATCCTCTATCACGCCGATTGGCGTCCGCAGACGATGGATCGCAGCATGGCCGAACTCGTCGACGGCATGACCACCTCGGTCGATGAGATGTATCCGATCACGGCACTCGCCGCCGCCTGAAAACGGCAAGTTGAATTGTGCTAACCTGGCCTCTGGTTCTCGGGGGAGATCTTCCATGCGCCATCGTTTTGCCGGTGCGGTTCTTTGCGCCGCCTTTCTTTCCACGCCCGCTATTGCCGACGACTCGTCCGCGGCGCTTGGCATGGGCGGATTGCAGTTCACCAAGGCGGCCAGCATCCGCATGGCGAAGGAAGACCTCTTCATCAGTCCCAAGGCCGTGCGCATCCGCTACGAATTCGCCAATGATGGCGCGAAGGATGTGGACAGCATCGTCGCCTTTCCGCTGCCGGATATCGACACCTGGGAATTCTACGAAGAGCCCATCGGCACGGTGGGCAACGATCCGGTGAATTTCGTGGGCTTCACCGCGACGATCGACGGCAAGCGCGTTCCGGTGCAGGTCGAGCAGCGCGCTTTTCTGAAGGGCGAGGATGTCACCGCCGCGATCACGGCCGCGGGGTTGCCGGTAAACGTGCTTGTGGCGGGCAATATGCAGACGCTCGACAGATTGGACGCTGGCAAGAAGCGGGCGCTGGAGAAGGCCGGGCTGGTGGAAAACGAAGGGCAGGGCCAGGAACATCCGCGCTGGATTGTGCGCACCAAGTTCTATTGGACGCAGCATTTTCCCGCCGGAAAGACGGTGGTGATCGAACACAGCTATACGCCCGTCACTGGCCAGACGTTTTTCACCGATTACGATCTGAAGCCGAAGCAGTATCCCGATGGCGGCCGCCGCTGGCAGCGCGACTACTGCATGGATGGGCCCACCCTCGCCACGATCGCGCAGCACCTCAAGCGAACGAGCAAGCCGGACCAGAGCGGGATGATGAACATCTATTCGACGGATTTCATCCTGAAGACAGCGAACAACTGGAAGGGCGGAATCGGCGAACTGCACCTGACCATCGATAAGTTGAAGCCGGATAACGTGCTCTCGCTATGCTGGAACGGCGAGCTGAAGAAGACGGGGCCGACACGCTTCGAATCCGTGCTGCGCAATGTCCGGCCCCGGCGCGATATCAAGATGGTCGTGCTGGAGAGTTTGCAGCCTTGAGATCAGGGGCGGCCAGTCTTCGGCGTGTTCTTGTCCATGCCGTTGTTGAAGGGGCTTGAGACGCCCGCGCCGTTGTTCCGGCAACTCTGAAAGCCCGTGGCGTAACCGCGCTTGTAGATTCTGTCTTCACCCGCCAGCGTGTCTTTCGCATCGCGCGGATTGGCGCTGGGCGCGGTCGCCGCGGCGCAGCCGTCGGAATAGCCGGCGCGGAAACTGGGTGAGCGACGCAGCGCCCTGTCGCCAGGGCCGCCGAAAACGGCGCAGCCGCCGAGTGTGAGGGCGGCCAGACAAACAACGGACATCGCGCGCAGCATCATGGGTACTCGCTCTTTGGCGCTTTGCTTTTTCCAGATTGCCATTCCCGGCGGACGGGGGCGAATGACAAGCCGTCAATTTTATTTCCTAAATGATAGGACTATCAGCTTGACGTGAAGGATAGTAATCTTTATCTTGGTTGCACGCGGTGAAAAAGGGAGCCGCGCCAAGCCCTGAAAGAGAACAAAAAATGAACAAAACGACAAGTGCCTTGGAACCGGAAGTGGTGGAAAAGGCGGGATTGCACGCTGGTTCTTTGGAAGTTGAACGCGAAGGGCGCCGTGTCCTGCGCCGGCTCACCGAGAAGCGTCTGTTCCTCGCGCCGGAATCGGGCGGCCAATTCGCGCTCGCCGGCTCCAAACGCGCGGGCCGCAACATGCGTGTCTCCGCCGTGATCGTGTCGGAATTCCGTGCACGCGGCTGGATTGCGCCGCGCGGCACCACGCCGGAAACATTCGCGCTCAGCGAAGCGGGCGCACGCTGGTTCGCCAGCAGTGGCGGCGACGTCTTCGGTGCGGCGAGGCAGGTTCTGTCGCAACGTCGCGTGATGACGCCGGAAGGCGCCGTCACCGTGAACGTCAACGAATTGGAGTCACCGCTGGCGCGCTTGCGTTTCCGCGGGCAGTTGACGCCCGTGCAATATGAAGCCGGCGAGCGGCTGCGCCAGGATTTCACCATGGCCGGATTGATGCCGCGCCTGTGCGCCGACCTCACCGCGCCGATCTCCAACTCCGCGCGGGGTGTGCGCGCCGCGCCGATGACGGAGAAGCTGATCGCCGCGCGCCAGCGTTTCCGGCTGGCGATGGCCAGTGTCGGGCCGGGCCTGTCCGATCTTCTCTTCGATGTGTGCTGTCATCTGAAGGGGCTGGAGATGGTGGAAGCCACGTATGAATGGCCGGTGCGCTCCGCGAAAGTGGTGCTGCAGATCGCGCTCGATCGGCTCGCCGCGCATTACGGCATCGCGACGCGCTCCACCAGGCATCGTGTCCGCGTCTGGCACGCCGATGTCAGCGCTTCAGTTTGAGCAGGTATTTGTGAATGCCGTCGAGGACGAGTTCGGATTTCTGGTTGTGAACCGTGGCGCGCATGGCAACGATGCCGGTCGTGCGCTGCGGCACCAGTTCGGTGATCTCCAGCGCGGGATAAAGCGTGTCGCCCGGATAGACCGCTTTCAGAAATTTCGCGCTCACCTCGATGAAGCCGATCAGGCTTTCACCGATGACATGCGGAAACAGTCCCGCGCCCGCAGCCGTGAAGCTCAACACCTGAAGCCCATGCGCCAGCGGCGCGGGGTGGCCGAGCTTTTTGCAATATTCGACGTCGTAATGGATCGGATGATTGTCGAGGCTCACGGTCTGGAACGCCGTGAAATTGCCGTCACCGATGGTGCGCGAGGGATTTTTGAACACTTCGCCGACGCGAAGCTCTGCAAATCCGCGCAACGGCAGAACGCGATGATCCTCGGGTGTGAATTCGGTCATGGCCAGCCTCCGCCGCGATTGGGCGGAAGCGTGGCCTTGCTGTCAATCAGCCGTGACGCTTGGCTTCGCGTTCGCGCTTGGCTTCCTCGATCTGGGCTTTCACGCCGGCAAGACCGCCCGCCGCGAAATCCGGAACCTTTACCGCGACATTGTTGGCCGCAACGCAAGCGATCGGATCGCTCTGGCAGGTGGACGCGTTCGCGGACAGGGCAGGCTCGATCAGGCTTGCCAGCTTGGAGATCAATGTGCCGGGCGCAGACGCATCCACACCGGGACGGCCCAAGCCGAGATCCGGCTCGCGCGGCATCAACACCGCGACGACCGCAATCCAGAACATTGCTCGCATGATCATTTCATAACCCTCGCTCACCCAACGCGGGAGAGCATGGTTGGTGCCATGCTGCTGGGCACTGAAATCAATCGCTAAAGTTTAATCTAACCGGAGTGTTGTGCCAATCACGAATAAGCAAGAGTTTCTTAATTCGCGAAGTCTCGATTTAAAACAGAATCGAGTTTTCGATTTCTTCGATTCAACTTTTATAAATTTGTCCCAAAAAGAAACACTATGCTGCCGGAAGTTCCAAACTCGCGGTGAAACCTTCGCCGAATACACTCGCGAGCGTGAGTTTGCCGCCGTGAAGTTCCGCGAGGCCTTGCGCGAGGGGAAGGCCAAGCCCCGCGCCTTGCGTATGATCGGTGATGCCGCGCCCAGCCTGTTCGAACGGTTGCTGGATGCGCTGCAGGTCGTCCGGCGCCACGCCCGGCCCGTTATCGGCGACGACAAAGCGGATCATGCCGCTCTCGCGCACGGCGCTCACGCGCACATGGCCGCCGCTCTGCGTGAAGGTAATAGCGTTGTCGATCAACTGTCCGATCATGCCGCTCAGCGCGGTCTCGTCGGCGTCGACCATCAAATCGGTTTCGCAATCGCCGATCTCGACCGTGATATTCTTTTCCAGCGCGCGGGAAGAGTGGGCGTCCGCCGCCGCCCACAGCGAGGCACCCGCGGGCAATGCGCGGCGGCGCAGCGGGAAGCGGTTCGCGGCGATCTTCGTCAGATCGAGAATCTGGTTGATCAGCTTGAGAAGATTTCCGCCGGCCGCATGGATCAGCCCGGCATATTCCGAAACCTGCTCCTGAGAAAAACGATCTGCCGACACGCGCAGCAGATCGGAGAAGCCGAGGATGGCGTTGAGCGGCGTTTTGAGTTCGTGGCTCATCGTGCGCATCAGCGTCGTCTTGGTTGTGTCAGCTTCCGCTTCCGCCGCGCCCAGGCGGCGCGTGAGGTCGGAGAGATATTTCGCCTGGCGGCGGGTCTCGAATTCCGAGGTTTTCAGCGCCTTGTTGGTGCGCTCCAGCGTCGTGTTTTGCTCGGCCAGAGCGCGTTCGGCACGGTGGCGCTCAGTGACATCGGTGAAAACGGTGGCGCGGCCTCCATCGCCCGTGGCGCGATCGCGCACCAGAAACGCAGCGCCACTATGAGTCATCAGCGTCAACGCGCCGGCGGGTGCATCATGCGTATCGACGCGGCGCTCGATCCAGTTCTTGACATCGCCCTCGATCTTGAAGCGGTCGCGCCGCACGGCGGTAACGACGATGTCGCGGAAATGTTCGCCCAGCATCTGATCGGGTGAGTGGTAACCGTGCAGCTCCGCGAACAGGGCGCTGCACAAGATCAGACGGTCGCCGGAATCCCAGAACGCGAAGGCATCTGCCGAGAGATCGACAGCGGTTTCCAAGCGGCGCAGCAAATGGCGCGCATGGGTTGCGTCGCTCCACAACACGATCCAGCCGCCTTCCGGCGTCTGGCGGGCCTTTACTTCGACGATGCGGCCGTCGGTGAGTTCGACGTCGCGCGGCGCATATTCTCCGGCGCGCAACTGCGCGCGGCGGAAGGCGATATAAGTCTCGGCATCCTGCGCGCCCTCAGGCCTCGTCTCGCCGCAGGCCAGCTCCATCCGAATCAGTTCTTCGTAGGTGCGCCCGATCAGTGATTCGCGATTCGGCAGGCTGAGGAAGATGTAGTTGAAGTGCTGGCTGCAATAGGTGAGTCGTTCCGACGCATCGAACAGCGTGACCGCCACGCGCAGGCAGTCCAGCGCCGGCAACAATTCCGGCGACACGTCGAATTCGCTGTGGACCGCGCTCTGCGCGCGTGCCGCCAAAACCACCCAAAACCCCAGCTTTTGTTGGGATCAGTCTGGCGAAAGCGTCTTGCTGATTCCTTGCGCCAATAGGTGAGCGGCCGGAATCACGCCATCATTGTTAAGAAGCGATAAACGGTTCCCGCCAAAAAGGGTTTCGAATTAACGAACGAAGTTCCGTGTCGTTGAAGTTTCATTAAGTTTGACGCGCCAGATTGTGCGCGGGGATTCGCGGACCACAAGAGTCTGAGGTTAATGGCCGTAACCGAAACGATGGGAACGATGGAAGGAGCGGAGCTTACCGCTCAGCGCCGTCGATTCATGATCGTTCAGGCGTCCAAGGCCGCGGTGGGCGCGACGCTCGCCGGGTTGTTCGTCGCGGTCATCGGAAAACCGGACATCGTCGAATGGATCGCCATCGGCGGATTGATGCTTCCGGCCATGGTCGCGCTGCTCGGATTCACGCGGCTCAGCCTCGGCGCACTGGAATCCATTTCGCTCGCCAGCTTCGCGGCGTTGATCGGCTATCTCGTCGCCATCACCGGCGGCATGACCTCGCCATTGCTGGTGTGGTTCGCGCTGGTTCCCGCCGAAGCCGCGCTGGCCGGCGGACGCCGCACCGTCTGGGAAGCCGGCGGGGCTGCCGCCGTGGCTGTGCTGATGGTGGCGCTGCTGCAATTGCTGAACGAGCTTCCCGATTCACGGCTGTTCGCGCCTGCCTGGGAGTTCTATGCGGCATCGGTTCTGGCCGCGGTCGTGCAATCCGCGCTTGTCGCCATCGCCACGCAGGATCGCCAGCGCGCCGCCGATCATGCCGCTGCCGAGGGTGCTGCGATGTATCGCTTCCTCGCGGACAATGCGATGGACCTCATCACGCGGCACAGTCCCGACGGACGTATCCGCTTCGCCAGCCCCGCCGCATACACCATGCTGGGTTGCATGCCGGAAGCGCTGTTGGGTCTGGCCCCGTCGGCGCTGGTGCATATCGGCGATCTGAAAGCCATCCAGTCCGCTTTCGTGGAAGCCAGTTATTTCGGACGCTCCGCGACCGCCGAAGTGCGCCTCAAGCGCGGCGATGGCTCCTATCTGTGGACCGAAATCCGCTGCCGCCCGGCCGCGCTCGTGAACGGCGCGGCCTCCGACATCGTCGCGGTGACGCGCGATATCTCCGAACGCAAGGCCCATGAGGGCGCCCTGATCAGCGCGCGCGATGCGGCGGAAGAGGCCAACCGCGCCAAATCGCGCTTCCTCGCCAATATGAGCCACGAATTGCGCACGCCGCTGAATGCCGTGATCGGCTTCTCCGAAGTGATGACGCATGAGATGTTCGGGCCCGTGGGTAGCCCGCGCTATCTGGAATATGCGCGCCTCATCAACGAAAGCGGCAGCCACCTGCTCGAACTCATCAACGGCATTCTGGATATGTCGAAGATTGAAGCGGGCAAGTTCGATCTCACCGAAGAGATGTTCAATTTCGCGGAAGTTGCCGAACAGGCAGCGCTGTTCGTGAAGCTGCAGGCCGATCGCAAGGGCGTCATGCTCAAGCTCGGCATCGCGCCCGATGTCCAAACGATCTTTGCCGACAAACGCGCGGTGAAGCAGGTGCTGATGAACCTTCTGTCCAACGGCACCAAGTTCACACCGCGCGGCGGTGAAGTGCGCATCGTTGCGCATCGCCGCGCCAATGGCGTGGAAATCGCCGTTAGCGATACCGGCATGGGCATTTCGCCGGAAGATGTGAAACGCCTCGGTCAGCCTTTCGAGCAGGTGGAAGGGGCGCACACCCGCACGCAGGAAGGCACCGGCCTTGGTCTCGCCTTGGTGAAGGCGCTGACCGCGATGCATGGCGGCGAAGCGAAGATCGAATCCAAGCTCGGCGAAGGCACCACGGTGCGCATCTATCTGCCGTATGCCGCCGTGAGCGCCAGCGGCGAACGCATCGCCACCGCGCCGGTTGACCTGCAGGCCGCCGTTCGCAACGCTGCGGCGTGACCGTCCCTCGCCTCAAAGCCGGTTTGTTCGTCCGCGCTCTTATCCGCCGCGCGGAAGTGGCGGGCGCGTCGGCTTATGTCGTGCGCAAGGGCGTCGAGGAATCCGGCGCGATCCTTCTGAAGATCTCCAAACTCGACGGCACCTCGACGGTGTTGTCACAGGCGCGGCGGGGCGAGGGCGAACTCGTCTGGGTGAAGCCCCTGGGCGAGGCGGTGGACGATGAGAAGGCCGCGGCCTGGTTCGAAAAGCAGGTGAAATTCGATTCCGATCTTTGGATCGTGGAGGTCGAAGATCGCGAGGGTCGGGCTTTCGTGGACGAACCGATCGTCTAACGAATTATTGTATTGCAATAATTATTTGTTGCGATACAAGGCGCGACCGATCTTCGGAAGCCGTCCATGTCCCGTTTCGCCAGCGTTTTGCTTCTTCTCACACTGATGACCGCGCCGGTGCAGGCCTCGGACACGCCCGACTACTTCGCGCCTCGCACCGGGCTGGCCCCCGATAGCGCGCTCGCCCTCGATGCATGGTCGGGCCACGGCGATGCCGTGGAAGCTTTGCGCGCCCGCCTCGCACAAACGCCCGCCAATGCCGCCGATGGCTGGTCGTTTCTGTGCAATTTCGAATATCACATCGGCGACTATGCGAAGGCGATGCGCGATTGCGGCAAAGCCATCGCGCTGAACCCGCAAGGCGGCGATGCGAATACGCTGGCCATCGTGAAGCTGGTTGCCGATCAATCGCCACCGCGCGCTTATGGCTCTGCACGCGTGCCGGTGACGAGCGGCGTGCATGTGCCGGTGAAAGCCGGTGGTTATGACGGCACCGCCATCGCGGACACCGGGGCGCAGATTTCGGTGATGATGCAGAGCGTGGCGCAAGCCGCGCATGTGAAGATGCTGGGCGCATCGAAAGACGTTGGCAGCACAACCGCCACCGTTTCCGGCCAGATCGGCCTCATTCCCGAAGTGAAGCTCGGCGAAGCGGTGGTGAAGAATATTCCGGTGCTGGTGCTACCCGATGCGCAGCTCACCATCACCGACGGCAAGAAAAGCGTGTCGCTGCCGTTCATTCTCAGTCTCTATGCGCTGGCGGATTTCGGGCGCATTGCATGGCTCGACCACGACAAATGGCTCGCGCTTGGCGGCGCGGCGCCGGCGTCTTTTCCCGATGCCGTGCCAATGATCTGGCATCCGATGGGCATCGCCGTTCCGCTCGAAGGCCCCGGCGGCGTGCGCGCCGCGCAATTCGATAGCGGCGCGGATGTGAGCTATCTCTACGAGAACGCCGTGCCGCTGGTCTCCGATGCCGAGCGCGCAACGATCATCAAGACCAAGCGCAAGATCGGCGGTGTGGGCGGCGTGGTGACGGAAGACATCCGCCGCTTCCCCGCCGTGGCACTCACGCTCGCCGGGCAGAAACTGATGTTGAAGGATGCGGACATCGCCAAACAGCCGGACACTGGCGAAGCGGCGCGGCTGGGCGAGGATGTGCTGCAGGCCTATTCCGCGGTCGTTTTCGACTTCGGCGCCATGACCTTCTCGGTTTCGCCTTGAATAGATGACATTCCGGGCGGGGTCGTGTATCCCGCCGCCATGTCCCAGACCCCTGCCACCGAAGCCGCCCGGCGCCGCACATTCGCGATCATTTCGCACCCGGACGCCGGCAAAACCACGCTGACGGAGCACCTGCTTCTGCTCGGCGGCGCGATCCGGGCGGCGGGTGCGGTGAAGGCGCGCGGCGAGGCGCGGCGCGCGAAATCGGACTGGATGAAGATCGAGCAGGAACGCGGCATCTCCGTCACCAGCGCGGTGATGACGTTCGAATATGGCGGCGCGGTGTTCAACCTGCTCGACACGCCGGGCCATGAAGATTTCTCCGAAGACACCTATCGCACGCTCACCGCCGCTGACAGCGCAGTGATGGTGATCGACGCGGCGAAAGGCATCGAAGCGCAGACGCGCAAGCTGTTCGAGGTGTGCCGCCTGCGCGACATCCCGATCATCACCTTCATCAACAAGATGGACCGCGAAGCCCGCGATCCGCTGGAGTTGCTGGACGAGATCGCGGACCAGCTTCAACTCGAATGCGCGCCGGTGAACTGGCCTGCGGGCATGGGCCTGAATTTCAAAGGCACCTACGATCTTTATGCCGATGACTTTTCCGTTTTCGGCAAGGATGAGCGCATCGGCCCCGATGCCATGCTGGCGATGCTGCCGGACGATATTCGCGGCAAATTCGAGGAAGAGGTGGAACTGGCGCGCGCGGGCCTGCCGCGTTTCGATGCCGCCACCTATCACGAAGGCCATCTCACGCCGGTTTATTTTGGATCGGCGCTGAAGAATTTCGGCGTGAAGGATCTGATCAAAGGCCTCGCGGAGAATGCGCCGCCGCCGCGCGCGCAAACCGCCAAAGGCAAAGAGATCAAACCGTCGGACAATGAAGTCACCGGCTTCGTGTTCAAGGTTCAGGCGAACATGGATCCGAACCATCGCGACCGCGTGGCGTTCCTGCGCCTGGCGTCGGGGAAATTCCGGCGCGGCATGAAGCTGAAGCAGTCCGGCACCGGCAAGGCCATCGGCATCCACAATCCGATCCTGTTCTTCGCGCAGGAGCGCGAGACGGTGGACGAAGCGTGGCCCGGCGACATCATCGGTATTCCCAACCACGGGGTGCTGCGCGTGGGCGACACGTTGAGCGAAAGCGGCGATGTGCTGTTCACGGGTATCCCGAACTTCGCGCCGGAAATCCTGCGCCGCGTGCGCCTTGCCGATCCGATGAAGCAGAAGCACCTCGCGCGCGCGCTGGAAAGCCTTGCCGAAGAAGGCGTGACGCAGGTGTTCAAGCCGATGCTCGGCGCGCAATGGATCGTGGGCGTCGTCGGCCAGTTGCAGTTGGAAGTGCTGAAATCGCGCCTCCATGCGGAATACGATCTGGATGCGGATCTGGAAGCTTCGCCGTATGACACCGCGCGCTGGGTGACGGGCGACGAAGCCGAATTGGAAAAGCTCATCGCCACCTACCGCAACCAGATGGCGACGGACCGTGACGGTGCGCCGGTCTTCCTTGCGAAATCTTCTTGGGAGCTGGGCTATGTGTCCGACAAGCTGACAAAGCTCAAATTCGCCAAGACCCGCGAACGCAGCGACGTTCACGCGGAAGGCTGATCGCGCCTATTGGTGCGTCACCGGCGGCGGCAGGATCATGCCTTCATAGAGATAGAGGGACGGCCGACCGGGTGAGCCGGGTTTGATCCGCGTCAGGCTGTGTGGCGACAGCGAAACCTTCTTGGGTGGTGCGAACCGCGTGTTGGGCGTCGCAACGATGGCTTCCGCGAAGGGGCGGCCATTCTCTTCAATCAATCGCGCGGTCGCGTAAGTTACGCGGTTGTCCAGCGTCGGTAGCGGAATGACCACCAAGTCTTCGTCTTCGGTCATGGACGGCTCTTGCGCTCGCGTTTCCCCGCGAGCCTAGCATAGTCACGCCGCGTGCTTGGTGCGCCAGTAATCCAGCAGGCGTTCCGCGCCGGTCAGCGGCACGGAATCGAAGCTGGAAAGCCGCTCGCGCGTATCCGCGGCGCCGCTTCCGCCCTCGGTGATGAGGGCAAGGGCGGAGAAGGTGGCGCGCGTAAGATGTGCGCCTTTGCAGACGATGGCGAGGGCGCGGCCGGAATGATCGTGCAGGATACGCTCGGCGGTCGCCGCCTCGATGCCCAGCATGTTTGCAAAAGATGCCGTGAATTCGCCGTTCGCGGTGTTGCGCGCGGCGGAGACAATGGCCTCTTCATCGGCACCGGGAATTTCCGGCTGCGTGCCGTCGTTCAAAAGGGCATTGCGCAGGATGATCGCGTCGCGCGTTTCGGCGGGGGCGTCGAAATAGAATTCGTTGAGCAGCGGCAGCGGCGTTTCGGTGCGCGCGCCCAGTTTCTCCGCCAGCGCGCGGCGCGTGTCCGCGTCGATCATGCGCACGATCTTTTCCAGCAGCGCTTCGAAGGGCTCACGCATGGCGGCGGGGTAATGCGCCGGCCAGTCCAGCAACAGGTCGCACAGCTCGACCGCGAGCGTGCGGCGGTTCTCCGGCGCGTTCGTGGTCGCCAGTTCGACGAGATGGGTCAGGCGTTGCTTGGCGTCCGTCATCGCGCCCAATTCAAGCGCGAAGCCGTTAAGGTTTCGTTGGGAAATCCAAGACTGAGCGATGTCAGTTCCCGGCGATCACCCAATTATCGGGGAAAAAGCCGTTGAAATTGGTGCGCACGGCCACCGAATAGGCGCCGATGGACTCGAACACGATGAAGTCGCCTGGGCCGATATCCTCCGGCAGCGACAAGGGGCGCGGCAGCACATCGAGGCTGTCGCAGGTCGGTCCATAGATGCGGAACGCTTTGTGGCCTTGCGGCTTCTCCGAAAGCTTGCCCTTGGCGTCGAGGCTGAACACGCGGTGGAAATAGTCCGCGTTCCAGCCCGGCAGAGTGAGTTCGTCGAAGCTGCCATAGACGCCGTCGTTCAGATACAGCGAGTCGCCCTTGCGCAGGATCACCTGCGTGACGAGCGACATGCCTTCGGCGATCAGCGCGCGGCCCGGCTCGCAGAGCACGGGAACCGGCTTGGGCATTGTCGCCAGCGCTTCCTTGATGGAATCGAAATACCAGTGATAAGGCGGCACGTCGTTGTTGTTGTACGGGCCGGGGAAGCCGCCGCCGCAATCCAGCGCCGCGATCTCCACACCCGCTTTCTCCGCCGTGCGCCGCGCCATCTCGACAGCTTGCGCATAGGAGAAGGGTGACAGGCATTGCGAGCCGACATGGAAGGTGATGCAGGGCTGCGCGCCGCTGTCTTGCACGCGCTTGAGCAGTTTCGCGGCTTCTTCCGGCGTGCAGCCGAATTTGCTGGACAGTTCCAGCAACGCCCCGCCCAGCGGCGTGGCGATGCGCACGAAGATGCGCAGCTTCTTGGCGTTCTTGGTTTCGGCGAGAAGCTTGTCGAGTTCGTAGTCGCAATCGACCACATAGTCGGTGACGCCATATTTCTCGAAGGCAGCCTTTGCCGCGCCCGGCGCGCGCACGGGCGCCATGAAATGACAGATCGCATCGGGGAAGCGGCCCTTCACGATTTCGATTTCCGGCAGCGAGGCGGTATCGAAGTGGCGGATGCCGCTGGCCCACACCTGATCCAGCACATGCGGATGGGGATTGGCCTTGATGGCGTACAGCGTGTCGCCCGGAAAATGATCGAGGAAACGCTTGGCCGCTTCGGCGAACTTCTGCGGATGGAGGACGTAAAGCGGCTCGCCCGGCTTCGTCTTCTCGATCGCCTGTTCGATATTCGCAAAGCGCGGAATTTCCGCGGAACGCACGTTCATATGAGCGCGCCTCAAAGCAGCGATGCGCTCTTAGGGCCGTGGGGGGTGGGGGTCAAGGGCGCGGCGTCGCGCGCAGCTCGCGGATGGTTTTCTTGCCGTCAGCGCTCGTCTGATAAACGTTTGTTATCTCGGTGAGCGCGCGGTGGAACTGCTCCAGCGGGAATCCCTCCGCCACATCCCATGCATCGAAGCCGACGCGCTTCATGTAGCTGATCTGGTCATAGAGGAAATGGCCGGTGCCGCGGATCTCGCCGGTGAACTTCAGCCGCTCGCGCAGCATCCGCGCCCAGGAGAAAGCACGCCCGTCCCGGAACACGGGAAATTCCAGAACGATGACGGAGAAGCGGTTTACGTCGTCTCCCAGAAGCTCGGGGTTCTCCGGTGCTTTCAGCAGGACGCCCAGCGGCGCGTTGCGGGCGAGAAGCGTCTCGCGGTCTTTCTGAAAGCGCGTCAGCGAAACGATGGTCGCGCCATCGGGTAGTGCGGCGTCGTCGGCCACCGTCGCAAAAGCGTCTTCGACAAATGCGCCGTCCTTAATGAGCGGCATACATCTGCTCCAGATAGGCCATGTTCTTGAACGGCTCCATGCCGACGCGGCGATAGGTGTCGAGGAAGCGCTCGCCGTTCTGGCGCAGCTTCACATAGGTATCGACCACGCGCTCGACCGCCGGGCCGATGTCATGCGCGGAGAATCCGGGACCCATGATGTTGCCCACCGTCGCATCTTCCGCGCCCGATCCGCCGAGCAGAATCTGGTAATATTCGACGCCTTTCTTGTCGACGCCGAGAATGCCGATGTGGCCGGCGTGATGATGCCCGCAGGCATTGATGCAGCCGGAGATCTTGATCTTCAGCTCGCCGATATCGTGTTGGCGATCCAGATTCTCGAAACGTTTGGCGATGTCCTTGGCGATCGGGATCGAACGCGCATTCGCCAGGTCGCAATAGTCGAGGCCCGGGCAGGCGATGATATCGGTGATCAGGCCGGAATTGGGCGTGGCGAGATCCAGCTTCTGCAGGCGTTTGAAGATCGCGGGCAGATCGCGCTTTTTGGCGTGCGGCAACACCAAATTCTGTTCATGGCTGACGCGAATTTCGTCGATGCCGAACTGATCCATAAGATCGGCGAGCGCGTCCATCTGTACATGGCTGATGTCGCCGGGCGTCTGACCGATGGCCTTCAACGAGATCGTCGCGATGGCATAGCCGGGCGCGCGATGCTTGTGGATGTTGGTCTTTTTCCAGTTCTCGAAATCGTAGCTGCCGATGGGCATTTCGTCGTCCAGCGCCTCGAATTCCGGCGGCGCGAAATAGGCCTTGATGCGGTCCAGCTCTTCCTGCGGAAGCTGCAGCGAGCCGGAAGCTTTGATCTCCTCGAACTCGCGCTCCACCCGGCGCTGCATCTCTTCCTGGCCGATGGCGTTGACGAGGATCTTGATGCGCTGCTTGTGGATGTTGTCGCGGCGGCTGTCCTGATTATAAACGCGCAGCACCGCTTCGAGATAAGCGAGGATGTCTTCGCGCTTCACGAAGTCTTTCATCAACAGCGCGATATAAGGCGTGCGCCCCATGCCGCCGCCGGCATAGACGCGATAGCCGACTTCGCCGGCCTCATTCTTCACGATCTCCACCGGCATGTCGTGCCACAGCAGCGCCGCGCGATCATGCGGCGTGGCACCGACCGCGATCTTGAACTTGCGGGCGAGGAACACGAATTCCGGATGCAGGCTCGACCATTGGCGGATGATCTCGCAGAGCGGCCGGGGATCTTCGATCTCTTCATCCGTCGCGCCCGCGAAATGATCGGCGGTGACATTGCGGATGCAATTGCCGCTGGTCTGGATGCAATGCATCTCCACGCTGGCGAGATCGGCAAGCACGTCGGGTACATCCACCAGCTTGATCCAGTGGAATTGCATGTTGGTGCGCGTGGTGAAGTGGCCGTAGCCTTTGTCGTATTTGCGCGCGATATGCGCCAGCATGCGCATCTGCTTGGCGTTCAGCGTGCCGTACGGCACCGCGATGCGCAGCATGTAAGCGTGAAGCTGCAGATAGAGGCCATTCATCAGCCGCAGCGGCTTGAACTCGTCTTCGGTCAGCTCGCCCGCGAGGCGGCGCTCCACCTGATAACGGAACTGCGACACGCGTTCGTTCACGAACTGCGCGTCGAACTCGTCATATCGATACATCGAACGCTTCCATGGAAGGCTTGGCCTGCTTGCCAAGATCGCGGCGGATGGACGGGCCTTCGCTGCGGATGATTTCGCGCTGCTCGATGGCGCGGATCTGGCCCGCTTCGTCGCGCACGCCGAAGAGATAGGGGTTCACCACCACGCGGTCTTTCACGAAGATCATCGCGGCGGCCAGTGCGGCGTCGGCCAGAACCTTGTCGTGAAAAACGTCCGCCTCTTTGAAAGCGTCGATCCACGCGCCATTCCGCCAATAGACGACGTCACCGTCGCGCAGGCGGTTAGCAGTCAGGACTTGCAGGGCTGGGGTCGCGGCCATGAGGGGGAAAGTCGCAAGTCCAGCCTGTGATTTCAATAGATCACATACCGGATGTGTAAATTTGTCATAATTACGGAAAGTGAGTGTGAAATCACTCCTGCTGGGAAATGGCGCTTTCGTGCCAGCGGTGGAGCAGGGCCCATTCCAGCGCCGAGAGCAGGAAGAAGATCGCCACGCCCAAGACCGAGAGGATGGCCAGCGCGGCGAACATCGTCTCGATGTGCAGGCGGTTGCCCGCTTCGGTGATGGTCCAGCCCAGGCCCGTGGCCGTGCCGGTGCCCGCCGCGAATTCCGCCACCACCGCGCCGATCAGCGCGAGGCCGCCGGAGATTTTCATCGCGCCCAGCAGATAAGGCAGCGCGCCGGGAAGCTGCAGCTTCCACAGAATCTGCCAGCGCGACGCGCCATAGAGCTTGAACAGGTCGATCAAATTGCGGTCGGCGGAGCGCAGACCCAGCGTGGTGTTCGCGAGGATGGGGAAGAAGGCGACGATCCAGGCGAGGATGAGCAGCGCCTTGTCGATGTGCTCATAGCCCACCCAGATGACGATCAGCGGCGCAATGGCGATGACCGGCGTCACCTGCAGGATCACCGCATAAGGATAAAGCGCCAGCTCCACGATGCGGCTTTGCGCGAAAAGGATGGCGAGCGCCACGCCCGTCACCAGCGCCAGCACGAAGGCTTCGATCACGATGCGGAACGTCGTCCACGTCGCGGCGGCGAGTTGCACACGGTCGTCCACGAACGATTGCGCGATGGCGGATGGTGCGGGCAGCACAAAGCGCGGCACTTGGTAGTGCGCAACCGCCCATTCCCAAACGCCAAGAACCGCGACGCCGAGCGCGACGGGGAAGATGTATGTGAGCCCGTTCCTCATGCGGCCATCGCATGACCGAGCGCGGCGGAGATTTTGCCCGCCGCATCCGTGAAAGCTGACGTCAAGCGCCACGCACCATCGCGCGTCGGCGGCGGAGACAATGCGATATCCGCGGTGACGCGGCCGGGGCGCGGCGTCATCACCACCACCCGGTCGGAGAGATAGGCGCTTTCGTAAACCGAATGGGTAACGAAGATCACCGTGATGCCGTCTTCGCGCGCCAGCTTGAGCAGATCATCGTTCAACGATTGGCGCGTGAGCTCATCCAGCGCCGCAAAAGGCTCATCCATCAGCAGCAGTTTGGGATGGGCCGCAATGGCGCGGGCGATGGACACGCGCATCTTCATCCCGCCGGATAATTCGCGCGGATAGGCCTTTTCAAATTCCGCAAGGCCGACACGTTCAAGCGCTGCTTTGCTCCGTAGCTCTGCGTCTCTGCGTGAAATTCCTCTTAATTCCAGCGGCAGCCGCGCGTTGTCGAGCGCATTGCGCCATGGCATCAGCGTGGGCTCCTGAAAGACGAAGCCAATCTCCGGCTTGCCGCTAGGCCATGTCACGCTGCCAGCGGTCGGCGCGATCAAATCCGCGATGATCCGCAACGCCGTGGACTTGCCGCAGCCGCTTGGCCCCACCAGCGACAGGAATTCGCCCGCACGCACATTCAGATCCAGCGCCGCAATCGCCTGCGTGCCGGAGTCGAAAGTCTTGGAGACGCCGTGAAGAGAAATAAGGGCAGGACTCAAGAAACACCTCCCCCTTGTGGGGAGGTCGAAAAATCCTTTGGATTTTTCGGATAGGGGGACCGCTCACGCCACTCCCTCACGATGGCATCAACAACACCTTCGAAATTTTCAATCACGTCCCGATTCCAGAAGCGGAGTATCTTGTATCCTTCGCTGACCAATAGTGCATCGCGCTGTTCGTCTTTGACTTGCTGGGGTCGAAAGCCGTGCTGGCTTCCGTCTAACTCGATGATCAAAGAAGAGCCATGCTCGGCAAAATCAAGGATATAGTTTCTGAACGGTACTTGGCGGCGAAATTTGCAACCAAGATTGTGATTCAGATCACGCATCTTGTTCCAGAGTCTTCTTTCGACTCCGGTAGCGTCCTGCCGCAACCGTCGTGCGCGTTGCAGACTTCCCTTCCCTAGAGGTGTTCGCACCGATCCCCCTACCCGAAAAGCTTCGCTTTTCGACCTCCCCACGAGGGGGAGGTGTTATTTTAAGAACTTCAGCGTGTAGGCCTTCTTGTAATCCAGCGTCTTTGGATAAAGGCCTTCGCTCGCCATCGTATCGAAGAAAGTTTTCCAGCGCGCATCCGTCATTTCGCCGATGCCGCTTGGTGCATCGGTGATCTTGTAGCTCTTCAGCTTGCCGATGGCCTGCGCGATCAAGCCGTCTGTCATCTCCGGGTTGTCGCGCTTGATGAGCGCATTCGCCGGCGCCGGATTGCCAGTGAGATAAGCTTTCCAGCCTGCTGCTGTCGCGTTCACGAAGGCCTGCACGGCTTTCGGATTGGTATCGATCCACTTCTGCGGCACCAGCACCATGTTGGCGTAACCGGGATAGCCATTGTCCGCGAGCAGGAAGACTTGCGGCTTGAACCCACCTTCTTTCTCCACCGTGTAAGGCTCGCTGGTCAGATAACCTTCCTGGATCGCTTTCGGATCGACGAGGAAGGGCGCGAGGTTGAAGGTGTATTTGCGGATCTGGCTATCGCTGAATCCATACTTCGCTTTCAGCCACGGCCAGAACGCCACGGTCGAAGCATCCGCGATCATGATCGGCTTGCCCTTCATCTGCGCCAGGGACTTCACGTCATTGCGCGGATGGGTGATGAGCACTTGCGGGTCTTTCTGGAACACCGCCATCACCGCGCGCACCGGCACGCCTTCGCGCACCATGTTGAGCGGAATGAATCCGTTCGATCCCATGCCGAAATCTGCCGCGCCGCCAGCCAGCAATTGCGGCACGTTCACGGACGGCCCGCCTTCCATGATCTTCACATCGAGCCCGGCCTTGGCATAAAGGCCCAGCGCCTGCGCTTCATAGAAGCCACCATGCTCGGCTTGCGCCTTCCAGTCGGTAACGAAAGTGATGTGGGTGGGTGCTGCTTGGGCTGCGCTTCCCATCGCCAGCGCCGCCGCCGCAAATGCTGCGAAAATCCGCCCCTTCATTGCCCCAATCCCTTCGCTTCTGTTCCGCTTAACCGATAAGTAACCAGTTTTTTCAGTGTGCCGGAACGCATCGGCTTTGACCACCATTTGACGCATATGATCGACCTCGCACCACGCCCGCGTGCGCTGCGCATCCTTTGCGTCGAAGAGGATGATTTGGAGCGCCGGCTGCTGCAAGCCTGCATGGATGCCATCCAGGCCGAGGCGATCTTTGCGCGCAACGCCGAGGACGCCGTGCGCTATTTCCGCGAGCATCCGGTGGACATGGTCTTCATCGACATCGACCGCCACTCGCCGGGCGAGTTGGGTGGCTTCCGCCGCATGCGCGCAACGCCGGGGCGGGGCAAGACCGTGCCGATCCTCGCGGTGACGGACAATGATTGCCGCTGGAGCGAGAAGGACTATCGCGACGCGGGGTTCGCAGGCTTGTTCCTGAAACCGATCGAACCGTCGCGGCTGTTCCGGACAATTGACGACGTATTGTACGAGATCCATCAGCCGCCGCTGTTGGCAGCTACCGTGCTGGCGCCCAGCGTGCCTTACGTTGCCTGATCAGCTTGCGCGCGTGACCTGCGCATAGATTGCCTGCCAGCGGCCGCCGCGCTTCGTCCACACATAAGCGATCCTGAGGCTCCGCGTTTGCGGTTTGCCGTCTTGTGTCCAGTGCAGATGGATCAATCCGCCCACCACCGCGCCATCGCCCCAGAATTTTTGCACCGGCTCGCGCCACACATAAGGCGCGATATGAAATCCCGGCAGGTGGTAATCGGCGAGAAATTGCTGCTTGTTTTCCAAGGAGCCGTTCGAGTTCACCAGCACGAAATCGTCGCGCACCAAACCGCCGAGCGTCTCTGTGTCGTTGCGAAATTGCGCCACATCGTAATTCCTGACCGCTGCCGCGAGATCGGGCGGAAGCGGCGCTGCCATAGCGGGCAGGGTGCTCAGCAAAAGAAGGGTGGCGGCCAGTTTCAACATGGCCCACGCCACCACACCGTCGCTGGCGGCGGCAAGAAGGCACCTTGAGGTGCGTTACCGGCGAATGATGGCGCCGTCCTTCATCACGAAACGAACACGCGCAATCGCGCCGATGTCCTTCGTGGGATCGCCTTCCACGGCGACGAGGTCGGCGAGGTGATCCATCTTGATATGCCCGAGATCGCCACGCCGGATGATTTTCGCGGCGACGGAGGTGGCGGCTTCCAGCGCCTCGCGGGGTGACATGCTCAGCTTCACCATCCATTCCAGTTCGCGATAGCTCTCGCCATGCGGGAAGGGGCCGACGTCGCTGCCGCAACCGATGATCACGCCTTCTTCACGCGCCAGCCGGAACGCGTTGGCGGCCTCTTCCATGCGCGGCGTGGGCGTTCCGCCGCGTTTGTAGCCGTGGAAATATTCACTGATTGCTTCGGCCACTGTCAGCGTGGGCAGGAACGCAATACCTTTCTCCGCCATGCGCTGGAAGGTTTCACGCGTGCCGGAATAGCCATGCTCAATCGTGTCCACACCGGCGTCGATGCAGCGGCGCATCGCGTCGTCGTTCATGGAATGCGCGGCGACGGGCCTCCCGAGATCGCGCGCGGTATCCACGATGGCTTTCAGCTCTTCCAGTGAGAAGGTCGGCAGCGTCTCGCCATTCGCGCCCACGCGATAATCGGCATAGAGCTTGATCCAGTCCGCGCCATGCGCCGCCTGGTGGCGCACCGCGCGCACGCATTCATCGACGCCGCTGACTTCCTCCGCGCCCGCATGCAGGCAGCAATCGGGGCGGTAATTCTTGCGCATCGGCGCATAGCCGCCGCTCGCCACGATGGCGCGCGTCGTCACGATCAGGCGCGGACCGGGCACGATGCCGCTGTCGATAGCGCGCTTGAGCGAAGCATCTGCATAGCCGGCACCTTCGGTGCCCAGATCGCGCAGCAGGGTGAAGCCCGCATCCAGCGTGTCCTTCGCATGCTTCACCGCGCGCACGGTGCGGAACGCTTCGCTCTCTTTCAGAACCTGATCGTCCCAGCTTGTGACGTTGTAGGGGTGCAGAAAGAGGTGCGAATGCAGATCCATTAAACCGGGAATGAGCGTCGTGCCGGGCAGATCGATGATGCGCGCATCATCCTTGATCGCATCGGTACGATCCACGGCGGCGATCTTGTTGCCGCGCACCAGCACGGCAAGCCCTTCGCGAGGGCTTTCGAAATCGGCGGTCCAGATGCGGGCGGGCTTCAGGAGAAGGACTTGTGGCATGGCGGGATCGTAGGCGGTCCGGCCCAAAAGAAAAGCGGGCGCCGCCTGAACGGCACCCGCTTCGCTTTACCTATTGGCTGCTTGTTAGGCGGCTTTCCCGGCGAAGCCCAACACGGCCTTCACCTCGAGGAATTCTTCGAAGCCGAACTCGCCCCATTCGCGGCCCGTGCCAGACTGTTTGTAGCCGCCGAACGGTGCGTTCATTTCGCCGCCCGCGCCGTTGATGTGCACGTTGCCGGCGCGGATCTGCGACGCCACCTTGCGGGCGTGGTCGATATCGCCCGACTGCACATAACCCGACAGGCCATAGGGCGTATCGTTCGCCATCTTGATGGCGTCCGCTTCGCTTTCATACGGCAGGATCGCGAGCACCGGCCCGAAGATCTCCTCGCGCGCGATGGTCATATCGTTGGTCACGTTCGCGAAGATCGTGGGGCGGACATAATAGCCGCGGTTCAGACCTTCCGGACGGCCGACGCCGCCGGTCACCAAGGTGGCGCCTTCGTCGATGCCCTTCTGGATGAGGCCCTGGATCTTGTTGAACTGCACATCGCTGACCACCGGGCCCATCGTCGTGCCTTCGGCGAACGGATCGCCGACCTTCACGCTTTCGGCGGCAGACTTGGCGAACTGCGCGGCCTGATCGTGCTTGGCCTTCGGCACGAACATGCGCGACGGCGCGTTACAGGACTGTCCGGTGTTCTGCATCATATGCATCACGCCGCGCGTGACCGCCTTTTGCAGATCGGCGTCGTCCAGAACGATGTTCGGCGACTTGCCGCCCAGTTCCTGCGCCACGCGCTTGACGGTATCGGCGGAGGCCTTCGCCACCGCGATGCCGGCGCGCGTCGAGCCGGTGAACGACATCATGTCGATGCCCGGATGTGCGCTCATCGCTTCGCCGACGGACGGGCCGTCGCCATTGATGAGGTTGAACACGCCCGGCGGCACGCCGGCTTCATCCAGAACTTCCGCCCAGAGGATCGCGTTCATCGGCGCGACTTCCGAAGGCTTCAGGATCATGGTGCAACCGGCGGCGAGCGCCGGCACGACTTTGCAGGCGATCTGGTTGATGGGCCAATTCCACGGCGTGATCATGCCGACGACGCCGATGGGCTCGCGGCGAATGGCGTAAGAGCCTTTCACCTGTTCGAACTCATACTCCTTCAGGATCTTGATGCCCTGCTGCAGATGGCCCATGCCGATGGCGGCCTGCGCGTTCTGCGAGAGCGAGAGCGGCGCGCCCATCTCCATCGAGATGGCTTTGACGATATCGCCATAACGCTTCTGATAGACCGCGACGATCTTCTCCAGCAGCGCGACGCGCTCTTCGCGGCTCGTCTGCGAGAAGGTGTCGAACGCCTTGCGTGCGGCGGCAACCGCCTTGTCGACATCGGCCTTGGAGCCCATGCTGATTTTCGCAAACGGTTCTTCGTTCGCCGGGTTGATCACTTCGAGCGTTTTCGGGGAAACGGGATCGACCCATTTGCCGTCGATATAGAATTTGAGCTTCTCTTCCATAGGTTTTCTCCCGTTCGTGTTTGTGGAAATATCGCCGCGGGGAGTATAGCCGCACCCCTACGGATGCGCGCAAGCGGCCTAAAAAGGACAAATAACCCATGTCGCTCGCAGGGAAAGCTTGCATCGTCACCGGCGGCGCGGGCGCCCTGGGCAGCGCGGTTTGCAAGGCGCTTTCGGGTGCGGCTGCGAAGGTGATGGCCATCGATTACGGTGTGTTACCGGCCGAACAGCCGGGCATCGGCAATGTCGATCTTTCCGACGCGTCAAAGGCGAAAGCCGCCATCGACAAGGCGGCGGCGGAGATGGGTGGGCTCTATGCGCTCATCAATATCGCGGGCGGCTTCCGCTTCGAGAAGCTGGCGGACGGCAAGATCGATACCTGGGACTTTCTCTACACTGTCAATTTGAAGACGGCGGTGAACGCCTGTCAGGCGGCGCTGCCGCATCTGCTGAAGAACAAGGCCGGGCGCATCGTGAATATCGGTGCAGCGGCGGCTGCCGCAAAGGCAGGCGCGGGCATGGGCGCTTACGCCGCCTCGAAAGCCGGTGTGCTGAAACTGACAGAGTCTTTGGCGGATGAAGTGAAGGGTGATGGCATCACCGTAAACGCGATCTTGCCTACCACCATCGACACGGCGGCGAACCGCAAGGACATGCCCAAAGCGGATTTCTCCAAATGGGTGCAGCCGGACGAGATCGCAGCGCTGATCGAATATCTGCTCTCCGAAAAAGCGTCCGCCGTCACCGGCGCGAACATTCCCATCTCCGGACGCGTATGATGCCGCTGACGGTCACCTGGGAAGATATCGCGCTTCGCGTTCTCGCGGCGGTGATCGCGGGCGGCCTTGTGGGGCTGGATCGCGGTGTGCGCGGACGCATCGCCGGTTTGCGTACGACGATCCTCATGTGCCTCGCCGCCACCGGCGCGATGATCGAAGCGAACATGATGTTGGGCGTGACCGGCCACACAGCGTCGTCGTTCACGAATATGGACGCGCTGCGTTTTCCGCTCGGCATCCTTTCCGGCATCGGCTTTATCGGCGCGGGCGCTATCGTGCGGCGCGACAAGCTCGTCACCGGGGTGACCACGGCGGCGACGCTCTGGCTGGTCACCGTCATCGGTCTCATCTTCGGCGCAGGCCTGTTCTTGCTCGGCACCATCGTGACGGTGGTGGCGATGCTGGTGCTCACGGGATTGAAATATGTCGAGCCGTTGCTCTACCGCGAACATCGCGGGGATCTAACTCTGCGCCTGGACAGTCATGGTCCCTCCAATGACGAGATCCGCGCCACCTTTGAAAAAGCCGGATTCAAACCTGTGACATTCGCGATAACGCTCGCCGAAGACAGGATCGTGCGCTGCCGCTTGCGCTGGTATTCCAGCCACGGGCAGGGATTGCCGCCGGCGATGATCGAGTCGTTTTCCAATCGCGAAGGCGTGTTGAGCGTGAGCTGGGAGCCGGAAGAAGCCGGTCATCTGGAAGACTGACAAAAAGAAACGGACCGCCCGCAACAGCGGACGATCCGTCTTGTTCTTTATCGTGCGTCTATACTCTTCCGAGCAGCACCAAAATCAGAACGATCACCAGAATGAGTCCGAGGCCGCCCGAAGGGTAGTAGCCCCAACCGGAGCTGTACGGCCATGAGGGCAGGGCGCCCAAAAGCAGAAGAACCAAAATCACAATAAGAATTGTTCCGAGCACGAGGCCCTCCCGTCATCTATACAAGGAAGTAACTCCCGCACCGGTGGCAGAGTTCCCGGAATTCTCAATCACCTCCCCCTTGAGGGGAGGTCGGAGAGCGAAGCGATCCGGGTGGGGGTGTGAGACACGGACCCCCACCCGAAAAATTCTCCGCTGCGCTTCGAATTTGTTCGACCTCCCCTCAAGGGGGAGGTGATTTTTATCGGATCGCCCGCCATTTGCGCCCGTCGCGCTTGAGCAATTCGTCCGAAGCCGCGGGCCCGGCGCTGCCGGATGCGTAATTGGGGAAATCTTTCGGCTTTTCCGCCGCCCACGCTTTCAAGATCGGATCGACCACCGCCCATGCCGCCTCGACCTGATCGGCGCGCTGGAAGAGCGTGCCGTCGCCGATGAAGACATCGTAGAGCAGCGTTTCGTAACCGACGGCGGGTGCTTCCTTGAACCAGTCGGCATAGTTGAAATTCATCGTCACGCTTTCCAGCGCCATTTCCGTGCCCGGCTTCTTGGCGTTGAAGCGCATCTTGATGCCTTCGTCCGGCTGGATCTGCAGGATGAGCCAGTTGCAATCCAGTTCGTTCACCGGCGTTTCGCGGAACAGGGTGTAAGGCGCATTCTTGAAC
>Ga0153956_1000428_pt1 | contig 48791 bp, 48 predicted proteins | sample TSFL040MetaG_FD_104704 | JGI IMG/M metagenome (GOLD analysis project Ga0153956, IMG submission 104704) | Attine ant fungus gardens microbial communities from Florida, USA - TSFL040 MetaG | ecosystem: Host-associated > Fungi > Mycelium > Unclassified | place: USA: Florida, Wekiwa Springs... | reverse complement strand
TGAAGCGGACTTCTGAACCTGAACCACACGAGAATCATAAACTTGCTAGTGTCCCTTTAATTCCGAAGTTCGCATCAAAGGTCGCCGCAAGGACATGCGAACTTCGGAATCGGGACACTAGCTCCGCCCTTTTCTTGATGGGCCTCATATCCCGAGGCTGCGCGTACGCCCATCGCTGCGGCACGGCCGAAGGGATTGCGATGCTCCTCATAGGCGCAGCCTGGTTCGCGATGGGTGCATCGTGTATCGGCCTGGGATGGCGAGGCAAACTCTTCGGCGCTCGACGAAACGCCTGGCGGCGCCTCAGCTATCCACCTTGAGCGCGGCAATGAAGGCTTCCTGCGGGATGTCGACCTTGCCGAACTGCCGCATCTTCTTCTTGCCTTCCTTCTGCTTCTCCAGAAGTTTGCGTTTGCGCGTGATGTCGCCGCCATAGCACTTCGCGGTGACGTCCTTGCGCAGCGCGCGCACGGTCTCGCGCGCGATCACCTTGCCGCCGATCGCCGCCTGGATCGGAATCTGGAACATGTGCGGCGGGATCAGCTCCTTCATCTTCTCGACCATGGCGCGGCCGCGGCCCTCGGCGCGGGTGCGATGCACCAGCATGGAGAGCGCGTCGACCGGCTCGTTGTTGACGAGGATCTGCATCTTCACGAGATCGGCCGGCTTGTAGTCGGTGAGGTGATAGTCGAACGAGGCATACCCCTTCGACACGCTCTTGAGCCGGTCGTAGAAATCGAACACCACCTCGTTGAGCGGCAGGTCGTATTTCACCATGGCGCGGGTGCCGACATAGGTGAGTTCTTTCTGCGAGCCGCGCCGCTCCTGGCACAGCTTCAGCACGCTGCCGAGATAGTCGTCGGGCGTCAGGATCGTGGCTTCGATCCACGGCTCCTCGATCTCCGCGATCTTCACCACGTCCGGCATGTCGATCGGATTGTGAATCTCGATCTCGCCGCCGTCGGTGAGGTGCATCTTGTAGATGACGCTCGGCGCGGTCGCGATCAGGTTGAGGTCGAACTCGCGGCTCAATCGCTCCTGAATGATTTCAAGATGCAACAGCCCGAGAAAGCCGCAGCGGAAGCCGAAGCCGAGCGCGGCTGAGGTCTCCATCTCGAACGAGAAGCTGGCGTCGTTGAGGCGCAGCTTGCCCATCGCCGCGCGCAGCGTCTCGAAGTCGTCGGCGTCCACCGGGAACAGGCCGCAGAACACCACGGGGATCGCCGGCTTGAAGCCGGGCAGCATCTCGGTGATCGGCTTGCGGTCGTCGGTGATGGTGTCGCCGACGCGCGTGTCCGCGACCTCCTTGATCGCCGCGGTGATGAAGCCGATCTCGCCGGGACCGAGTTCGTCGACCTGCTGCATCTTCGGCGTGAAGAATCCGACGCGCTCGACGTCGTAGGCCGCTCCGGTGCCCATCATGCGGATGCGCGAATTCTTCTTCATCACGCCATCGACGATGCGGACGAGAACGACGACGCCGAGATAGACGTCGTACCAGCTATCGACCAGCAATGCCTTCAAGGTCGCATCGCGGTCGCCCTTCGGGGGCGGCAGGCGGGTGACGATGGCTTCCAGCACGTCGGGAACGCCGACGCCGGTCTTGGCCGAAATCATCACGGAATCGGACGCGTCGATCCCGATCACGTCCTCGATCTGCTGCTTCACCTTGTCGGGTTCTGCGGCGGGCAGATCGACCTTGTTCAGGACGGGCACGATCTCATGATTGTTGTCGAGCGCCTGATAGACGTTGGCGAGCGTCTGCGCCTCGACGCCCTGGCTCGCGTCCACCACGAGCAGCGAGCCTTCGCAGGCGGCCAGCGAGCGCGAGACCTCATAGGCGAAGTCGACGTGGCCGGGCGTGTCCATCAGGTTGAAGATGTAGTCCTTGCCGTCCTTGGCTTTGTAATGGAGGCGGACGGTCTGCGCCTTGATGGTGATGCCGCGCTCGCGCTCGATATCCATGGAGTCGAGCACCTGCTCCTTGCCCGCCATTTCGCGATCGGTCAGGCCGCCGGTCATCTGGATCAGGCGGTCGGCCAGCGTCGATTTTCCATGGTCGATATGGGCGACGATGGAGAAGTTGCGGATGTTGGCGATGGGGGTCGTGCCCCGCTTCCGAAGTTCGTCAGACATCGCGGCAACCTCTAGTACGAACTTCGGAAGCAAAAGGGCACGATCAACTCCATCATGCCAGCGCTGTTTTTCGATTTGCAGTTCCTGGAAAGGAAGCGCGGAAATCGCTGCGGGAACGGCAAGTCGGCGGCACTGGTGGTCATGGGCGCGGGATAGCATTGGCCCGGATCACGGGCAAGCAAGGGTCAACGGCGAGGCGCGCTTTCCGGAGGTTTTCGTGGCGCTAAGGCCCGGGCGACCGATGCCGTCACTCTTCCTCGTTGAACTTGTTGCCGACGAGTTCGGCGATCGCGGCGACCGCGGCGTCGGCTTCGGGGCCGGTTGCGGACACGGTGATCATTGTTCCGATCCCGGCCGCGAGCATCATCAATCCCATGATCGAATTGCCGCCGACGGTTTCGCCGTTGCGGGTCACGGTGACCTCGGCATTGAAGCGCTCGACCATCTGCACGAATTTCGCGGACGCGCGCGCATGGAGGCCGCGTTTATTCACGATGGGAATGTCGCGGGACACCGTACCGGAAGCAGTTGAAGCGCCCGAGGCGCCGCCTGAAGATACTGCCTCGTCCGGCCCGCCTGTCATTTTCCGGCGAGTACCCTGCTGGCGATCGTCACGTATTTGCGCCCGGCTTCCTGCGCCATCGCGATGGCATCGGGCAGCGGTCGTTCCTCGCGCACCTTCGCGAGTTTGACCAGCATCGGAAGATTGATCCCCGCGAGCACTTCGACCTTCGGCCGGCTCATGCAGGAAATGGCAAGGTTCGAGGGCGTCCCGCCGAACATGTCGGTGAGAATGGCAACGCCGTCTCCACTGTCGACGCGATTGACGGCTTCGATGATATCGCCCCGGCACAGGTCGGCATCATCTTCCGCGCCGATCGTGATGGCTTCGATTTGCTTCTGCGGACCCATTACGTGTTCGAGCGCCGCCTTGAACTCGTCGGCAAGGCGCCCATGGGTCACAAGTACCAGACCAATCATTGAAAACTCCTCGTGGGTGCTTTGGTGCACCGCACGAACGGGCCACTTTGACCATCCAGAGCCCTTCTGCAAGGGGGGAGGGGCGCGTTTTTCCCTGAAAAGCAGGTCTGCCAGGGAAGCCGAGCCGGGTTATTCAGTGGCGATAGTGGGACTTATATGGTTACCAAATTCCTTCCGGCAATCGACGGCAGATAAGCCGTCGCTGCAACCCGGGAGTGTTGTCAGCGCGGCAATGACTATCGGAAGTGGCGAAAAGCCGGGTTCTACCGGAATTCGGGCGATTTCGATGCCCAAAAGGGTGGTCCGCAGCGCTTCGGGCGGCGGCAGGCGCTCGCCATCGGGCGCGCAAAGATCGATTACGAGGCCGACCGGGGCCTCCGCGACAAAATGGCACTGGCGAATACCGAGGCCGCGGACCTCGATCAGCCCCTCGAGTTCGCGGGGCGGTCTGGCGACAAGCTGGCCGCGCACCGCCTCCAGGTGAAGCCGGTCGTCGCCGACCAGTGTCGCTGCCGGGATGTGTCCGCTGCGTCCGGCAAGGATGAGATCGAAGGCGAGGCGCGATTTGCCGGCCGCGGACGGACCGCGGATCAGCACCGCGCGCTCGCCCACCCGCACCGCGGAGCCATGGATCGTTGGGCGCGCTGGCGCGATCATGTTGCCGGCAACCGCACCACGAAGCGCGCGCCTGCGATCCGCGTGTCGCCATTGGCATCGGTCGGGCCGGGCCGGTTCTCGGCCCAGATGCGCCCGCGATGCGCCTCGATGATCTGCTTGGAAATCGACAGGCCGAGACCGGAGTTCTGGCCAAAGCCCTGATGCGGCCGGTCGGTGTAAAAGCGTTCAAACACGCGCTCGAGCGCGTCGGGCCGAATCCCCGGGCCGTCGTCATCGACCACGATTTCAATCTCGTTTTTCAAGCGCCGGCACACGATGTGCACGCGGCCGCCCGGCCTCGAGAACGACTGGGCGTTGGTCAGCAGGTTGGAGATCACCTGGCCGAGCCGCGAGTCATGCCCCGGTACGGAAAAATTATCGGGACGATTGGTTTCAAAGCGCACGTCGACGCCGACATCGTGGCCGAGCTTCGTTTCGTTCGCGACCGACGTCAGTGTGGTCAGCAGGCGCCGGATATCGACCGGCGCAACATCCTGCCGCTGCAATTCGGCGTCGAGACGGCTCGCGTCGGAAATGTCCGAGATCAGCCGGTCGAGCCGGCGCACGTCGTGGACGATGACCTCAAGCAGACGATTGCGGCTGTTGTCGTTTTTTGCCAGCGGCAGGGTTTCGACCGCGGAGCGCAGCGACGTCAGCGGATTCTTCAATTCGTGGGAGACATCGGCCGCGAACGTCTCGATGGCCTCGATGCGGTTGTAGAGCGCATCGGTCATGTCGCGCAGCGCGCCCGACAGGTGGCCGATCTCGTCGCGGCGGCGGGTGAAATCCGGGATCTCGACGCGCGTCTTGATGCGGCGGCGAACGCGCTCGGCGCTGTCGGCGAGGCGGCGCACCGGGCCGGCGATGGTGCTGGCAAGCAGCAGCGACAGCATGATCATGACGAGGGCGGCGACCCCGAACACCTTCAGGATGGCGAGTCGTTCCGCGGTCACCATCTGATCGATGTCGTCGCCCTGGGTGGACAGCATCAGCGCGCCGCGCACGGCGCGGAATCTCTGCACCGGCACCGCGACCGAGACGATCACCTCGCCGCGGTCGTTGATGCGCACCATGCTGCTTTTTTGTCCGTCGAGCGACCCCTGGACTTCCTGATAGCCGTTGCCGTTCTCGGGGCCGAGTTCGCGATAGAGCGGCAAGTCGCCCCGGTTGAGCCAGGTGCGGACCGCGATCGTGGCGCGTTGCATGAAGCCCGGCTTCTCGTTGGCGGGCGGCGGCAGTTCGAAGCGCAGCACATCGCCGCGGCCGTACAGATTGCGGCTGTCCAGGATCAGCACGCCGTCGCGGTCGTAGATGCGGGCGCGGGTCTTGGTCGGCGAGATCAGGCGGCGCAGAACCGGCGCCACGCGTTCCGGATTGATCGGAAAATCCAGTCCCGACGATTCATCCGGCGCGCCGTAGGTCTCGCCGGGCTTCAGGTCGAGCAGGCGGTCGGGATCGATGGTGATGGTGTTGGTTTCGACGGTGGCCGAAGCGGCAATGGCGCCGGCGATGATCTCGGCCTGCACCAGCAGACTCTGCGCGCGCGCATCGATCAGGCCGGCGCGGAATTGCGACAGATAGAGAATGCTGGCGACCAGCGCGATCAGGCCCGCCAGATTCAGCGACACGATCCGGCGGGTCAGGCTGGAGAAGCTGAGCGTGAAAAGAAACTGCCCGGCGCTGCGCAGCCAGCCCAATGGACGCCGCCAGCGCGGTGTCGTCTCCATGTGATCGGCAAACGCGTCCGGCGCGAGGGCCGGTGCGGCATCCTCGATATCCGGATTCGGATCAGGCTGCGTTCGATCAAGCAATGGCTAAACCTGCCCGGTTGTCGGTCCTATCAACTCGGCATCATTTCAGGACGCCCGCCCATGACGCGGTGGCCGATGGCGCCGCGGGCTTCGGATGTGCAATGGCGCATCGGGAATCCCTGCGCATGGCGGCGGTCATGAACTCCCGGCTCGCGCATGCCGCGCTCTGCATGACAGCCTGTCAGGTTTCCTTGAAACGATAGCCCACGCCATACAGGGTTTCGATCATTTCGAAGTCGTCGTCGACGACCTTGAATTTCTTGCGCAGCCGCTTGATGTGGCTGTCGATGGTGCGGTCGTCGACATAGACCTGATCGTCATAGGCCGCGTCCATCAGCGCGTTGCGGCTTTTCACCACGCCGGGCCGGGTCGCCAGCGCTTGCAGGATGAGGAATTCCGTTACCGTCAGCGTGACCGGCTCGTTCTTCCACGTGCAGGTGTGACGTTCCGGATCCATGCGCAGCAGTCCGCGATCGAGCGCCTTGGCGTCGGTCTCCTTCGGCACCGCCGTCGGGTCTTTCGGGGACGCGCGGCGCAGCACCGCCTTGACGCGTTCGACCAGCAGGCGCTGCGAGAACGGCTTGCGGATGAAATCGTCGGCGCCCATCTTGAGGCCGAACAACTCGTCGATTTCTTCGTCCTTGGAGGTGAGGAAAATTACCGGCAGGTCGGATTTCTGACGCAGCCGACGCAGCGTCTCCATGCCGTCCATGCGCGGCATCTTGATATCGAGGATCGCGAGATCGGGTTGGCTGGTGCGGAAGCCGTCGAGTGCCGACGCCCCGTCCGTATAGGTCATGATGCGATAGCCTTCGGCTTCGAGCGCGATCGAGACCGATGTGAGAATGTTGCGGTCGTCATCGACCAGGGCGATTGTGGGCATATGCCTGCTTTCCGAAGCGGGTGGGCCAGACGCGAACGATTCGACAATCTGCCGTTTGGGGTGGCTTTAAGAACACAGTCAACGAGCAATGCAAGCTGGGCTGAAGTGTGACCGAGTTCCCCGGAAACGCGCGAAGGCGCCGACCGTTCCGGGCCTGCTCAACCGTCTGCTTAGCGCGAAAAGGCATTTTTTTCAAATGAAATTCGGGACTTAGCTATGCAGCCGACCGCCGATTTCGATCCGGAGAAACTTGCCCGGTTGCTGCTGCGCCGCAGCCGGCAGGGTGCGCTGGCCACGCTCATGACCGGCAGCGGCGCCCCCTATTGCTCCCTCGTCAATGTCGCAAGTCATTGCGATGCCTCACCAATTCTTCTCATTTCGCGTCTTGCGCGGCATACTCAAAATGTGATCGCCGATTCCAGGGTGTCGCTGATGCTGGACGAGCGGGTCGCGGGCGATCCGCTCGAAGGCGCGCGCATCATGGTGGCGGGAACCGCCGAACAGTCTTGCGGCGAACTGAAGGCAACGCTGCGCCGACGCTATCTCAACGCCCATCCGTCGGCCGAACTCTTTGCAGATTTTGAGGATTTCGCGTTCTTCCGGATTCGGCTGCAAGCCGTGCATCTGGTCGCGGGTTTCGGGCGAATCGTCGATCTCATGCCGGAGCAAGTTCTCACCGATCTTGGCGGCGCCGATGCCTTGCTCGAGGCCGAGCAAAGCGCGATCGATCACATGAACGTGGATCACCGCGACGCCTTGAACTTGTACGCGACGCAATTGCTGGGTGCGAAATCCGCGGATTGGCGCTGCACCGGTTGCGACCCTGATGGCTTGGACATCAGTGCGGACGACTGCGGCGCGTTGCGGCTCGATTTTCCGCGGCGGATTGCGACTCCGGCCGAGCTTCGCCGTGTTTTGAAGGACTTGGCGGATCAAGCCCGCGTCGCAGCGCAGTGACCCGCACAAGGCCGTTCCGGAACAGGTTGAATTGTTCGGGGATCGGCTTGGCAAGTTCCGCGTTCATCAGTATTAGGTCGCCGGACGGGGGCCGGGTGGCTATATTGAGGTCAACGCGAGCGTGGTGCGATCGGCGACGATCGTGCCGGCAATACGCGGGTTCGAGGAGGAGTTTTCCGTGCAAGAGACGGGTGTGCGCAACGGTGCTTTCGGCACCGATAAATTCGGCTTAAAAAATCTCAAGGCCGTGTTCTGGAATTTCGGTGCGCCACAACTTTACGAACATGCGCTGCGCAACGGCGAAGCGATGGTGAACGCGGACGGCGCGCTGTGCGCGGAAACCGGCGAGTTCACCGGCCGCAGCCCGAAGGACAAGTTCACGGTCCGCGACGCGCTCACCGACAAGACCATGTGGTGGGGCGGCAATCAGTCGATCACGTCCGAACAGTTCGCGACCCTCTACGCCGATTTTCTCAAGCATGCCGAAGGCATGACGCTGTTCGCGCAGGATCTCTACGGCGGCGCCGATCCGGCTTTCCACATCAAGACGCGCGTCTTCACCGAACTTGCGTGGCACTCGCTGTTCATCCGCACGCTGCTGCGCCGGCCGGAAACCTCCGAACTCGCGAACTTCGTGCCCGAACTGACCATTATCGATCTGCCGAGCTTCCGCGCCGATCCCAAACGTCACGGCGTTCGTTCGGAGAACGTCGTGGCCATCGATTTCGCCCGCAAGATCGTCCTGATCGGCGGGTCTTATTATGCCGGCGAGATGAAGAAGAGCGTCTTCACCACGCTGAACTATTACCTGCCCGACAAGGGCGTGCTGCCGATGCATTGCTCGGCCAATGTCGGCTCCAACGGCGACAGCGCGATTTTCTTCGGCCTGTCGGGCACCGGCAAGACCACGCTCTCGGCCGATCCGAAGCGCACGCTGATCGGCGACGACGAGCACGGCTGGGGCAAGGACGGCATCTTCAATTTCGAAGGCGGCTGCTACGCCAAGACGATCAAGCTGTCGCAGGAAGCCGAGCCCGCGATCTACGCGGCCTCGAAGCGCTTCGGCGCGGTGCTCGAAAACGTCGTGCATGACGAGCTGACGCGCACACCGAATTTCGACGACGGTTCCAAGACCGAGAACACGCGTTCGGCCTATCCGCTCGAGTTCATCCCGAACGCTTCGCTGACCGGCCGCGCCGGACAGCCGAAGAATCTGGTGATGCTTGCCGCCGACGCGTTCGGCGTGCTGCCGCCGATCGCCAAGCTGACGCCGGCGCAGGCGATGTATCATTTCCTCTCCGGTTACACCGCGAAGGTGGCTGGCACCGAGCGCGGTCTCGGCAACGAGCCGCAGCCGGAATTCTCCACCTGCTTCGGCTCGCCGTTCCTGCCGCGCGATCCGACCGTCTACGGCAACATGCTGCGCGAGTTGATCGCCAGGCACAACGTCGACTGCTGGCTGGTCAACACCGGCTGGACCGGCGGCAAGTATGGCACCGGCAGCCGCATGCCGATCAAGGTGACGCGCGCGCTGCTCAGCGCCGCGCTCGACGGTTCGCTTCGCAACGTCGAATTCCGTACCGACAAGTATTTCGGATTCGCGGTTCCGACCGCGCTGCCGGGCGTGCCGAGCGAGATCCTCGACCCCGTCAACACCTGGAAAGACAAGGCGGATTTCGACAAGACCGCGCGCGCGCTGGTCGGCATGTTCCAGAAGAATTTTGCCAAGTTCGAGAACGACGTCGATGCCGAGATCAAGGCTGCGGCGCCCGACGTGAAGATGGCGGCGGAATAGGCCGGCCATCATTCAGACATCAAAGGGCGGCTCCTTGGGCCGCCCTTTTTTGTTTTCACGGGTTTTTCCCGCAGACGGACCAACCTGACGAGAGATTCGACGACCATGCTGACACGCCGCCGCCTGATGCAGATGTCGGGTTCATCGCTGATCGGAGGCGCGCTGTTCGGCGCCGTCGATGCGGCGCGGGCCGCGGACGATCCGGATGCGGCTTTTGCGGCGCGGCTGAAAGACCTCGAGTCGGCCAGCGGCGGGCGGCTCGGCGTTGCGCTGCTCGATACCGGCACCGGAGCGCGTACGGGCTGCCGGATGGACGAGCGCTTCCCGCTGTGCAGCACCTTCAAGGTGCTGGCGTCAGGCGCGATCCTGCGGCGGGTCGATCGTGGCGAGGAGGATCTCGGGCGCCGCATCTATTTCACCGAGGCCGATCTTGTCACCTATTCGCCGGAAACGCAGAAGCATATCGGGCCGGTCGGCATGACCGTGGCCGAGCTCTGCAAGGCCGCGATCACGCTGAGCGACAACACCGCGGGCAACCTGCTGCTGGCGAGCATCGGCGGCCCGCAAGGCCTGACCGCATTCGCGCGCGCGCTTGGCGACGACGCAACGCGACTCGACCGCATCGAGACCGAACTCAACGAGGCGCTGCCCGGCGATCCGCGCGACACCACGACGCCGAATGCGATGGCGTCCGATCTGCGCGCGCTTATCCTCGGCGATGTCCTGTCGGTAAAGTCGCGCACACAACTCACGGCATGGCTTGCTGGCAATACCACCGGCGGTAAGCGTCTGCGCGCCGGATTGCCGGTGGAATGGAAGGTCGGCGACAAGACCGGCTCCGGCAGCCGCGGCACCGCGAATGATGTGGCGGTGATCTGGCCAACGGCACATGCGCCTGTCATCGTGACGGTCTATCTGACCGGCGCGACCACGTCCGCGGACGCGCAGAGCGTGACAATTGCCGACGTCGCGCGGGCGGCGGTGAAGCGGCTGGGTGTTTGAAGGGCTGGCAAACGTCTCGCGGTCATTCCGGGCACGTCAGGCGACGAGCGCCTGCATTCGCTGTCGTGGCGCGAACCCGGAATCGCGAAATGCAATGATTGTGGGATTCCGGATCGCCGCTTCGCGGCGTCCGGAAGGACAGTGAATGTATCCAACCCGCGTGGGATGCTCGTTCGAGCTGCCTCACCGATCCAGCTTTCCGATCGCTGCTTTCAGCGACCGCGCCGCCTGGTCGTAATCCGCCCATGCCCTGCTCTTCTTCAGCAAGGCCGGAACGGTGCGAAGCGTGAAGCATTTGGGATCGAGTCCCGATTTCACCTGCGGCCAGTTCGGCGGCATCGAGACGGTCGCGCCATAACGGCATTTGCCGGAGGCGTCCTTATCCGACACGCCGGCTTGTTGTTTCAAGTTGTTTCGTTCGCGCATCCGGAAATCATCGGAAACACTGTGCAAGGTCCGGTTAACCATCCGGGCCTGTAGTCCACGCCATCGACTCGTCGCCTTACTGTCAGCGCGGAGACTCCATGTCCGATATCTACAGCATCCTGTCGTCCGCCTATACGGCCGCGCCGACAACGCCGGCCTCCAACACGCCCTATACCAACGTCGATCCGACGCTCTATCAGGGCAACTGGTCGGGCACGTATTCAAGCAACGGTCAGAAATTCGATCTGACGATTTCGCAGGTCGACGGCTTTCGCGCGCAGGTGAAATATCAGAGCGGCAGCACGGTGCAGTACCAGAGCGTGCTCATCAAGGATGGCTCGTTCCGGATCGGCGACACCAAGTTCTCGCTCGGCGCGAACGGCAGCGCGACCGTGGGCACCGTCATCACCAGCCCGGTCGACGGTTCAACGACGCTGATCCAGGGCAGCGCGACACTGGACAGTTGACGGGCAAAGGGCACAACTCCGGCAACCGCGGCGCCGGCGTCCGGCAAGAAACATTTCCCATGGAACAAATTAAGAACACTTTAGCAAGTCTTTGATATATCATTGTGATTCGGCGCTCGCCGACACAATATCTATGGTCTGTCAGGGATTTCGAGGACTACATGTCCACCATCGCCTTCGATCAATTCGCCCTCACGCGCATCGCCGACTTCGCACGCTCGCTGTCGCGGCTGCATCGCATTTCGCGGCGCCAGCGCGTCGACGACGATCAGTTCGACCGTGAGTTCAACGCGGTCTGCATGTCGGTCTGGGGTTACACCATCGACGATATCGGCGACGATCTGTTCCCGGCCGCCGACCACGCCTTTCTCGATTCGCTCGACGAGGCGCACGCGCGGATCTTCGCGGCGGAACAGGGCTACGATCTTGTCGATGAAACCGGGATGCTCACCGACTGGTGGGGTTATTGCTGGATGATCCTGGCGGAGAAGCGCGGCCTGTTGACGCCCGAGAACCGGGCGGCGGCGCGCGCGGCGATCGAGGAAAAATATCTGTCGTCGCCGAACGTCATCGGCGTGATCGTCGGACGCTGACGAGCGGTTTCAGTTGACGGCGCGGTTGCCGCGACGCGAACTGGCCGGCTCGGTGGCATCGTCGGAAATCATTTCCGCCCTGATGGGGGCGACCTTCATTTCGCCGAGCCGCGCGCGGACCTCCGCGGTCAGGCCGGGATAGTTGGCGACCGGCGTGAACTCCGCGCTCCGGTCGTTGCCGACGCGGATGCCGGAATAGGCCACGAGCCCGTTCGAGGTTGCGATCACGTCGCCGGATCGCAATGATGTGTCGAGCGACAGGTCGATCGGGGCGAGTCCCGCGGGATCGCGGCCGTTGCAGGTGCAATCCGCCTTCAGCGCCTTGCGATAGGCGTAGGCATTGGCGCTGTCGGGATAGCGCTCGCCGGTGTTCGATGTGGCGTTGTCGATACCGGAGCCGAAGAACACTTTTGTCGGACTCGCGGGACAAAAAGCCTGGCACATCTGCGCCGGTGTCGAGCCCGCCTTCGTCAACAGCGGAAAATACTTGCCGTCGCAGCTCCGCACGCAAAACGCCGCATAACGGCCGCCAGCCGCGGCGGGCTTCGGCGTCACGAACTGCTGCTGATCGGGGGCGAACGGATTGGCGAAGGAATCGACCGCGGGCGAGGGTTGCTGGTGCCGCGGCGCGCCGCCGAACAGGAAATCAAACAATCCTTCGGCGGATGCGGCGCCCGGCGCCATCAGAAGGGGTGCGACAAGCGCGGCGGCGATGACGATGTCGCGCCGGAACGATGAGGTCTTCAACCCGTAACGCAACGTCTGCTCCGCGCAACAACCATGCCGAATGTCATGCGCCGCGTGCCATCGGCCCCGGCGCGACGCCGACATTAGTGCGGGATGGTAAACGAGGAGTGAGCGAGCGGCTTGACGATGAGAACCGGGACAGGCGGCCGGACGGCGCGGTTACTTGTTCAGGAATTCGTTCGCCTTGTAGAGCGCGCGGAACGGTACGCCGACCTGCGCGAAGGATTCGGTGGCGCCTTCCTCGCGATCCACCATGGTGAAGACCAGCACGACCTCGCCGCCGGCCTCGCGCACGGAGTCCACGGCCTTGATGGCGGAGCCGCCGGTGGTGGTGACGTCCTCGACGATGACGATGCGCTTGCCTTTCAGGCTCTCGGTCTTGGTGAGGCCTTCCACCGACAGCCGCGCGCCGTGCTCTTTCGGCTTCTTGCGCACGAAGAACGCCGCGATCGGATGGCCCTTGAGCCAGGACAGCTGCGCAATGGCGCCGGCGAGCGGCACCGCGCCCATTTCGAGGCCGCCGATATAATCGGGCTTGTCGTCCTTCAGCGCCTCGAAGCTCAGTTCCGCGAGCAGCGCCGCACCCTCGGGATCGAGCATGGTCGGCTTGAGGTTGAAGTAAAAATCGCTCTTGCGGCCCGATGCGAGGGTGATTTCGCCCCGCCCGAACGAACGTGTGCGAATGATCTCGGCAAGGCGGGCGCGGGAAGCTGATTTGGACACGGGCGACGCTCTCTCAACTGAATGGCGCGCAATCTATCGGCGTTGCCGGACAGATTCCAGTGCGGATGACGTGTCTTCAACAGAACACGATACCATCGTCCGCGAAAGCGGACGATCCGGTCCGCCGAGAGATTGGTTGTTGTGCCGTGACTTTTTGGGGTACTGGATACCCCGGCTTTCGCAGGGTATGACATCAAATGACCATCGAATTGCACACCTGGAATACGCCCAACGGCCGCAAGATCAGCGTGGCGCTCGAGGAAATGGAGCTGCCGTATCGCGTCATCCCCGTGGCCATCGGCAAGGGCGACCAGTTCAAGCCGGAATTCCTCGCCATCAGCCCGAACAACAGGATTCCTGCCATCGTCGATCCCGACGGCCCGGATGGAAAGCGTGTCAGCGTGTTCGAATCCGGCGCGATCCTGCTTTATCTCGGCGAAAAGACCGGCAAGTTCCTTCCCAGGCCGCTGATCGAGCGAATTCCGGTGCTGGAATGGCTGATGTGGCAGATGGGCGGCTTCGGCCCGATGCCGGGGCAGGTGCATCATTTCATCGCGCTGGAGAACGAGCAGGACCGCGCCTACGGCCTGAAGCGTTACATGACGGAGACGCGCAGACTCTACGGTGTGCTCGACAAGCGGCTAGCCGGCCGGGAATACGTCGCCGACAAGCTGTCGGTCGCCGATTTCGCCATCCTCGGCTGGGCGTGGCGGCATCCGCGCCACAAGGTCGATCTCGCCGACTTCCCGAACGTGCAGCGGTGGTACGCGCAACTGATGGCGCGGCCCGGCGTCACGCGCGGCATGGACGCGAAGCTGGACTGATCGCGATCTGGGTCGCTCCGAACGCGACCGATTGCACAAGCACGCTGCCCTGTGCCGGATCGATGAACTGCGGCAGCAGCGGGGCGAAGCCGCTCGTTGGATCAATGCGCCTCGTCCCAGTTATCAGCGGCGCGGGCGTCGACCTGCAACGGCACCGACAGCAGCACCGCCGGGAACGGCGCGTCCTGCATCACATGCTGCACCACCGGCAGCGTCGCCGCCACCTCGTCGTCGGGCACCTCGAAGATCAGTTCGTCGTGGACCTGCAGCAGCATTTGCGCGGACAATTTCTTGTCCGCCAGCGCATCCTCCATTCGCACCATGGCGCGGCGGATGATGTCGGCAGCGGAGCCCTGCAGGCGTGCGTTGATCGCGGCGCGTTCGTTGAAGGCGCGGTGCGACGGGTTCGACGCCTTGATGTCGGGATAATGGCATTTGCGGCCGAACAGGGTTTCGACATAGCCATGCTCGCGGCAGAACTCGCGGGTTGAATCCATATAGGCGCGAATGCCGGGAAAGCGCTCGAAGTATTTCTTGATGTAGGCCGAGGCTTCCTCTCGGGGGATACCGAGCTGGTTGGCGAGGCCGAACGCCGAGATGCCGTAGATGATGCCGAAGTTGATCGCCTTGGCGCGGCGGCGGATTTCGCCCGGCATGCCTTTCACGGGCACGCCGAACATCTCCGACGCCGTCATGGCGTGAATGTCGAGCCCGTCGCGGAAGGCTTGCTTCAGCACCGGGATGTCGGCGATCTCGGCGAGCAGCCGCAGCTCGATTTGGGAGTAATCGGCGGAGACCAGTTTGTGGCCGGGCGTGGCGATGAAGGCGCGCCGAATCTTGCGGCCCTCCTCGTTGCGCACCGGAATGTTCTGCAGGTTCGGGTCATTCGACGACAGCCGCCCCGTGGTGGTGGCGGCGAGCGCGTAGGTCGTGTGCACGCGCCTGGTCTGAGGGTTGACGTATTCCGGCAGCGCGTCGGTATAGGTCGATTTCAGTTTCGACACCTGCCGCCAGTCCAGAATCTTGCGCGGAAATTCGTGGCCTTGCTCGGCGAGTTCGTCGAGGATTTGCGCCGAGGTGGACCATGCGCCGGTCTTGGTCTTGCTGCCGCCCGGCAGGCTCATCTTGCCGAACATGATGTCGCCGATCTGCTTCGGGCTGCCGACATTGATCGGCTCTCCGGCAAGCTCCTGGATTTCGGATTCCAGCCGCGCCGCGGTCTGCGCGAATTCGCCCGAGAGCCGCGACAGCACCTGGCGGTCGATGGTGATGCCGCGCCGCTCCATCCGCGCCAGCGTCGCGATCATCGGCCGTTCCAGCGTCTCGTAGACCGCATTCATGCGCTCGGCGACCAGCCGTGGCTTCAGCGCCTGCCAGAGCCGCAAGGTGAGGTCGGCGTATTCCGCCGCATAGGTCGTGGCGCGGTCGATCGCCACCTGATCGAAGGCGAGCTTACCTTTGCCGCTGCCGATCAGGTCGCCATAGGTCGGCGCGGTATGGCCGAGCCAGCGCTGGGCCAGCGATTCGAGGTCGTGCGAACCGCGTCCGGCATCGAGCGCATAGGAGATCAGTTCGACGTCGTCATGGTTCTGCATGACGATGCCGTGCCGGGCCAGCAGCACGGCGGTGAATTTGACGTTGAAGCCGATTTTCTGAAATCCGGCGGACTCCAGCGCGGGCTTCAGCAGCTTCAGGGCATCGCGGGTCGCGATCTGATCCGGCGCAAGGCCGGCCGCGAACAGGCCGGCGCTGTCGCCGGACTGTTTGTGGGTGAGCGGGATGTAGCAGGCGTCGTTCGGCGCCAGCGCCAGTGCGATGCCGGACAATTCCGCCTGCATCGGATCGATCGTCGGCGCCAGCGCCTCGACGACGAAACGTCCGTTGTTCTCGATGCGGGCAACCCAGTCCTGCAGCCGGTCGAGCGTGCGCACGACGTCGTATTTTGTGCGATCGAGCGGCAGTTTCCGAACCGCCTCAAGACGGGCGGCGGCGAGCGCCTGGGGTGTTTTGGTTTCTCCGCTGCCGGTCGATGGGGATTTTGCCGCGCCGGAGGAGTTGGACGCCGGCGCATCGCTATCGCCGAACAAATCTCCGGTGGGTCCAGAGGATGCCTTGCCCGACGCCGGCGGTCCGCCTGCGCTTTTGCTGTCGGCCTTGATCTCCGAAGCGTCGACCTCGGAATAGTCGGCAACGCGCTTGGTCAGCGTGGAAAATTCCATCGCCTTCAGGAAGGCGATCAGCTTGCGCGCGTCGGGCTCGTGCACGGCGAGGTCGTCCAGGGGAACGTCGAGCGCGACCTTGTCGTCGAGCAACACGAGCTGCCGCGAGATGCGCGCCTTTTCCGCATGCTCGATCAGCGACTCACGCCGCTTCGGCTGCTTGATCTCGCCGGCGCGCGCCAGCAGCGTATCGAGGTCGCCATATTCGGTGATGAGTTGCGCCGCGGTCTTGATGCCGATGCCCGGCACGCCCGGCACGTTGTCGACGCTGTCGCCCGCCAGCGCCTGTACCTCGACCACCTTCTCGGGCGGTACGCCGAATTTCTCGATCACCTCGGGGATGCCGAGACGGCGGTCCTTCATGGTGTCGTACATGGTCACGCTATCGGTGACGAGCTGCATCAGATCCTTGTCCGAGGAGACGATGGTCGCGGTCGCGCCGCGCTCGCAGGCTTCGCGGACGTAGGTCGCGATCAGGTCGTCGGCCTCAAAGCCCGTCTGCTCGAGACACGGCAGGTCGAACGCCCGCACCGCCTCGCGGATCAGCGCGAATTGCGGAATCAGATCCTCGGGAGCGGGCGGCCGGTGCGCCTTGTAGTCCGGATAGAGCTTGTTGCGGAACGTGACTTCGGACTTGTCGAAGACGATCGCGAGATGGGTCGGCTTGTTGTCTTTCGGCATGTCGCGCAGCAGCTTCCACAGCATGTTGCAGAAGCCGGCGACGGCGCCGACCGGCAGGCCGTCGGATTTGCGGGTGAGCGGCGGCAGCGCATGATACGCGCGGAAGATGTAGCCGGAACCGTCGACCAGAAAGACGTGCTGGCCTTTCATGTCGGCGTTGGCGGCAACGTGCGTTGCGGCCGCAGCAACGGACTTCGTCGTCGCGGGCTTTGGAGCGGACTTGGCGGCAGGGGCGGGCTTCTTGGGCATGGCCGCAACTTAAGGATTTTTGCGGCGAATGCACCCCCCTCGACACGGTCGAGGGCCTCAATCGGGGGGGCGAGCCGGGCAGGGTAGGCTCCGGCTGCCTTACTCCGCCGCCTGCAGTGCGACCGCGCGCTTCTTCGGCGCGATCCAGAACGCGTCGGGGCGCTCGAACAGGAAGTTCAGCCGCGTGTTGCGGCAGGCCCACCAGATCAGCACCGCGCCGACGACGCCGACGATGGTGACGATCAACGACACCAGGCCGATGTCGTGGATGATGCCTGCTTTCAGCAGGATCGTGCGGGAGGCGGCCATCGGCAGGAAGAAGGCGAGATAGATGACGATGGAATGCTCGCCGCAATAGCGCACGAATCCAAGCCAGCCCATGTTTGCCAGCAGCGTGCCGATCGTGATGATGGCGCACGCGCCGGCGAGACCCAGCGCGAGCGAGATCGCCGGCCATTCGCTGGCGCCGGTATAGACGAGACCGGCATCCGTGACGGCCCACAGTGCCAGCGCCGCCAGCGCCAGGGCCGGGTAGGCGCGGGCGCGGTTCGACAGCGCGAACACGTAGCTCGCGAACAGGTAGCCGGAATAGATGTAGACAAAGCGGGCGGCGAATTCGTCGATCGCGGTCCATCCGGTCTCGATATGGGCCATCTCGAGCGCCGCGGCGGCGCCCCAGATCGCCCATGGCGCAACGCTGCGCGTGGCCTTGATGACCACGAAGAATATCGGCAGCAGATAGATGAACCACAGCGTACCGAATGGGTCGATGAACGACATCAGGTAAAGACGGGCGACGCCCGGCCATCCGACCTCGGCGGCAAAGTGGGGCGCCTTGAAGCCGAACTGGATCGCGGTCCACAGCAGATAGAAATAGGCGAAGTGCACCACCTTGCGGTCGAGATAGGTCCGCCAGTCGCGATGAATGACGAGCGACAGGAACAGCCCGGAAATCAGGAAGAAATCCGGCATCCGGAACGGTTTTGCAAAGGCGACCGCGAGATGCATGAAGCCGTCCTGGCCGGCGGCCTTTTCGACGCCCTGCACCGAATGCATCATGACAACCATGACGATGCAGATGCCTTTGGCATAGTCGACCCAGTCGACCCGTTCGTTTTTTGGCGCGGCTGTGCCGTTTCCGGTCATCGGTGTCTCTTTTCGGCGCGATAACACGCCTTTACAGCAGGATGCGTTTCACTCTCCTTTCTCCAATCAAATAATGTGCCGGGTTTCCGGGATTTCGCGACCGGTATGGGCGGCTTTGCCCTGCGCCCGCGCCTGCGCTAAGAGGCATGCGCTCGCGCCAGTCCGTTAACCATGTGCGCGCAGCCGGAACCGTTCGGTGCCCACGCAATTCGCGACGCCACTTCCCATCGATGCCGTGCTGAGCGAGCTGGCGCGCACGCTCGACGCGGACAATACGGCTGTGCTGGTGGCGCCGCCCGGCGCCGGCAAGACGACGCGGGTGCCGCTCGCGCTGCTCGATGCGCGCTGGGCCGCAGGCAAGAAGATCATCGTGCTGGAGCCGCGCCGGATTGCGGCGCGCGCCAGCGCCGAACGGATGGCAGGAACGCTCGGCGAGCGTGCCGGTGACACCGTCGGTTATCGCGTGCGCTTCGGGTCGAAAGTGTCGCGCGCGACGCGAATCGAAGTCGTCACCGAAGGGATTTTTGCACGGCAGATTCTCGACGATCCCGAATTGACCGGCGTTGCCGCGGTACTGTTCGACGAGTTTCACGAACGCTCGCTCGATGCGGACCTCGGACTCGCGCTGGCGCGCGACGCGCAGTCCGGGCTGCGCGAGGATCTGCGCATTCTGGTGATGTCGGCGACCATCGACGGCGCGCGGATTGCAAAACGTCTCGGCGATGCGCCGGTGATCGAAAGCGAGGGGCGCGCGTTTCCGGTCGAGACGCGCTATCTCGGCCGCAAGCCCGACGCGCCGCTGGAACGGCAGATGGCCGACGCGATCGCCATGGCGCTGCGCGCCGATGCGGGGTCGGTGCTGGCGTTCCTGCCGGGGGCGGCCGAAATCCGTCGCACCCAGAATTTTCTCGGCGAGCGCGTGCACGATGCCGCGATCGAGATCGTGCCGCTGTTCGGCGCGCTCGATGCCGCCGTGCAGGACCGCGCTATCGCGCCCGCCCCGAAAGGGCACCGCAAGGTGGTGCTGGCGACCTCCATCGCGGAGACGTCGCTGACCATCGAAGGCGTGCGCATCGTGGTGGATTCCGGCATGGCGCGGGTGCCGCGTTACGAACCGGACATCGGGGTGACGCGGCTCGAGACGGTGCGTGCGTCACGCGCGGCGGTGGACCAGCGCCGCGGCCGCGCCGGGCGCACCGAATCGGGCGTATGCTACCGGCTGTGGGACGAGCCGCAAACGGCTTCGCTCGCCGCCTATACGCAGCCTGAAATTCTCTCCGCCGATCTGTCGACGCTGGTGCTCGATCTCGCGCAATGGGGCGTCGGCGATCCGACGGCACTGACGTTTCTCGATTCTCCGCCCGCGCCGGCTTTGAATGAAGCGCGCGGTCTTTTGCGGGAGCTTGGCGCGCTCGATGCCGGTGGCCGCATCACCGACGAAGGCAAAAGCCTGCGCGCGCTGGCGCTGCCGCCGCGGCTCGCCCGCATGATCGTGGATTCGGATCGTCTCGGCGCGGGCCGCGAGGCAGCCGAGATCGCCGCGGTTCTCACCGAGCGTGGGCTCGGCGGCGACAGCGCCGATCTCGACGCGCGGCTCGACAACTTTCGCCGCGATCGCTCGCCGCGTGGGGCCGGCGCGAGGCAACTCGCGGAGCGGTGGGCGTCGCAGGTGGCGGCGAATGGGAGTGTGCAATCATCGCCGCGCGGCATGACCTCTTCTCCCTCCCCCCTTGTGGGGGAGGGGCGGGGAGGGGGGTCTACAGGCAAGGTTCTCAATTTGACTACCCCCACCCCCAACCCCTCCCCACAAGGGGGAGGGGAGCTTCCGTCCACCGGCGCCATGCTCGCGCTGGCATTTCCCGACCGCGTGGCGCGCAACCGCGGCAACGGATCGTTCGTGCTTGCCAACGGGCGCGGCGCGTCGCTCGATTCGGCGTCCGCGCTGGCACGGGTGCCATACATCGCCGTCGCTGAACTGACCGGCACCGCCGCCAACGGCCGCATCCTGCTGGCCGCGCCGATCGCGCAGGCCGAGATCGAGTTGCGTTTCGCGGACCGGATCAAGGATGACGACGAGATCGTGTTCGATCGCGCGGCGATGGCGCTGCGGGCGCGTCGGCGCAAGACCCTGCATGCGATCACGCTCTCCGAAGCGCCGCTGGCGGTCGTTCCCTCGATGGAGACGGGCCGTATTTTCGCGGATGGCCTCGTGAACGCCGGGCTGGATCGTCTGCCCTGGTCCAGGCCGCTGAAACAGTGGCGCGACCGGGTGATGTTCCTGCGTGCGGCGGAGGGCCAGGACGGACTCGATGAGTGGCCCGATCTGTCCGATGCAGGGCTTGCCGCCGCTATCGAGAACTGGCTGGTGCCAGCGCTCGCGGACAAGGCGTCACTGAAGGATGTCTCGGCAGCCGATCTGTCGGACGCGCTGATGGCGCTGTTGCCGTGGAGCCTGCGCGCGCGGCTGGAGCGCGAAGCGCCGACGCACTTCGAGGCGCCGACCGGCACGCTGCTTGCGATCGACTACGAAGCCGAGCAGGGCCCGACCATCGCCGTGCGGTTGCAGGAGTTGTTCGGCCTGACCGCGCACCCTTCGATTGCGCAGGGCAAGGTGCCGCTGGTCCTGGAGTTGCTGTCGCCGGCCCATCGTCCGGTGCAGGTGACGCGCGATCTGCCGGGCTTCTGGCGCGGCAGCTATGCCGCCGTGCGATCCGATCTGCGCGGGCGTTATCCCAGGCATCCCTGGCCGGAAGATCCCGCGAATGCGCCGCCGACGCGGCGGGTCAAGCCGCGCGGAACCTGATCGAGAGCGATCCTGCCGGCGGTTCCCAACGCGGAGCTTGCGCCGCTCCGCGGCGTCGGTGGCCGTTCTGCCCAAACGCTCGGATGCACCCGCCTGACCGGCAGATATCGCCAACAGGCCGGCGCGTTAACGCTTCGCTCATCCTTTTCGCCAAAATAGCAGACTTCATGCCGGCCGCGGACAAGCGGCCGGCCGGTGCCTGTGGTGAGATCGCGGCCGTTGTTCTGTCAGTGAGTATGCGTGATGCGTAGTCTGATGATTCTTGCCGCGCTTCTGATCGGGAGCGGCACCTATATGGCGCAAATGGCGGACAGGATGACCGCGACCGCCGGCGCCCGGGCCACGACGCCGGCACAACGGACGGCGTTCGCCGCGATTCAGGATAACAATCAAGCCGGCCGCCGCAGTCTCAGCATTGCGCGCGACGGCGGCGGTCATTTCCGGACCGACGGGCGGATCGACGGGCAGCGCGTCGGCTTCATGGTCGACACCGGCGCGTCGGTGATCGCGCTCAACGAAACGTCGGCGGCGCGGATCGGCGTGCGGCCTTCGCAAAACGACTACAATGCGACGGTGACCACGGCCAATGGCAAGGTCAAGGCCGCGCGCGTCCAGCTCGCCATGGTCGATGTCGGCGGACTGGTCGTGCGCGACGTCGATGCCATGGTGCTGCCGGACGAAGCGTTGTCGGAGAATCTGCTCGGCCTGTCGTTTCTCTCAAAGCTGAAACGCTTCGAGTATGCCAGCGGCAAGATGATGCTGGAACAATAGACCCGCGCTGCCGTTATCGGCGCTCGGGGGCGATCCGGCGACGGGTTCTCATTGTAAAATAAAGCCGCAATTGCCGCCCACGGACTGGCTCCCTGCCTTCCCAGCAGCCGTGGCATTCGCTATGGCTGCGCTTTCCGCTCAAGCCCTTTCAGTGCGAGGCCATCTGATGTTTCCGAAGCCGAAACCCGTCCTGGTGCCGAACACCTATGCCTACGAATCCGAGCCGATGGTGAAGGCAACCGGTTTCCGCGAATACGACGCGCGCTGGCTGTTCGGCAAGGAAATCAACCTGATGGGTATCCAGGCGCTGGGCATGGGGCTCGGCACGCTGATCGCCGAGCTCGGCCAGAAGCAGGAGATCGTGACCGGCCACGACTTTCGCGGCTATTCGTCGTCGATCAAATACGCGCTGATCTCCGGTCTGCTGGCGTCCGGCTGCAAGGTCCACGATATCGGCCTGTGCATGACGCCGATGGCATATTTCGCCCAGTTCGATCTCGATGTGCCCTGTGTCGCCATGGTGACGGCCTCGCACAACGACAACGGCTGGACCGGCGTGAAGATGGGCGCCAACCGGCCGCTGACGTTCGGCCCCGACGAGATGACGCGGCTGAAGGAGATCGTGCTCGAAGCCGCCTTTACCAACAAGGCCGGCGGCTCCTATCGGTTTCACGAGAATTTCCCGGCGCGCTACATCGCCGACCTGACGAAACGCCCGAAGCTGAAGCGCAAGCTCAAGGCGGTCGTCGCCTGCGGTAATGGCACCGCCGGCGCGTTCGCGCCGAAGGTGATGGAGGCGATCGGCTGCGAGGTGATCCCGCTCGATACCGAGCTTGATCACACCTTCCCGAAGTACAATCCGAATCCCGAAGACATGGAAATGCTGCACGCGATCCGCGACGCCGTGCTCGAGCACAAGGCCGACGTCGGCCTCGGCTTCGACGGCGACGGCGACCGCTGCGGCGTGGTCGACAATACCGGCGAGGAAATCTTCGCCGACAAGGTCGGCGTGATGCTGGCGCGCGACATGTCGGCGATTCACAGGAATGCGCAGTTCGTGGTCGACGTGAAGTCGACCGGACTGTTCGTGACCGATCCGGTCTTGCAGAAGCAGGGCGCGACCACGACCTACTGGAAAACCGGACATTCCTATATGAAGCGGCGCACCAACGACGTCGGCGCGCTGGCGGGCTTCGAGAAGTCCGGCCACTTCTTCTTCAACGCGCCGTTCGGCCGCGGTTACGACGATGGTTTGATTTCGGCGATCGCGGTGTGCGAGATGCTCGATCGGGCGCCGGGTAAGTCGATGGCCGACCTGAAGAATGCGCTCCCCAAGACCTGGTCGTCGCCGACCATGTCGCCGCACTGTTCGGACGAAACCAAATACGGCATCGTCGATCAGGTCGTGAAGCATTTTGAAGCCGCGGCGGTCAAAAATGAGAAGGTCGCCGGCCAGGCGATCCGCGATCTCGTCACCGTCAATGGCGTCCGCGTGACCGTCGAGGACGGAAGCTGGGGACTGGTGCGCGCGTCGTCGAACAAGCCGGAGCTCGTGGTCGTTGTCGAAAGCCCGGTGTCCGAGCGGCGCATGCGCGACATGTTCGAGGCGATGGACGGCGTGCTGCGCACCCATCCCGAAGTCGGCGAATACAATCAGAAGATCTGAGGCTCACGTCCGGCTTCGCGATTGCGGCTTGTCGCCGTTTTCGGCGATCATCCTCTCCAGCTCGCGCTGCGCCTGCGTCACATGGCGTTCCCTGTGACGCAGCAGGAAAAAACGGCGCGACGGCAGCGCGATCCTCGGTGCGATCAGCGCACGCGATGTCAGCAGGTTGGCGACGACCAGTTTCGACAGGATGGTGGCGCCTGCACCTGCGGCGACCGCTGAACGGACGGATTCGTTGGACGGCAGTTCGAGCGTAATGTCGATATCGCTGGATGTCAGCCCGAAGTCCGCCAGCGCGGTCTCGAAAATCCGGCGCGTGCCCGATCCCTTCTCACGGGCGACCCACGCCGCACCTTTCATCTGGGCGGGTTTCACGGCGCGCAAGGAAGCCCAGGGATGCTTCGCGCCGACCACCAGCACGAGTTCATCTTCCGCGATCAGCTTGGCGGTGAGCACCGGGTCGTCGATCTGCCCTTCGACGAACCCGAGGTCGGCGATGCCATCGCGGACCCATGCGGCAACCTGATCGGTATTGCCGATCTTCAGGTCAATCGCGATGCCGGGATACAGCGAATGAAAGCGGTGGATCAACGGCGGCAACCAGTAATTTCCCACCGTCTGGCTTGCCGCGAGCGACAGCGATCCTCGTTTCAGCCCTGCGAGATCCGCCAATACGGATTCCGCAGCGGCGCTGCGGGCGAGCACGGCACGGGCTTCGACCACGAACTGTTTCCCGACATGAGTCAGCTTGATGCTGCGCCCCACACGGTCGAACAGCCGGATCGCATAGCGCGCCTCGAGCGCCGCGATCGCCGCGCTCGTTGCGGATTGCGTGAGGCTGAGCTCCTCGGCGGCGCGCGTCATGTGCTCGCGCTCCGCGACGGCGACGAAGATGCGAAGCTGTTCCAGCGTCATGCCGCGATCCTCATGTCATGATCTTCACCAGCGACAGGCTGAAGCACGCGATGAAGACGAAGGCCACGGCGCCCAGCATCAGCGGTCTTAATCCCTTGGCGCGCAGCTTGCGGATGTCGGTTTCCAGCCCCATCGCCGCCAGCGCCATCGACAACATGACGGTGGTGGCGGTGACGATGGTTTGCGTTGCTTCCGGTGGAATCGTGACGAGGCTGTTGAGCCCGACCAGCGCGATGAAGCCCAGCACGAACCACGGCATCGGCGCGCGCCCCGCCGCGGTCGTCACGCCGGTTTTGCGGTTGTTCCGGGCTGCGATCAGCCCGAGTCCGATCACCACCGGCGCCAGCATCGCGACACGGGAGAGCTTTGCGATGGTGCCGAACTCGCCGGCCTGCCGGCCGTCCTGGTAGGCCGCGGCCACCACTTGCGCGATTTCGTGGATCGAGGCGCCGCTCCACAAACCGAAGGCGCGGGGCTCCAGATGCAGCAGCGCCGGCAGCAGCGGGTAGATCACGCTCGCGCCCGCGCCGAACACCGTCACGCAGGCCACAGCATAAGCCACATCCTCCTCGGGGGCGTCGGTTACGGTGTTGGTGGCGATCACGGCGGAGGCCCCGCAGATCGAGGTGCCTGCGGCAATCAGTTGCGTGAGTTTCTTCTCCACGCCCAGCAGGCGTCCCATCCAGGTCGTGAATAGGAATGTCGCGATCAGCGTCAGCGCGATCACCGCCAGGCCGTTTGCGCCGACCTCGGCGATCTGCGCGGCGGTGAGTTGCAGTCCGAGCAGGATGATGGCGAACCGCAAAACCCTGCGAAGTGCGAAGGTCACTCCCTCTCTCGCGCAGGCAGGTGTGCCGATCGCGTTGTGAAACAGCATGCCCAGTACGATGGCGAGGATCAGCGGGCTGGCCTTGCCGACGTCAGGGATTTCGCGCAGGCCAAATGCTGCGGCTGCGATGAGCGCGGTCAGCAACAGGCCCGGCATCATTCCGGGTGCGGCGGGCGTGCGGGGATGGCTTTTCGTTGCGGCAAGTGTTTGAGCGGTCATGGCCGAATGTCCTTGTTCCGGCCGGCAAGATCGCAAATCGATATTGATCAATCAAATTGATTATGATTGTTAATTTAATCGATAAAATAGATTATTTAGCGAACCTGAAAAGGCCCGCCGGCGTGTCCGCGGGCGGGCTTTTTGAAGCGAATGGATTTCCTGAACGAATGCCGTCTTGCGAGTGTCAGGCGCCGGACAGGGGCGGCACCGGCAGCGCCGTCACCGACTTGATCTTCTCCATCGCGAATCGCGAGGTGACGTTCTTCAGCGCGACGGCGCTGATCAATTTCTTGTAGAAGACGTCGTAGCTCGCCATGTCGGCGACCACGACGCGCAGCATGTAATCGACGTCACCCGCCATGCGGTAGAATTCCATCACCTCGGGCATTGCGCTGACGGCATCGGCGAATTGCTTCAGCCACGCTTCCGAGTGATCGCTGCTTTCCACCGAAACGAAGACGGAGATGCCGAGTCCGATCTTGTTCTGGTCGACCAGCGCCACCCGGCGCAGGATGATACCGTCCGCCTCCAGCCGCTGGATGCGTTTCCAGCACGGGGTCGAGGACAATCCGACCCGGTCGCCGATTTCGGCCACGGACAAGGACGCGTCGTCCTGCAATACGGTCAGGATCTTGCGGTCGATGGCGTCGAGGCGGCGGTTGGCAGGCTCCACGGCCTGAAGGGTGGCGTCGGTCATGATAAGAACATTTTTCCAAATCTAAGGGTCGTAGACCTCATATATAGAAAAATATTCCAACGCAAGGGCGGCGTTAGCTGGCTCGGGGCGAGCTGGGCGTGGCATCGGCCAAAAGTGCTTCCACGTCAGGACGTTGCGGGGAGGCGAAGGCTCCGCCGAACCGGGTGCATTTCAGCGCCGCCGCCGCGGAGGCGAAGCGCAGGGCGTCGGGAATGCTTTGCCGTTCGGTGATGGCGAGGGCAAAGGCCCCATGGAACACGTCCCCCGCACCCAGCGTGTCCACGGTATGGACCGGAAAGGCCGGGGTCTCCCGCGGCGTGCCGCCGGGATCGAGCCAGATCGTGCCTTGCGGGCCGCGCGTCCCGGCGAGGAATGACGAGGTGACCTTGGCGAGCTTTTGCAGCGCTGCCGCATCGTCGGCGACGTCGGCGGTGGCCCGGAGTGCCTCGCCCGAGAAGATCAGATGCGAGGACGCGGTCAGCAGGCCCTCCCGCATCGACATGGCGCGGTCGACGTCGACGACGACGGGAATGCCGCGCCGGCGCGCCTCGGCGCAAAGATCGGTGCAGAATTCGGCGCAGCGGTTTTCGGTGAGGACCGCGTCGCAATTGTCGAGCAGGCGGCCGGTGTCGGGCAGGCGGACCTTCCACAGTTCGGGATCGCGGAAGGTGACGATGGTGCGCTCGCCGCTGGGATCGATCATGATCGCCGAGATCGGCGTCACCAGTCCCGGCATGTGGACGATGTCGTGCGTCTCGATGCCGAGCTCCGCCATCCTGTCGAAGATGTAGCGGCCGGATGTTTCGCCGGCGTCGCCCATCGGCCCGCAGATCGCCGCATGGCCACCAAGTTTGGCAATGGCAATGGCCGAATTGAGCGCGTTGCCGCCGGCGATTTCCTCGAAATGCTCGGCTCCGACCTTGAAACCGCGCGCCGGCAGGCCCTGCACGCGAAAGGTCAGATCGCGCACCGGCATGCCGATGCAGAGAATGCGGGGCGCTCGCGAGGTCGCTGTGGCAGCGGTCATGCGTCGTCCTTTGCGTGGAAAGTCTGCCCTGCGGTCAACCGCGCGGTCGCGCGGCGGTTCCGGCTATCGGGCCGAAGCCAAATCGCCCTGAAGCCATTGACCCAGCAGATGGTGTGCAATGGCAAACGGATGCGGACCGGTCATGCCTTCCGGATGCTCGCGCCGGAGCATCTGCAGGGCCTCCGCGCGGTCGAACCAGCGGGCGTCCTCGAGTTCGCTGCGATCGACGACGATGTCGTCATTCAAGGCGCGCGCGGTGCAGCCGATCATCAGCGACGACGGATACGGCCATGGCTGGCTCATGTAGTAGCCGACCTGATCGCAGCGGATGCCTGCTTCTTCAAAAACCTCGCGCCGCACGGCATCCTCGATCGTCTCGGCGGCCTCGACGAACCCGGCGAGACACGACCACATGCCGCGCGCGAAGCGGCTTTGCCGGCCGAGCAGGCATTTGTCGCCGCGCGTCACCAGCATGATGACGACGGGATCGGTGCGGGGAAAATGCTCGGTCTTGCATTCGGGGCAGTCGCGCTTCCAGCCGCCCTGGCTCATGCGCGTGCGCGCACCGCAGTTTGGGCAGAAGCCATGGCGTTGATGCCAGCTCACCATCGATTTCGCGACCGCGATGGAGGAAAGTTCATTCGGCGGCACGAGGCCCTGCATGGCCATGCCACGCAGCTCGGCGACTTCCACGTCGCTGCGTCCGGCGAGCTTTTCGGCAGCGGCGGCGCCGATACCCATGCCGAACACGGCGGTGCCCTCGCGCAGCCCGAGGAAAATGGTCCCGGCGTTCGCACCCAGCGCGAGCGCTTCCTCGATCGACAGCAGCGCGCGCACGCCGCCCGGCTCGTTTTTCACCAGCAGCGAGTCGCGGAACACGACATAGGCGCGGGCGTCGCGATGGCCTTCGAGGGCAAAGAGTTTTGCGTCGTCGATACGCAAATGCGCGGCGCGGTCGAGGACGTCGAACACGAAAGCCGGCCGGCCAAGTGGGAAATGGTCTTTTGTTGTCATTGTACTAACCGGGCTGAAGTCGACGCTGAAGCGTATCGCTGAATGTGTGAAGGGTTTTGGGATCGTAGTCCAGCGCGGGGGCTGCGCCCCAGACGGGGCGCGGCCAGGCGGCGTCGCTCTTGCGGCGCGCGATGATATGAACGTGAAGCTGTGGCACCTGATTGCCGAGGGCTGCGACATTGAGCTTGTCGCAACGGGTGATGTCCTTCAGCGTTTCCGAGATTTGGCCGATTTCCGTCATCAGGCGCGCGCGGTCGGCGGGGTCGAGGTCGATGATTTCGACCGTATCGGCCCGCCGCGGGACCAGAATCAGCCACGGATAGTTGGCGTCCTTGCTGAGCAGGAGCCGGCTGAGCGGCAGATCGCAGATCGGGACCGTGTCCTTGTCGAGTTGTGGATGAAGCGACCAGACTGCGGACATCGATGGCGGACATTTCGTGAGGATTGCCCATGCAAACTGGCCCGGCGATCCGCGGAGGTCAATGGCCGGAACCGGGGCCGCGATGCCCTTCCGGACCGCTTGCTTTCCGGTTCTTTTAGCCCCAAATAGGGATCGGGAGATTGGCGGTGGACGAGCCACTCGCCAACCGGGTCAGGTCCGGAAGGAAGCAGCCCTAACGAGGTCCGGATCGGGTCGCTCGTCAGTCTCCTACCTGTTTTTTGGACGAGTCATGCCAGCGCCGGATTTCGGCCCGGCGCGAGATCGCTCCAGCGTTCCGCAAGCCGGCTTCGAGAAACAAGACATTGCGGATCGCTCCATGACCGATGCTGGCAATCCCCCGACACCTTCCGAGGCCGGCCAGACCGGTTTCGACCTCGGCGCGGAGCCGTCGGGGACGGGCGCCGCCTACCGGGTGCTGGCGCGGAAATACCGGCCCACCAGTTTTGACGATCTGATCGGGCAGGAAGCGCTGGTGCGCACCGTGTCCAATGCCTTCGAGACCGGGCGGATTCCGCAAGCCTGGATTCTGACCGGCGTGCGCGGCGTCGGCAAAACCACCACCGCGCGCATTCTGGCCCGTGCCCTGAATTACGAACTGCCCGACGGCTCGGTGAAGGGGCCGACCATCCAGATGCCGCAGCTTGGCGTGCATTGTCAGGCCATCATGGAAAGCCGGCACATCGACGTGCTGGAGATGGACGCGGCCTCCCACACCGGCGTCGACGATGTCCGGCAGATCAACGACAGCGTGCGCTATGCGCCCTCCAGCGCGCGCTACAAGGTCTACATCATCGACGAAGTCCACATGCTCTCGACGCCGGCGTTCAACGCGTTCCTGAAGACGCTGGAAGAACCGCCGGAGCACGCAAAATTCGTGTTCGCGACCACCGAAATCCGCAAGGTGCCGGTGACGGTGCTGTCACGCTGCCAGCGCTTCGATCTGAAGCGCGTCGAGGCCGACGTGCTGATGACGCACCTCGGCAACATCGCGAAAAAGGAAGGCGTCGAGGTCGAGCCCGAGGCGCTCGGCATCGTCGCGCGGGCCGCGGAAGGCTCGGTGCGCGATTCGCTGTCGCTGTTCGATCAGGCGATCGCGCATGCCGCCGGCGCGGTGCGGGCCGATGCCGTGCGGCAGATGCTTGGCCTTGCCGACCGCACGCGCGTCATCGATCTGTTCGAGTCGCTGGCGCGCGGCGATATTGCCGCCGCGTTTCAGGAATTTCGCGATCAGTACGACACCGGCGCCGATCCGGTCGTGGTGCTCAGCGATCTTGCCGAGTTCGTCAACTTCGTCACCCGCGTCAAGGTCGTTCCGGCCACCGCCGACAATGTCGCCTTCGGCGAAACCGAGCGGCTGCGCGCCCGCGACTTCGCAGCCAAGCTCTCGATGCGCGTGCTGTCGCGGATGTGGCAGATGCTGCTCAAGGGCATCACCGAGGTTCAGGGCGCGACCCGGCCGGCGCCCGCCGCCGAAATGGTGCTGGTGCGCATCGCCTATGTCGCGGATTTGCCGACGCCCGACGAGGCGATCCGGATGCTGGAGCAGAACGGCGGCGGATCGCCGGGGGGATCGAACGGTGCCGTCCCGCGCGGCAGTCCTTCCGGCATCGTGTCGGCGGTTCAGTCATCGGTCTCGGCATCTGCCCCGCGGCAGATGAGTGCGCCGCGTACCGGCGCGGAGCCAATGGCGCGCCCGCAGGCAGCCATTGCTCCGATGACCGATGCGCCGGCCGCGATGCCGATATTGCGGCTCGACAGTTTTGCCGAGCTTGTGGCGCTGGCCGTGGAAAAGCGCGACCTGATCGTCAAGGCCGCGCTCGAGGCCGACATGCGGCTCGTTCGCATCGAGGACGGCCGGCTGGAGGTCGCGCTGGAGCGCAGCGCGGCGCGGACGCTCGTGAATGAACTCGGGCGCAAGCTGGAACAGTGGACCGGCCGGCGCTGGACCGTGATCGTCTCCAACGAAGCGGGCCAGCCGACGCTGCGATCGCAGGCCCAGCAGCAAAAGAACGAACGCGAGCGTGTCGCCGAGGCCGATCCGCGCGTGCAGGAAGTGCTGGCGCGTTTCCCCGGCGCGAAAGTGGTCGAGGTGCGCAAGCTGGCCCCGTCGCTGCCGGAACCTGACACCATGCCCGACGATATGTCGGAAGATCTCGACGGCGACGACGCGTAACGAAGGAACGGACGATGGCTGACTTTCTCGGGATGATGAAGCAGGCGGCCCAACTGCAATCCAGGATGAAGGCGATGCAGGACGAACTCGAACACGTCGAGGTCGAGGGGACGTCCGGCGGCGGCCTCGTCAGCGTTCGGATGACCGCGAAGATGGATGTGAAGGCTGTGAAGATCGATCCGTCGCTGATGAAGGCGGACGAGCGCGAAATCCTCGAAGATCTGCTGGTCACCGCGCACAACGACGCGCGCCGCAAGGCGGAAGCCGCGATGCAGGAGAAGATGCAGACGCTGACCGGCGGCCTCGGCCTCCCGCCGGGGCTCGGTCTCGGCTAGCGGATGAGCCGCTGGATTTTTCTCTCATGCGCGGAATGTGACGACCGATGGCCTCCGTTGCCGGCCCCGAGATTGAACGCCTGATCCAGTTGCTGGCCCGCCTGCCCGGGCTCGGCCCGCGCTCGGCGCGCCGCGCGGCCCTGCATCTGATCAAGAAGCGCGATGCGCTCATGACGCCGCTGGCTGGCGCGTTGCAGGTTGCGATCGACCGGATTCAGATCTGCGAAACCTGCGGCAACATCGACACCCAGAGCCCCTGCACGGTGTGCACCGATACGCGGCGCGATCCCGCCATCATCGTCGTGGTCGCCGATGTCGCCGATCTCTGGGCGCTGGAGCGCGCCAGCGCGACCAACGGGTTCTATCATGTGCTGGGCGCCACGCTGTCGCCGCTCGATGGGGTCGGTCCGCAGGATCTGACCATCGATGCACTGGTGTCGCGCGCCCACGATCCACGGGTGACGGAGATCATTCTCGCCTTGAACGCGACGGTCGATGGTCAGACCACCGCGCATTACATCACCGATTTGTTGGGCGAGGCCAACGTGAAGGTGACGCGGCTCGCCCACGGCGTCCCCGTCGGCGGTGAACTCGACTATCTCGATGAAGGCACCTTGTCGGCCGCAATGCGGCAGCGGACGCTGTTCTAACGTGCTTTCATCTCTCCCTACCGGGGTGAGGTTGGCACGCAGCGCCTGATCGCGTTTGCCAAATCACGTCTGCAGCGATGCAAAATGCCCGCGCCGCTGCAGCCACGTCAGCAGGATCAGGCTCGGCAGCGCGACCAGCACGCAAATCCCAAAGAACACCGGCCATCCCGTTGCCTCCGCCACGAATCCGGCGCTCGCGGACAGATAGGTGCGTCCGACGGCGGCGAGCGCGGTCAGCAGCGCATATTGGGTTGCCGTGTGCAGCGGGTTGCGGCACAGCGCCGAAAGATAGGCCACGAAAATCACCGTGCCGATGGCGCTGGTGAAATTTTCCGCCGTAATGGCGACCGCCAGCGCCCACTGATTGACGCCGACCAGCGCCAGCCATGAGAACGACAGATTGGCCACGGCCTGCACGATACCGCCGATCCACAGGCTCACCGCCAGCGAGTAGCGCCGCGCCACAAAACCGCCGGCGAAGCCGCCGATCAATGTCGCGGCGAGACCGACGCCCTTGACGATGGCGGCGTAGTCGTTGCGTGTGAAACCGAGATCGATGACGAACGGCGCGGTCATGCTGCCGGAAAATGCGTCGGTGAACTTGAACAGCACGATGAAGGCGAGGGCGGCGATGGCATCCTTGCGGCCGAGAAATTCGGAGAATGCGCCGATGGCGGCGCGCATCACGCGGGTCAGCGCGGTCTGCGCCGCCGTGGATGCCTCGGCTTGTACCGATTGCTCGGGCTCGGTCGCGGCAAGCGCGGTGACGGTGCCGACCAGCACCAGCGCGGCCATCGCCACATAGCCCCACGTCCATGCAGAGGCGCGGATCAGGCCCGTGCCCTCGAACGCGCTGACCATGAACAGCGCGCCGGCGGTCGAGACCAGCATGCCGATACGATAGGCGGCGACGTAACCGGCCATGCCGGCGGCCTGCTCGCTCTCCGGCAGGCTTTCGACGCGAAAGGCATCGACCACGATGTCCTGCGTCGCCGAGGTGGCCGCGACCAGCACGGCGCCGAGCGCGACAAACCACGGCGCCTTGACCGGGTCGGTCGAAGCCAGCAGCAGGATCGCCGCGATCAGCAACAGTTGCGAGAACACCAGCCAGCCGCGGCGGCGGCCAAACCGGCGCGTCAACAACGGGATGGGCAGGGCATCGACCAGCGGCGCCCACAGGAATTTCAGCGTGTAAGGCGTGCCGACGAGGACGAACAGGCCGATGGCGCGCAGGTCGATGCCGGATTCCTTCATCCAGATCTGCAGGGTCGATCCCGACAGCGCCAGCGGCAGGCCGGAGGAAAATCCGAGCAGCATCACGATCAGCACGCGCGGCCGCAGGTAGACTGCAATGCCTTCTCGCCATGATGCGCGGGGCGCGGCATCGGGAGCTTCTGGCGGCGTGGCGGTCGCGTCCGGGGCGGTCATTCCGCAGTGCTAGCAGATTCGGGGGGTGCTACCCTCTCCCCTGGTGGGAGAGGGAGGGAAAGATCACTCGCCGGCCTGGATTTTGCGGGCCGGTTGCGGCGGAAACAACTCCGATACGCCCGGCTTGACGATCCGCGATGTCTCGGCGGCCGTTTCGTCCTTGCTGAAATCGAGTTCCTCGATCCGGCCGGCACGTTTCTCGATCTTGTCTGCGGAAATCAGGATTTGCCGGACATCCTCGTTCACATCGCCAAAATGCTTCTGCAGCTTCAGGACGCGATCGCGCAAGCGGCCGAGGTCGTCGCCGAGGTTCATCACTTCGGTGCGGATCAGGTCCGCCGCATCGCGCATCCGCGCGTCCTTGAGGATCTGCTGCATGACCTGGATCGCGAGCATCAGGAGCGACGGCGACACCAGAACGACGCGAGCGCGATAAGCCTTCTGGATCACGTCGTCGAAGCCGTCGTGAATTTCGGCATAGACGGACTCCGACGGCACGAACATCAATGCTGTATCCTGGGTCTCGCCCGGGATCAGGTATTTGTCGGCGATGTCGGTGACGTGCTTCATGACGTCGCCGCGCAGCCGCTGGGTTGCGGCCTTGCGCTCCTCGTCGGTACGGGCGTCGTGCAGCGCGGTTACGGATTCCAGCGGAAATTTCGCGTCGATGCACAGCGGCCGCTTGTCGGGAAGCAGGATGACGCAATCCGGCCGCGTCCGGTTCGAGAGCGTGTGCTGGAATTCATAACCGCCCGCCGGCATGCCGTCCTGCACGATGGCTTCCATCCGCGCCTGCCCGAATGCACCGCGCGACTGCTTGTTGGCGAGTACGTCGCGCAGCGTCGTCACCTGCGTGGTGAGATCGGTCAGGTTCTTGTGCGCGTTGTCGATGATGCCGAGCCGCTCGTGCAGAACGCGAAGGCTGTCCATGGTATTGCGCGTGGTCTGCTCCATGGATTGCCCGACGCGGTGGCTGACCGAATCGAGCCGTTCGCTGACCGCGCGCGCCATCTCCGCCTGCCGCCCCGCGAGCGCCTGACCCATGGCGTCGACGCGGCCGGTGGCCTCGGACTGCGCGCGCATCATTTCGCCGAGACGTTCTTCCAGTTCGTCGGCGCGAATGGCCTGCGCCATGGCCGTGGCGGCGCTGCGCCGGCCCGTCCGCGCGATGACGATGGCGATGACCGCCAGCAGCACCAGCGCCAGTATGCCGAAGGCGATCAGGGCGGCGCCGGTCCGCACCGGCACGTCGCCGACCGTGAAAAGGATGTCGTTCATCCCGACCTTGTAACCCGATTCGGCGGTCGACGCGAACGAAGAGGGAACGTTTATGGTTAACAGATGCTCAATCTTTATGGCTGATCGCGGGTTAACCGCCGAATCCGCCACGGATTGACCCCGCCGGACCGGCGGATTACATGGCGCGCCATGGCCATTCGCGAAATCATCGTTCTCCCCGACAAGCAGTTGCGTCTCGTTTCCAAGCCGATCGAAAAGGTCACGCCGGAGATTCGAAAGCTCGCAGACGACATGCTGGAGACCATGTACGACGCCCCTGGGATCGGACTTGCCGGAATCCAGATCGCGCAGCCCGTGCGCATCATCACCATGGATCTGGCCAAGCGCGACGAGGAGGGCGAGACGAAGCCGCGGCCGCGTGTCTTCATCAACCCGGAAATCCTCTCCGCGTCCGAGGACATGTCGGTCTACGAGGAAGGTTGCCTGTCGATTCCGGAATATTATGAGGAGGTCGAGCGGCCCGCGCGCGTGCGCGTGCGCTTCACCGATCTCGACGGCAAGGTGCAGGAGGAGGATGCCGCGGGGCTTTATGCGACCTGCATCCAGCACGAGATCGATCACCTCAACGGCGTGCTGTTCGTCGACTATCTGTCGAAGCTGAAGCGCGACCGCGTGATGAAGAAATTCACCAAGGCTGCGAAGCTGGCCGGGAAATAATCTTCGCAACAGATCGGCTTCATTCATGCCGCTGCGTCTGATCTTCATGGGCACGCCGGATTTCGCGGTGCCGACCCTGCTGCAACTCGCAGCTCGCGGCCACGAGATCGCGGCGGCGTATACCCGCGAGGCCAAACCGTCCGGTCGCGGCATGAAGCTGCAGCCGACGCCGGTGGCGCGGGAAGCCGAACGCCTCGGCATTCCTGTGCTCACGCCGAAAACATTGAAGTCGCCCGATGCGCTGGAGGCGTTTCGCTTACACAAGGCGGATGCCGCGGTGGTCGTCGCCTACGGCATGATCCTGCCGCAGGCCATCCTCGATGCGGTTCCGCTCGGCTGCTTCAACCTCCACGGATCGCTGCTGCCGCGCTGGCGCGGTGCCGCGCCGATCAACCGCGCCATCATGGCCGGGGACGCCGAAAGCGGCGTCATGGCGATGAAGATGGACGCCGGCCTCGATACCGGTGATGTCGCCATGGCCGAACGGATCGCCGTCACCGATGCGATGACGGCGTCCGATCTTCACGATGCGCTGGCCCCGCTCGGCGCGGCCTTGATGGCGCGCGCGATGGAGGCGCTCGAGCGCGGCGATTTGCACTTCACCAGGCAGAGCGAAGAGGGCGTGACCTACGCCGCGAAAATCGACAAGGCCGAAGCGCGGATCGACTGGCGCAGGCCGGCGCGCGAGGTGCTGCGGCATATCCACGGCCTGTCGCCGTTTCCGGGGGCGTGGTGCGAGATGCCGGTCGATGGCGAGCGGATGCGGGTGAAGATCCTGCGTTGTGAACGCGTGAGTGGCGCGGGCGAACCCGGTGATCTGCTCGACGATCGGCTGACCATTGCCTGCGGCGACGGCGCGATCCGGGTTCGCGAATTGCAGCGCGCCGGCAAGGCGCCGATGAAGGCGGACGAGTTTTTGCGCGGCACACCGCTGAAGCCGCCCGCGCGGGTCGACTGATGCCGCGCTACAAACTCACCATCGAGTATGACGGCGGACCGTTCTGCGGCTGGCAGTATCAGGACAATGGCCTGTCGGTGCAGGGCGCGCTGGAGGCGGCGGTCAAGGCGATCTGCGGCGACGAGGTCCGCGTTCACGGCGCGGGCCGCACCGACGCCGGAGTGCATGCGCTCGCCCAGGTCGCCCATTGCGATATCGCGAAGCCGTTTGCGCCGAATCGTTTGCGCGATGGTCTCAACGCGCACCTGCGTCCGCACCCGATCGGCGTGCTCACGGCCGAGATCGTGTCCGAGACGTTTGAGGCGCGGTTCTCCGCGGTCAAACGGCATTACATCTATCGCATCGCCAACCGGCGGGCGAACCTCGCGATCGGCGCCGGCCATCTCTGGCGCGTGCCGCGAACGCTCGATGCCGCGGCGATGCATGCCGCGGCGCAGCGACTCGTCGGCAAGCACGATTTCACGACGTTTCGCGACACCGAATGTCAGGCGAAGTCGCCGGAGAAGACGCTCGATCAACTCGATGTCGTCAGGGACGGCGACAACGTCAATATCGTCACTTCGGCGCGGTCATTTCTGCACAGCCAGGTGCGCTCGATGGTGGGATCGCTGGTCTGGGTCGGTCATGGCCGCTGGAATGCCGACGATCTGGCGGCGGCACTCGCCGCGCGCCGCCGCGAAGCCTGCGGTCCAGTCGCGCCGCCGGACGGGCTTTATCTGGTGCGGGTGGATTACTGAGTTGCGCCAAGCTGCGCCAGCGCGTCCCAGAACAGGCTCTCGCCATCTTTTACGTTCGCAACCCAGTCCTGATGCGCGAGATCGTTGGCGTCATCGGTAATGAACTTGAAGGCGCGCCACGGCAGGCTGTGACGCCGGCAGACCTGCGCGATCGCAAACAATTCCATGTCGACGATGTCGACCTTGTTCTCGATCAGCCACGGATCCGTCGTGGTGACAAAGCTGTCGCCGGTGCCGCAGACGACGCCGGTTTCCCCGGACGACAGACGATCCAGTTCCGGCGAATACGGCACGCGGCCGCGCGGCGCCAGCGGCATCGCCATCATGTCGCGCTGAATCACCTCGGAGACTTCGAGCAGGCCGCTCAGCGTTTGGTTGATCCGTCCCGCGGTGCCGTAGTTGATGACGAGCGATGGCCGCAATACGAGGCACGCGAGCGTTGCTGCGCTCGCCGCATTCACCTTGCCGACGCCGGTATAGATCACTTCGACGCCGTCGGGGGCGCGCGCCTTGTCCAGTTCGTCGTCGACGGCGGTGAGGACGAGAATTTTTCCGGTCATGCGAAGTAGCGATCCAGCACGCCGCGATAGATGTTCGTGAGTTTTTCCAGATCGGAAACCGGCGTGCGCTCGTCGATCTGATGCATGGTCTGGCCGACCAGTCCGAATTCGATCACCGGGCAATAGTTCTTGATGAATCGTGCGTCGGAGGTGCCGCCGCCGGTGTTCAGGTCGGGTTTGCGTCCGGTGACGTCCTCGATCGCCGCAACGACGAGATCGGTGAAAGGGCCAGGTTTTGTCACGAATGCGTCGGCGTTGGACGGCTCCCACACGATCCGCGCGCGGATGCGGTTGCCGGCGGCTTTCTCAAGACGCGCCTCGACCAGCGCGCGGAGCGTCTCCTGCGTGTGATGATCGTTGAAGCGGATGTTGAACCTGGCCCGCGCCTGCCCGGGGATGACGTTGCCCGCGGTGTTGCCGACATCGACCGAGGTGAACTCCAGATTGGACGGCTGGAATTGCGCGTTACCGTTATCGAGCGGCTCACCGACCAGCGCGGTAATCAATGCGGCGATGTCGGGGATCGGATTCGACGCGCGATGCGGGTAGGCGACGTGACCCTGTACGCCATCGACATACAGCGTTCCCGATTGGGAGCCGCGGCGACCGATCTTGATGGTATCGCCCATCTCGGCGACGTTGCTGGGTTCGCCGACGATGCAGTGGTCGAACTTTTCCCCGCGCGCGGCCGCCCACTGCATCAGCTTCACCGTGCCGTTGACGGCGACATCTTCCTCATCGCCGGTAATCAGGAAGGAGATCGAACCCTTCGGCCGTCCGTCATTCGCCGCGAGATAATCCAGCACCGCGGCCACGCCGCAGGCGATTCCGCCTTTCATGTCCACCGTGCCGCGTCCGTAGAGCAGGCCGTCCTTCACGTCGCCGGAAAATGCGCCGAGCGTCCATGCGCTCTCGTCACCCGGCGGCACCACGTCGGTATGGCCGGCGAAGGCGATGTGAGGGCCGGTCGTGCCGATACGGGCGCAGAGATTGTCGATGTCGGCGGCGCCGGGTTCGCTGAAGGTGACGCGATGAACGGCGAAGCCGGCGGTCTTGAGCAGGCTCTCAAGCACGCCAAGCGCGCCGGCATCCGCAGGGGTTACGGACGGGCAGCGGACGAGATCGCGGGCGATGGAAAGGGCGTCGGTCATGCTCACCGCTTAACATGCGAAACGGCCGATGGACCAGCAGGGGGCCGGCAAAATTCCCGGCGATAACCTTGGAAGCGAGCTGCCGATCGGACCGCCCGCGTCATGATCGGCCGAGTTTGCGCCGACGATTCTCTCAGAAAAAGTGTCGCGGTCTATTCGGAGGTCAAACCGGAATTGTTGCCCGGGTTCCCGAAGCCTGCCATAGTCTGTCCAGTTCTCGATTTTTTAATTTGCGGCATTGCGATGAACGACCTTCCGGATAACTCGCGCGCACGACGCGAAACGAATATCGCGCCTCCTGGCTTGCCTGGCGGTTCGGGCGCCCCGCCGCACCCGCTGGATGGGGAATGGTACGTTCATATCAACGGCGAGACATACGGACCCTACTCGGGACATGATCTCGGCGACTACTTCAAGGAAGGCCGCATCAACGGTGCCACGCAGGTTCTCGCCGTCGGCACCGAGAATTGGGTGCGGGCATCCGAGGATCGCCGTCTCGCGTCGTTGTTCAGCCCCGCCAGACCGCAACAGATCCAACTGCCGCCGCCGATCACCGCGGCGGCTGGGGCCACGGTCGTTCAGGTGACGAACCAGATCGCGCCACAGCCCGTGATGTTCATGGACGACGGCTCGCCGTTCGGTCCGAAATCCCCCGGCGTTGCCCTGCTGCTGTCGTTTCTGTGGTGCGGTGCGGGGCAGATCTATTGCGGCCGCGTCGGCAAGGGCATCCTGATGTTCGTCGGAGCAGTCGCGCTCTGGTTTATATTGCTCGGTTGGATCATCCAGATCTGGTCGATGATCGATGCGTATCAAACCGCAAAGCAGATGAATCTGAGATATCTGCGCCGCATCCAGGCCGGCCAGCCGGTATGAGCCGGCCATTTCCCGGGCCGGTCCGTTTGTGCCCGAGTTGCGGAGCGGCATTGAACAGCGGCGCCATCACCTGCAATTCCTGCGGCGGGCTCGTGGCCGTCGAGAGCATCCTTGGCCGCCTGAAAACGGAAATGCGATACCGGTCCGGTCAGGCCGGCGAGCAGCTCAGGAGTCGCCAGACCCTGCTCTGGACGCTCGCGCTGTGTCCAATCGTCATCCTGCCGCCGGTGCTCGCGATCTTCCTGAGTTTCCGCGCACCGGAAACAACGGACGTTGCGGCGGCTGGAAGCCGTTCGCCGATCCGCTCGTGCTGATTGTCGCCATCTGCAACATCGTTCTGAGCGTCGTGTTCTGGCGCTGGATCGGGGATTCCGCGTTGTCGATGGGGCTCTCGATCGGCCTCTTCCTGAAGTCAATCGGTATCACCCATCCAAGCGGGTTGCGGTCGATATAAAGCCTTTCCGCTCCTGCCGGAATCAGAAGCGGGGCTCCATGATTTTGATGTGACGCGTTTTCTTCACGCGAACCGGTATCCACTTCGCTCGAAAGCGCTATAGACGGCGCTGCCTCCGCCGGGTCTGGCGTCAGTCCCGCAGCAGGTCGTTGATGCTGGTCTTGGCGCGGGTGCGTTCGTCGACGCGCTTGACGATGACGGCGCAGGCGGTGGAAGGGCCGATCTGGCCGTTCTTCATCGGCTTGCCGGGTAGCGCGCCCGGCACCACGACCGAATATTCAGGGACTTCGCCGATGAAGATGTCGCCGGTCTCGCGATCGACGATCTTGGTCGAGGCGCCGAGGAACACGCCCATCGACAGCACGGCGCCCTTGCGCACGATCACGCCTTCCGCGACTTCCGACCGCGCGCCGATGAAGCAATCGTCTTCCACGATCACGGGTTCGGCCTGCAGCGGCTCCAGCACGCCGCCGATGCCGACGCCGCCGGAAATGTGAACCCGCTTGCCGATCTGGGCGCAGGAGCCGACCGTCGACCAGGTGTCGATCATGGTGCTTTCATCGACATAGGCGCCGAGATTGACGAACGACGGCATCAGCACCACGTTCTTGGCGATGAAGGCCGAGCGGCGGACGATGGCGCCCGGCACGGCGCGGAAGCCGGCATCGCGAAAGCGGTTCTCACCCCAGCCCTCGAATTTCGAGGGCACCTTGTCCCACCACGTCGCCTTGCCGGGTCCGCCGGGAATGGTGCTCATGTCGTTGAGCCGGAACGACAGCAGCACGGCCTTTTTCAGCCACTGGTTGACGGTCCATTTGCCGCTCGCGGCGCGCTCGGCGACGCGGGTCTCGCCCTTGTCGAGCAGATCCAGTGCATGATCCACGGCGTCGCGCACCTCGCCCTTGGTCGTCGTGCTGACGGTGTCGCGGGCCTCGAAGGCGCCATTGATGGTGGATTCGAGAGAGGCGAGAGACATCGGTATTCCTTATGAGAACAAGTCGCGAGGCTGAACGATAAACGGCGCTTTTGTCGGGATTCGGCGGCGGAGAGTCAAGTTAGAGCGTTTTCGAGCGAAGCGGATACCGGTTCGCGTGAAGAAAACGCGTCAAATCAAAATCATAGACCCCCGCTTCTGATTCCGGCAGACGCGGAAAGGCTCTGTCGCGCGCCGCATTTGTGCCCCCCTAACCCGGCGCTCCGCGCCGACCCTTCCCCCAAGGGGGAGGAATGCATGGCGGCGCGCTTGCTTTTCCCTTCCCCTCGATGGGGAAGGGGCTGGCGAAGGCCAGCGGGGTGGGGTGGTGTTTAACGGGCGGCGATGGTGGACAAAAATCCCGCCAGATCGTCGGTGACGTGATCGACATGGGGCGCGCCACGGCCCTCCAGTTCCCAGTCCTCGCGGACAACCTCCTGTGTTCCGTCCGGCACCACCAGCACGGTGGTCATGCCGAGATCGTGCGGCACCACGAGATTGCGCGCGAGATCCTCGAACATGGCCGCCCGGGCCGGATCGACCCGGTGACGGTCGAGAAAGCGGCGGTAGGTCTGCGGCGCCGGCTTCGGCTCGAGGTCGGCGGCGATGATGTCGAACACCGCCTCGAAGTGGTGGCCGAAGCCCAGCCGCTCCAGCACCTTGCCGGCGTGGTCGGTCGAGCCGTTGGTGAGAATCAGCTTACGGCCCGGCAGCTTTTCGATCGCCGTGCCCATCGCCGGGTTGGGTTCGAGCGGCGAATGGTCGATCTGGTGGACGTACGCGAGATAGTCGTCGGCGGAAACGCCGTGCTCGGTCATCATGCCGCGCATGCTGGTGCCGAACCGTTTGTAATAGTCCTTCTGGATGCGCCGTGCCTCGTCAGGAGGTACCTTGAGAAAACCGCCGATGTACTCGCCGATCCGCGCATCGACCTGCTGCCACAGATTGACGTGATGCGGATAAAGCGTGTTGTCGAGATCGAACACCCATGTGTCGATATGGCTGAAGCCGCGTTGCGGCGTTTGTCGGGCGGCGCTCACTTGTGGATCAGCGTTCCCGTTCCCTGATTGGTGAAAAGCTCGAGCAGCACCGCGTGCGGCGTCTTGCCGTCGATGATGACGACGCCGTTGACGCCCTGCTCGAGCGCGTAGATGCAGGTTTCGACCTTTGGAATCATGCCGCCCGAAATGGTGCCATCGGCGATCAGCTTGCGCGCGTCCTTGGTCGACAATTCCGGAATGAGCTTCTTCGACTTGTCGAGCACGCCCGGAACGTCGGTCAGGAGCAGCAGCCGCTTGGCCTTCAACGCACCGGCGACAGCGCCGGCGAACGTGTCGGCATTGACGTTGAAGGTCTGGCCGCCTTTCGATGTCGCAAGCGGCGCCAGCACCGGGATCAACTCGTGGCCGATGAGCTGGTTCAGCAGCGTCAGATCGACCTTTTCCGGCTCTCCGACAAAGCCGAGGTCGACGACTTTCTCGATATTCGAATCCGGATCGACCATGGTGCGCGTCGCCTTCGACGCGGTAACCATGTTGCCGTCCTTGCCGCAGAGGCCGACAGCCTTGCCCCCGGCTTCGTTGATGTAGCCGACCAACTGTTTGTTGATCGAGCCGGCCAGCACCATTTCGACGATCTCGATGGTCGCGGCGTCGGTGATGCGCAGGCCGGCTGCGAATTCCGACTTGATTCCGAGCCGCTGCAGCATGGTGGCGATCTGCGGGCCGCCGCCGTGCACCACAACCGGATTGATGGCGGTCTGCTCCAGCAGCACGATATCGCGCGCGAACTGCCGCGCCACGTTTTCCGCCCCCATGGCATGACCGCCGTATTTGATGACGATGGTTTCCTCGTCATATTGCTGCATGTGCGGCAGCGCCTCGGACAGGATGCGGGCCTGATCGAGCGGGCTGATGTTGGAGGCGTCGGTCATTGTCAGGTGATCTCGCGGTCTGAGGGATCGCCGCGTTCTAGCTTATTGGCGACGGGACCGCAAAGCCGCACTGGCGGGTGTTGGATCCGTCAGAAGCGTGTCGCGGGGCGCGGCCAGACAGCGGCGACCGCGAGCAAAAGCCAGCTCAGGATCATCAGCGTTCCGCCTGAGGGAGCGGCCATCGGAAACAGCCTGTGTCCCAAAAACTGCAACACCGTCAGATCGGCGCCGAACAGGGTCGCGCCCGCGATAAACCCGCAGCCCGCCGCGAAGCCGAGGCGCGGGTGAGCGAGTTGCCGATCTGCCAGCAGAACCGCCAGAATGGCGGCGAGAGCGTGAAACAGCAGCATCGACGACGCCGACAGCAGAACGGCGCCGCCGGACGTGTGGGCCGCGGCGGCTGCCAGGATGACTCCGGCAGCGCCCATCAGCCCCGCAGCCGCAACGGCCGTCCGGAATCCCGGGATTTGCGTCATCATCCGCGCTCCCGGAGCAACCGGACCATGGCGGCGCGCAATTCCGGCATGCCGGCGCCGGTGCGGGACGATGTCGCAAGCACCTCCGGAAACGCCGCGGGATGTTTGGCGAGCCGCGTTTTGGTCGTCTCGATTCGTGTCGCCATGTCGGCGGCTTTCACCTCGTCGGCCTTGGTCAGCACGATCTGGTAGCTCACCGCGGACTTGTCGAGCGTGGTCAGGATATCCTGGTCGGTGTCCTTGATCCCGTGGCGCGAGTCGATCAGCACATAGACACGGGCAAGGCTGGCGCGGCCCAGCAGGAATTTGTGGATCAGCGTCGTCCATGACGCGATTTTGGCTTTCGGCGCTGACGCGAACCCGTAGCCCGGCATGTCCACCAGCCGGACTCTGGCGTCTTGCGGACCCTCGAAGAAGATCAATTCCTGGGTGCGGCCGGGCGTATGCGACGTCCGGGCCAATGCGTTGCGGCCGGTCAGGGCGTTGATCAGGCTGGACTTGCCGACGTTCGAACGCCCGGCAAACGCGATCTCGACGCCCGCCATCGGCGGCAGGGTCTCGATCGACGGCGAGGCCCAGATGAAATGCCAGTCGCCCGCAAACAACTTGCGGCCCTGTTCGATCAACTCCGCATCGAGGTCAGCGGTCATGCGATCCGTTTACGGTCATGGCCGGGCTCGTACCGGCCATCCACGTCTTTCTCTTTTGTTCCTGCGCCAAAAAGACGTGGATGCCCGGCACATGGCCGGGCATGACGAATTTAATGCGCGATGCCTCGCATTCCCACCTCAAGCCGACAGCCCAACACTTTACGTCGGCTTGTTCGCGGGCTTGTCCGCAGACTTGCGGCCGAACGTCGACTTCAGGTTGTCGAACAACTCCACCTTCACGCCGTTGCGGCGCATGATGAAGCTCTGCTGGATCACCGACAGCGTGTTGTTCCAGGCCCAGTAGATCACGAGGCCGGCGGGGAAGGCCGCAAGCATGAACGTGAAGATCAGCGGCATCCAGTCGAAGATGATCTTCTGGGTCGGGTCCGGCGGCGTCGGATTGAGCTTCATCTGGAACCACATCGTGATTCCCATGATGACGGGCCACGCGCCGATCGCGAGGTAGTGGCCGATCACCGGCACCGCCGACGGATCGTAGGGCAGCAGTCCGAACAGGTTGAAAATGTGGGTCGGATCGGGCGCCGACAGATCCTTGATCCACGCGAAGAACGGCGCGTGGCGCATCTCGATGGTGACGAACAGCACCTTGTAGAGCGAGAAGAACACCGGAATCTGCAAGGCGACCGGAAGGCAGCCCGCGATCGGGTTGATCTTCTCCTTCTTATAGATCTCCATCATCTCCTGCTGCTGCTTCACCCGGTCGTCGGGGAAACGCTCTTTCAGCGCTGCGACCTGCGGCTGGATCGCCTTCATCTTCGCCATCGAGGCGTAGGATTTGTTGGCGAGCGGGAAGAAGATCAGCTTCACCAGCACCGTCACCAGCAGGATCGCGATGCCGAAATTGCCGAACAGGTGGTAGAAGAAATCCAGCGCCAGGAACATCGGCTTGGTGATGAAGTAGAACCAGCCCCAGTCGATCAGGAGATCGAAGTGGTTGAGGCCGAGCGCCTTGTTGTAGCCGCCGAGATCGGTGAACGGAAAGTTGAGGCCGACAACGCTGGCTTCCTTGGCGCCCGCGAACAGACGGGCGTTGGCCGAGCCGGTGCCGCCGATCGGGATCGTCTGCGCGTCCTGCAGATAGTCGGTCTGGTAGGTTTTGACCGTGCCGGCCTGATTGGACGAGAAGCGCGCCTGCAGATGCGCGGTCGTGTCCGGCAGCAGCGCCGAGGCCCAGTACTTGTCGGTCATGCCGAGCCAGCCGTCGGTCACCTTGAAGCTGACCGACTTGGCTTCGTCGATCTTCTTGTAGGAATATTCCTGGAGCTTCTGGTCGCCGAGATAGCCGATGAGGCCTTCGTGCAGGATGTAGTAACCGGAGACTTCCGGCGTGCCGTGGCGCGAAATCAGCGCGAAGGGATACAGCGTCACCGGCCCCTTGCCGACGTTGGTGACTTCATCCTTCATCGTGAACAGGTAATGGTCATCCACCGCGATGGTGCGGCGGAAGGTCAGTCCTTCACCGTTGTCGTATTTCAGGGTCACCGGATTCGAAGGCGTCAGCGCGCCCGACCCGTCCTGCTGCCAAACGGTGTTCTGGTCGGGCAGTTTCACGGTCGATCCGGTCGCCGGAACCCATCCGAACTCGGCGTAGTAGGGGGCTGCCGTGCCCGACGGCGAAAACAGGTCGATGGCCGGCGAGGCGGGATCGACTGTCTCACGGAACTTGACCAGCGAGAGGTCGTCGATGCGCGCACCCTTGAGCGAGATGCTTCCCGTCAGGCGGGGCGTGTCGATCTTGACGCGCGGATTGGCGGCGATGGCAACGTCGCGGGCGACCAGGGCAGGTGCCGCGGCGGATTGATTCAGCGCGGGAGAATTTGCCGCAGGAGCTGTTGAGGGGGTGGCGCTGGACGGAGACGCCGCAGAACCCGTTCCCGGCGCGGTCTCGGGCTTCACCATCTGGCTGTGGGTCTGCTGCGCGGCGCGCTGCTTCTCCATCTGCGGGATGTTGTAGAAATACTGCCAGCCGATCAGCACGAGGCCCGACAGAATGACGGCGAAGATGGTGTTGCGATTGTCTAGCATCGTTCAGGATCTCGTCGTTCAGTTCGGGTTGCAGCTCAATGCGCCGTCTGATCTTCAGGTCACGATCATCCCGGTTGCTGATGATCGAGGCGGCGGAACGCCGAGCGAAGATCGTCGAGCATGACGGTAAAGTCACGGCTGAGTGCGGTACGACGGCCGACTAGCACATAATCGCTGTGCGGTCGCATGGATACGGCATCGACGCGCTTCACCAATTCGCGAAGCCTGCGGCGGATGCGGTTTCGCTCGGTGGCGGTGCCGTTCTTCTTGGTCACCGTGAAGCCGATCCTGATCGGGTCGTTATCGCTCCGGCGGCGGCTTTGCACCACGAAGGCAGGGCTGCTCACCTGCAGCCCATTGGCAACGGCGAGGAAGTCCGCCCGCTGCCTTAACCGATCCATGATGATATCTCAGGGAGATTCGCTCAGGCGCTCAGGCGCTTGCGGCCGCGCGCGCGGCGTGCGGCGAGAACCTTCCGGCCGCCGGTGGTCGCAAGGCGGGCGCGAAAGCCGTGACGGCGCTTGCGCACCAGTTTGCTGGGTTGATAAGTCCGCTTCACGGGTCGTTCTCCGCTGACCGGGCAATTCGCCTGAGATTGAGGTTAAGTCCGGTAATGCTGGCCCAAACCGGGCCGTTTCCGGCCCAAACAGAGCCGCCCCGGCAGAAACCGGGCCATCGCGGACAGTTGGCGCGGCTTATACGGGAGCGACCTCTTTTCGTCAATCTTGCCCGCGAGCTTGGCTGCGGTTCGGCCGAATTGGCCAAAACCCCGCGCCAAGGCTATATAGAGGCTATATTACAAGCGCTTCCAGGGATTTGCCCCGAACCGGCCGCGGCGGCGGGTTTGGGACAAACGTCAATAACCGCCGGTTTGCCGCGGGCCTGCGGCTGAGAGGCAAAAGCCGTGTCACAGGCGATCGAACAGTTTCGGGTCCGGGCCGCGCGTTTGGCGTTGCGTGGCCGGCTCGGCCTGTCCGGCAAGCTGCTGCTGCTGACCATTCCGCTGGTCATGATCGCCGAGATTCTGATCTACGTTCCCGCGATCGCCAACTTCCGGATGAATCGGCTGAACGACCGGCTGGCGGCCGCGAACACCGCCGCGCTGGTGCTCGACGCGGCGCCATCGGGGATGGTGCCGGATTCGCTCGCGCGGCAGATTCTCGGCAGCATCGGTGCGCGCGCCGTCGCCATCAAGATGGGGCAGCAGCGCCGCCTGCTTGCCAGCGCGGATCTGCCGGCGGCCATCGATCACGATATCGACATGCGCGCCATGACGCCGTGGTCGGCCATCATCGGCTCGTTCGAGACCATGCTGGAGAGCGGCAACCAGGCGATCCGCATCATCGGGCCGGGCCCGCGCGGCGCGCAGTTCATCGAAGTCGTCACCGACGAATTGCCGCTGCGGCAATCGATGTACCGCTTCTCGCGCAACCTGCTGCTGGTCTCATTGGCGATCGCGGTCCTGACCGCGGCGCTGGTCTATCTGGCGCTGCATTACCTGTTCGTGCGGCCGATGCGGCGCCTGACCGCAAATCTCGTCGGATTCCACCAAAATCCCGAAAGCTCGGCGCGGATCATCGTGCCCTCGCAGCGCGGCGACGAAATCGGCGTCGCGGAGCGCGAATTGTCGGATATGCAGCGCGATCTCGTATCGATGCTGCACCAGAAGAGCCGGCTCGCGGCGCTCGGCCTCGCGGTGTCGAAGATCAACCATGACTTGCGCAACCTGCTGGCGTCCTCGCAGTTGCTTTCGGATCAACTGGCGAGCGTGCCAGATCCGCGCGTGCAGCGGTTCGCGCCGAAACTGATGCGCTCGCTCGAGCGCGCGATCGCATTCTGCCAGTCGACATTGTCCTACGGCCGCGCGCAGGAGGCCGCGCCCGACCGGCGAATGATCGCGATCGAGCCTGTCGTCAACGAGGTGCGGGAATCGGCTGGCCTGGCGACCGACGCGTCGATCACCTGGATCAATGCGATCGAGCGGGGCCTCACGATCGATGCCGATCCCGACCAGTTGTTCCGGATTCTGCTCAACCTCGTGCGCAACGCCGCGCAGGCTCTGGAAGGGCAGCCGCACGCCGATGCCGCGACGCGGCAGATCAGGGTCACCGGTCGGCGCGAAGGCACGGTGGCAATCGTCGAGGTCTCCGATACCGGCCCCGGTGTTCCCAAGAAGGCGCGCGACCACCTGTTCGAGGCGTTTCAGGGATCGTCACGTCCGGGCGGCAGCGGCCTCGGTCTTGCGATCGCGGCGGAACTGGTCCGCGCGCACGGCGGCGACATCCATCTGGTGGAGGGCACTATCGGCGCAACCTTCCGGATCGCAATTCCGGATCGGCCGGTGGAATTGCAGAGTGTGCGCACCGAGCGCGCGCGGGCGTGAGCCGTTCGATGCAATCCGGCCCGCGTGGTTCCTGAAACGCTGAATTTCTCCTGACCGGCCAAAAGGATGGCCGCGCTGCCGTGAGGGCCGGACCGCAACGCCGTCACAGGCGAATATTTGGCTGTTCGACCGCCATTGGACCGACCGCGCCGCTTGCAAAGCAGGCCCGGAGCCGGTAGCTATGGCGCGCTTTCGGGACACCTGTCCTCGAATGCAAGCGGCTTTCTCGCTTACCAGCGATTTCCGCGACAAACGCGCCCGTAGCTCAGCTGGATAGAGCACCAGACTACGAATCTGGGGGTCAGAGGTTCGAATCCTTTCGGGCGCGCCATATTTTTCGAGTCGGATCAGGCGCTTAGGCTGCCGGCTGGCTCG
>Ga0153956_1000427_pt1 | contig 48871 bp, 42 predicted proteins | sample TSFL040MetaG_FD_104704 | JGI IMG/M metagenome (GOLD analysis project Ga0153956, IMG submission 104704) | Attine ant fungus gardens microbial communities from Florida, USA - TSFL040 MetaG | ecosystem: Host-associated > Fungi > Mycelium > Unclassified | place: USA: Florida, Wekiwa Springs... | reverse complement strand
GAGGTTCCCGGCCTCTTCGTCACGGGGTCACGGATCCGTGACGGGTCCGTCCGTCCGTCGTGAGGCTCCCGTGACCCTCCCGGCACGGTCCCTCCACCTCTCCCCCCGGGAGTGGCCCGGGAGGGACGGCGGGGGTGACCCCTGGACGAACCTCCCCGCAGTTCGTGAGGGAAGGGTCACCCCCGCCGTCCCGTCCCTCCCTGGCCTGCCCGGGCCGTGGACGGGAGGGCCCGTCCCTTGTCCGTCTCCAGGCCCGTCCCCGCCAGTTGTATGGGGAAGTCGCGGACGACCGGCGAGAGCATCCCCGCCCGGTCCGCGGCGTAGACGTCGTGGCGGTCGAGCAGCGGCGGCACCCGGTAGCCGGGGCCGTGCGGCTGTGGTGCTGGGACGTGCGGCGCCGGGGCGGTCCGGCCGGCGACCGTGGTCCTCGCCGCGGTGCCCGGCCCGCCGGAGGACCCGCAGCCCGCCGGCAGCACCAGCCCGAGGAGGGTCGCGACGAGGCACACGACCCGCCGCACGGATGGCGTCTCAGGCATCGCCGAACCGCCTCAGCAGGGTGCGGACGGCGTTGCTGTCCCGCTCGACGAGCGCCCGCAACGGCCTCCCCGGCGGCAGCTCGACCACGAAAGCGGTGGTCGTGGGGGGGCGATGGTTCTGCCGGCTCGCGGCGCCGCCCGGATAGCGCCGCAGTCGACGCAGCGGCAGGTGCGCCAGGCGGGCGAAGCGGCGCTCGATCCGCAGGGGTCGCCAATGCCAGGGGAAGCTCCGGTTCAGGTCGACGCCGCGGGCGTTCTGCCGGGTGTCTGCCGCGACGCCGTCCGGGTTCAGATCGGGGATCGTCCAGATCGCGCCCGCGCGCGGTGGCGGATCGGCTGTCAGGTCGCGGGCGATGGCGATGCCCGCGGACTCGTCGCCGTGGATCGCGCCGATGACCAGGAGGCGGCGCCGGGCGTCCGGATCGCCGAGCGCGACGGCGTCGATCGGCCGCCCGCGCACCGATCTGCCGAGCGCGACCTCGTGCCGCACCAGCGAATCGGGTCCGGTGTGGGCGATGGGAGCCGCGGTCCGGCCGGCACGGTCCCCGGTCAGGATGAGCAGGGAAGCCGCCCTGACGACGGCCGCCGCCCGGGCAAGGGCAAGCGCGAGAAGCGCCCGCCGCCTGCCCTGGGCCTACCCCTCGCGCGCCTGCTCCAGGTTCGAGCCGTGGGGACCGGCGAGCCAGTCGGCCTGCTCCAGGCGCGCGTCGGCGGGTTCCTCCCCTCGCCGCAGCGCCTCGACGTAGGCCCGATCGGCGGTGAGGCGGGCGGCCACCTCGGGACCTTTGGCGACGGCACCGTGGCCGGGGACGACGACGTCGACCTGGCCGATCGCCTCGCCCAGGAGGTCGAGCGCCGTCTCGTAGGCGCCCAGCTGATCGGCCTGGTGCGGGTCGAAGAGCGGGATCAGGACGTCGGAGAGCGTGTCCCCGGCGACCAGCACGCCACGGTCGGCGAGCAGGATCGCGGCGTGGCCGACGGCGTGCGCCTGGTGCTCGATGATCTCGCCCGGCACCGGCCCGCCGTCCGCGGGCAGCGGGGTGAGGACCGCGACCAGCTCGAGCGGGATGCCCGACGCGCTTTCCGCCGCCATCGCCTGCGCCCGCTCCCGGGCCTCGGTCGCCCGGGCCGCACAGGTGGCGGTCGCGTAGCGCGGCACGTCGCCGAACCCAGCGTGCCAAAGCAGGTGGTCCCAGTGAGGATGGGTGGAGAACCCGGCGACCACCGGAATCCCCAGCCCCTCCACCTCGCCGGCAAGCTCCTCCAGCTCGGACCCCTCGATCCCGGGGTCGATCACGATCAACCCCTCGTCCCCGCGCACCACGATGGAATTGGTCCAGACCCACTCGCTCTGCCGCACCCAGACCCCGTCGGCCACCTGAGTCAGCATCGGTTCACCTTCGCCATCTCCACTCCGATCGGTTGGTTACGACTGTTAGGACGGTGATCCTCGGCCATACTCATCGGTGGGGTCGTTTGGGCCCCGATAAGTCAGGTCTCCGACGATCCGGCGTCGCAAAGCTCGCCTTATGTCGTCTCGAGCGGGCCCGCCGGCCCGAGGCCGCTCAGGCGAACCGCTTGACGAAGTCGAGCGCGGTGTCGCAGGCCGAGGCGAGGCCGGGCGTCAGTCGGCGCTGAGCTCCGCGGCCAGCTCGCGCAGGCCGGCGGCGATCTCCTCGTCCGCCGTCCCGCCCGCGGCAAGCAACCGCTCCGCCCGCGCGACCGACTCGCGGGCCGCGGCCTCGGAGCCCGCCGCGAGGTGGACCCTCGCCAGCCGCTCGTGGGTCGTCAGCTCGAGGCGGGTGCGTTCGTTGCCCGGCGGCTCTTCGCCGAGCAGGCCGAGGCGCTCTTCGAGGGTGGCCAGCGCGCCGGCGCCTTCGTCCGCCGCCGCCTGGATCTCCGCCAGGCGCCGCAGGCAGGTGGCGGCGCCGAAGCGGTCACCGGCCTCGCGCAGGCGATCCGCGGCCTCGCGGTAGGGCTCGACCGCCCGCGCCGGTTCCTTGGCGACCACCTCGTAGGCCCGCCCGATCGTCCGCAGGACGTTGGCCAGCAGCTTCCGGTGGTCCGGGTTCGCCGGGTTGTCGGCGACCAGCGCGCGCGCCGCCGCGATGACCTCGTCGACGAGGTCGGGCGCGCCGACCTCGATCGCCAGCACCGCCAGCGTCGGCATCGTCGCCGTGTTCTCGATGCCCCGCTCCAGGCCTTCGGCGAGCGCGGCGCGGGCGCTCTCGCGGTACCTGCCGGAATCACCCTCGCGACCGACCGCGGAGTAGGCCTCGGCGCGCTGGCGGCGGAGGATCGCGAGGTCGATCGGGTCGGCGGAGGTCGTGGCGAGCAGCTGATCGGACTCCTCCAGCAGCGGCACGGCCCGCTCGGCGTGCTCCGACAGCATCGCCACCTCACCGAGCGTCATCAGCGCCGCCGCCAGTTGCACGGCGTCCGGCTCGGGACTCTCGCGCAGCAGCGCGGCCGCCTCCTCGGCGAGGCCCCGGGCCTGGTCGAGCTCGCGCCGGGAGAGCCGCAGGTTCGCCTCGCTGAGCAGCAGCATCGTCAACCTGCCCGGCTCACCGCCGGCCTCGCGCTGCCGGGCGACCGCCTCCTCGTAGCGGGCGACGGCCTCCTCGGCGCGGCCGACCTCGGCGAGCGTGTCGGCGATCTCCTGCAGCGTCGTCGCGGTGGCGGCGAGGTCCGGGGTGGGGAGCGAGTCGAGCAGCTCGAGGCGCTCCTCGAAGGTCTCCAGCGCCGCCTGCCGCTCGCCCGCCGCCCGCAGCACCCGCCCGAGGGCGAGCAGGGTGATCGCCCGGTCGGCGGGCGGCCCGTCGCCCTTCGCCTTCTCCGCGACCGCCTCGCGGTAGAGCGCCGCCGCCTCGGTGAATTCCCCGCGCGCGCGGTGGACGGCGGCGATGTCGTGCAGGGTCACGCCCCGGGCCTGCGGATCGTCGATGAGCGCGAGCCGCTCCTCGTAGGCGGCAAGCGCCCCGGCGTGATCCCCGGTTCGTTTGAGCGCCCGTCCCAGGCCGAGCAGGGTCACCGCCAGCTCATCCGTCTCGTCGGCCTCGCGCTCCCGGGCCTCGGCCTGGCGGAAGGCGGCGATCGCCTCCTCGTAGCGGCCGGCTTTGCGCTGCGCGGTCCCGATTTCGTGGAAGGTCACGGCTTCGCTGTGGTGCTCCGGCCCCGCCAGCGAGTGGAGGATCTCGAGCCTCTCCTCGAAGGCCGCCACGCCCCCGTCGAGATCGTCGGCGGCGACCAGGGCCCGTCCCAGGACCAGGAGCGTCACCCCGAGGTCGCGCGGGGACCGGCCGCCGCGACGCTTGCGGTCGACCGCCTCGCGCAGCAGCGCCGTCGCCGCGGGCAGGTCGCCTTCGGCCCGGCGCAGGCTGGCGATGTCGTGCAGGGTGACTCCTTCCCCCTGCAGGTCCGGTCGCGGCAGCCCGCGCAGGATCTCGAGGCGCTCCGCGTACGCCTCCATCGCCCCGTCGCGGTCGCCGTCGGCGTGACGGGCGCGGCCGAGGGCGAGGAGCGGGTTCGCGATGAGCCGCGGATCGTCGGCCTCGCGGGCCGTCTCGACCGCCCGCCCGAACAGCTCCGCCGCCGCGACCGCGTTGCCTTCCTTCGACTCCAGGTTGCCGAGATCCTCGAGCAGCAGCACCTCCATCGTCAGGTTGCGCTCCGGCAGCGAGTCGAGGATGGCCCGGCAATCGGCGTAGGCCCGCAGCGCGCCCGCCTTGTCCTTGCTCGCCAGCAGGGCGCGGGCGAGGGCGATCAGGGTCGAGGTGCGATCGGCCTGCGGGTCGCCGCCTTCGAGCTTCAGCTCCACCGCCTTGCGGTACAGCTCGACCGCCTCCGGCCACTCTCCGCGCTCGGCGTGGATTTCGGCGATGTCGTGATAGCTCACCCCCATGAGCTGCGGGTCCCCGGCCAGCATCCGCAGCGCTTCCCGGAACGCCGTCAGCGCCGGGTCGGCTTCGTCCTGGCGTCGGCACGAGCGACCGATCCGATGCCACGCCGCGCCGATCCGATGCCGCGCGCCGGGGCTTCCCTCGTCTTCCAGCAGCGATTCGGCCCGCTTCAGCGCTTCGAAGGCGACCCTCGGCACCGAGGACTGGCGCGCCGCCTCGGCCACCGCGATCGCCCCGGTCAGGTTGGCCTCGGCGGAGATGTCGACCAGGACCTCGACGAAGAGCTCGCGGCCGCGCTCCAGCACCGTCCGCGCCGCGTCCGGCTGGTTGAGGACGCGGCAGGAGGACGCGAGCTCCTCGGCGATCCGCGCCGACACCGTGGCCAGCTCGACCTTGGCGTCCTGCTCCCAGCCTGCCGCGGTCCGATCGTTCTCGACTTCGCCGAAGGCAAGGGCCGCGGCCTCCAGGTGGGTGCGGGCCGTCGTCAGGTTCCCCTGCTCCTCCGCCGCCCGGCCCATGCCGATCTCGCATTCGCCGCGCCGGCGGGCCTGGGGCTCGGCCGCGGTGGCGAGGATCGAGCGGGCCTTGGCGTAGATCTCATAGGCCTCGGCGTCGTCGCCGGACCGTTCGAGCACTTTGGCCCGCGCGATCAGGTCGCCCGCCAGGCGGCCGGGGTTCGGTGGGTCGACGACTTCGCTGAGGGCGATCGCCGCGTCGATGTGCCGGAGCGCGCCTGCCCGGTCATCGAGGCCCTCGAGGGTCTTCGCCAGCCACAGGTGGCGGTGGTCGATGCTCCGGTGACCGGCGGGAAGGACCTCTTCGCCGTGCCTCAACGCGGCCTCCAACGCCTCTTTGGCGGCTTGAAGCAGCTCCCGCCCGGTGCCTTGCTCGCCCTCCATCTGGAGCGTCGCGCCCAGCATGCCGCGGGCCACGTCGACGCTGGGATGGGCCTCGCCCAGGACCTCGGCCGACAGGGCCACGGTCGCCTCGATCTCCTCGCGCGACTGCTCGAAGCGGCCGTCCGCGGCGAGGATGACCCCGAGGTCGACCCGCAGGCTCAGCGCCTCCGGATGGCGCGGCCCGCAGGCATCGCCGAGCTCCGCCAGCGCCTCCTGGCAGGAGGCGACCGCCTCGCCGTACTTCCCTTCCCGGTAGAGCAGCCAGGCCAGGAGGCCGCGCGCTTTCGCGGTGGCGCGGCGCGGCGGGCCGGGGGAGAAGGAGGACAGCGCCCGCTCGACGCCCTCGCGGGCGTCGCCGAGCCGCTCCAGGTCGGAGAGGGCGTGCGCGACGATGACCTGGTCTTCGAGGACCGCCTCGGCATCGGGGTCCGCCCCGAGGCCGTGCAGCCGCCGCGCTCGTTCGGCGTGCTCCTGCGCCTCCTGCCCGCGGTCGAACTGGAAGAGCACCAAGGCGAGCGTCCGGTGTGGGTCGCCGGCCGCGGCGGCCTCGCCCAACCTGGCCGCCGCCTCGACCGCGGCTTGCGCTCGGGCCAGCGCCGCCTCGAACCGACCGCGGGCGTGCTCGAAGTGGGCGACACGAGCGAGCAGGGAGACGGCGACCGGGAGCTCGTCGCCCTCCGCCGCGGCCAGCGGTGCGTCGTCCAGCGCGGGCAGCAACTCGGCTGCGCGGGGCCAGCTCGCGGGGTCCTCGACGTCGGCGGGGAAGGCGGCGTCCAGCGGCTCGAGATCCGTGGCGAGCCCCTCGTCTCGCGACGAATCCATGCTCGCTCAGTTGGTCGAGGCGTGCCGGGCCAGCAAGGGAGGCTCGGCCGCGTACATCGCCTCGCCGAACAGCTCGTCGTCGGGCTTGTCGGCCTCGGTGTCCGCCCGGTTGATGTCGATGACCTGGCAGAGGCTCGACGTCGAGGTGTTCCCGGCGGCGGCGAAGATCTCGTTCTCGACGACCGCGGCACGGCCCGCCGGTTCGACCGCCGGCACCAGCGAGAGGCCGCGGGGACCGGGGTAGTTGCGGCGGCCGGCGCGATCGAAGAGCTCGGTCTCCCACGCGGCCCGGCGGAAGCCGTGCGGGAAGATCAGCCGGCCGGGGGAGAGTTCGGCCCGCACCTGCTCGGTGCGCCCGGTCGGACCGAGGCGGACCAGCATTTCCTTCCCGGTGCGCACCCGGACGATGAGGCGGGCGGCTTCGAGGTCGGAGAGAATGTGCGAGAAGTGGGATTCTTCGGTGATCCCGACCTTCTCGCGGAGGTAGGACCGCTGGGCCTGCTCCCCGGGCGCGTCGAGGAGGAGCTTGACGACCTCCTTGGCCTTGCCCTTCCAGGAGCGCATGACCGTCTGGGCGCCGCCCTTGCTCGACGCCGAGGTCGCGGCGCCGAGCGCCACGGCGGCAGCGGAGAGGAGCCGGAAGGCCTCCTGTCGTTCCTGCTCCAGGCGTTCTCCGGCGGCGGTGATCAGCAGCTGGGAGAGTTCGTCGGACGCCTCCGCGATCTCCGTCCGGGTGCCCATCCGGATCAGCCGGATCGACTCCGCGAGGGCGAGGCCGGCGACCTGCACCGCCCGTGGCGGAGCGGAGCCGTCGTCGTCGGCGAGGGTGTGCTCGCGCTTCAGGTCCTCGATCAGCTCCTCGATCGAGGCCTTGGTCAGCTCGAAGAGGTCGGGCGCCTCGGTCTGTGTCTCGGTCTGGGTCATTTGGCTTGCCTGCTCGGATCTCAGGTCGGGCAGCATAGTTGAGCGATTGTTGAGCCGGTACATCCTAATCGTCTTGCACGTCGTCATACATGAGGATTTACGTACTAAGGCTCGAACGTCCAGTCGCCGCCGACTCGCCGGCCTTCTTCAGTGTCGGGTCGGCGAGGTCGAAGACGAACGACGGGTGGTCGTGCTCGGGATCGGCCTTGGCCGGCGGCACGATCGACGCCCGCACCGGCAGCGCCCAGAAGGACCGGGCTCGCTCACCGTTCCACTGCGCGGGCCCTTCGTTCGTGTACGGGGAGCGGTTGCAGACGAACGCGATCGCGTGCAGCTTGTTCACGAGCTGGTTCAGCGAGGTGCGGTGCGGTTTCGAGGACTTGCTGAGCGAGGGGACCAGGATCACGCTCGCCGGGCTCTCGGAGAGGCGTTCGCGGGCGCCTTCGCCGAAGGAATCGAGGCAGATCACGGCGGCGAGGTTGCCGACCGGGGTCTGGAAGACCATCAGCGTGTCGCCCACCTGGATGTCTTCGAGGTACTCGTCGTAGCCGCCCGCCGGCTTCGTCGAGCCGGCCGCCTTGAGCTTGCGGTGGCGCCATAGCTCGGTCCCGTTCGGCGCCAGCACCACGATCTCGTTGATCCAATCGGCGCGGATCGGGTTGCGGCTCACCCGTTTGTGCCTGATGCCGACCACGGTCAGGCAGGGGCGGCCGTCCTCCAGCTTGCGCAGCTCCTCCTTGACCGCGGCGAGGGCGGTCTCGTCGACGCCGAGCTCGGGGAGGACGAGGATCGTCGCCGTGCCGCGGATCGCCGCGCGGCGCACCGCCTCGCAGGCGGCATCGACGCAGGCGCGCCGGTCCGGCTCCAGGATCTTGCCGAAGTGCCCGCGGCGGCCCTTGCCTTTCGGCTGCACCCAGTGGCTGAGGCCATGCGGGCCCAGGGTGTCGAGGTGCACCTGGATCTTCGGGTCCGCCTTGGTGAGCTGCGTCCGCAGCGGCTTCAGGGCGGCTTCCCAGATGCGACCCTCCGCCGGCAGTCCCTTCAGCGAGACGCCCTTGAGGTCGATCGGGCTGACCACGATCCGCGGTGCCAGGGTGGTCAGCGAGGGGTGCTCGTGGGTGCTCGGCGGTTCTTCGATCCCGCTCGCCTTCTCGACGAGCTCGCTCTCCCTGAGGGTGACGAGCACCTTGTCCCCGCTGAAGGCCTTGGCCGTCACCATCAGGGGCCAGGCGGCGTCGATGCTGCGCTCGATCCAGGCCAGCAGCTCGGCCGCCGCCATCACGGGATCGCGTTCGAGCGAGTCCCAGTCGATGTCGTCGATGCCGCCATACGCCGGCCACTCTTCCACCGCTTCGACGATTTCCGGTGGCTTCTCCCTGTAGCTGCCGAGGGCCGGCAGCTTCTCCTCCAGCCAGGTCCAGAGGACGGCGACGAGCGGGACCTTGCCGGAGCCCGCGCCTTTGAGAGCAGCGATGAGCTCCGTCCCCTGGCCGCCGGTCGCCATAGGCGCGGAATCCTTTCATGCGAACAGAAAAACTTCAGTGTTCGCGAAATATTGCGCCGTGGCGCGAGGTCCCCGCGCCGTCGCGGGCTCAGGTGGAAGACGGGTCCGCGGAAGCGACGGACGGCGGGGCGACCTCGGCCGCGCCCACATGCTCACCGAGCACGAACACCTCGGACATCACGCCTTCTTCGTTGGCCTGGCCGACGAAGCTGTCCACGTAGTGACGGGTGCTCATTTCCACGGCCCGGCGAAGCAACGGCCCGACCTGCTCCTCGAACGCGACCCGCTGCGCCCGCACCTCCGCGAAGTGACCGCCGCCGACCAGCACCCGCTCGGCCGCGGTGAAGACGTCTTCGAGGACGCAGCAGACGATGCCGTCCCGCCAGATCGTCTTCGCCCGGGTCGGCCCACGACCGTAGAGCCGAGCATGAATTTCGACGATGTCCCGGGACATCGTGGCAACCAAAGAGCCCCGATCCTCATCGACCGCCCCGGACCTCGAAAGTCCACCCCATCTTGCACGGCGAAAAGCGTAGACGGTCGAAGCCTTGCGCCGGCTGTTCCTTATGCGCCTATGAGGCGCATAAGGAACAGCCAGAGGGAGACGACCAAGGACGGGCCCTCCCGTCCACGGCCCGGGCAGGCCGGGAGGGCCGGGACGGCGGGGGTGACCCTTCCCTCACGAACTGCGGGGAGGTTCGTCCAGGGTCACCCCCGCCGTCCCTCCCGGGCCGTTCCCGGGGGGAGGTGGAGGGACCGTGCCGGGAGGGTCACGGGAGCCCCACGGCGGACGGACGGACCCGTCACCGATGCGTGACCCCGTGACGAGGACGCCGGAGCGTGGTCGTCCTTTCGTCCGCCCGACCCGGGGCGGTCGTCCTTAGGTCCGGTAGACGGACCTAAGGACGACCACGGTCCTGGGGCCGGACCAAAGGACGACCGCGGCGCTCGTCTCGGGGCCGGGAGGTGTGACGTCCCCGGCGTCTTCGTCACGGACCCTTGACGTCTTCCCACGCGAAGCCTCACGTCCTGGGCGTCTCATGGGGGTCACAGCCTGCCAGGACCCCCATGAGGCGCCCGGGACCAACTCGGACGGCCGCCCGCCCTGACGAAGTCCGTCCGGCCACTGCCGGCACTCCCGCATCGGCACCACCACCTCGGCATCGCCGAGTACCCCGAGGATTGATTCAGGCACTCACGGCGAGAAATGCTTCCGACGAGAAAGAGGCGATCGCGGTCGCCAACGACTCCGAGTTCGGCCTCGGCTGCTCGCTCTGGACCCAGGATCTGGAGCGCGCCGAGGCGCTCTCCGCCGACATCGAGGCGGGCATGGTCTTCGTCAACGCGATGACCGCGTCGGATCCGCGGATCCCCTTCGGCGGGTGAAGCGCTCCGGCGTCGGCCGCGAGCTGGGCGGCGAATTCGGCATGCGCGCCTTCCTCAACCCGCAGGCCGTGGCGCTGACCAAGGCTGAGGCCCGTCCGTCCGCGGGTTGGAAGGGGCGACGAGCGGCGACCGTCACGGGTGACGCCCTTTCCGCTGATGAGCAAGGCGTTCCGGGATCAGAAAAGCGTCGAGAGACTTAGGTCGCGGGCTGAATCCAGCAAGTCCGAATCGAAGGTCGCGATCGTTGCGCCGTCCGTCTCCGCGGCGAGTAAGACGCAGCAGTCGGGGAGCTTGCGACCAGTATCAGCCCGCAGTTGAGCCAAGCGCGTGGAGGCTTTCCTGTCCAGCGGCAACTCAAGGACACCTAACCGCGTGAGGGCTGCGGTCGCGTCGGGCAGCCGTCCCGCTCTGGCGGGTGCGACAAGCGTCTCGGCCAAGCTGATGGTGCTCGCCGCGAGCGACTCGGTCCCGGTTGCGGCGAGCAATCGAGCAGCCCGGTCGTGATGGGCGTCGCGCTCGTCCAGGTGGGCGATCAGGACGCTGGCGTCGAGGACGATCACTCGGGCCAGTCTTCGCGCAGTCGCTCCAGTTCTCCGGCCTCGTAGACGCCGCTGAGGGCGCCGGCGGTTTCTTCCACCGCGCGGGCTCGATCGGCCGCCTTCTCCTCGATCGCATCACGCCCCGCCGCCGCCAGCTTCAGCAGCAGCTCCTTGCGATCATGGATCTCTGGCCAGCATCGCTGGGCCTGATCCAGTTGATCGCTCAGGTCGCCGGTGTCGGTGACCGTGTAGCGGGGCTTCGTGGTGGGCATAAGTCGAGTGTAGCACCGGGGAAATAAGGTGCCGCACCTTTGTGCGACGAGGAAATCGCCGCCTGCAAGTTCCAGGAGGGGGACCCAGAAGAGGACGAGGCGACGACCCGGGGCCTCACCCGCGGGGGATGATCGAGATCTTGCGGACCGGATCGGCGCCCGGGGTCAGCATCCCGACCAGCGGCGTCGGGGGCCGACGTGCGGATTCCCAGCGAGGCGATCGCGTCGACAGCCGCGCGGAGGGTACGCTCGTCCTCGGCCGGGCGCACCAGTGCCTCCGCTCCGGAGCGGCGCGGTGCACGACGATGCGATCGACGCCCTCGGCCTCGATCACTCCCTGCTCGCCGCCAAGCTCGAGCGCCGGATCCGTCAGGAATCGAGAAGCGAGCTGGGTCCGTCGGGATTAGCGTCGCGAACCGGGGTCGGATGACCGAAGAGCCGATCGTGTGCGAGCCGGCCCGTGGTCCACGAAAGGAGAGATCGATGAAGACGATGACGTGCAGGCAGCTGGGCGGTCCCTGCGACCACGCCCACCATGGCGAGAACGCGAACGAGGTGATCAAGGCGCAGGATCGTCACCTCAAAGAGGTGGTCGCGGAAGGCGATGCGGCGCACGAGGGGGCACTCGCGGAGATGAAGAACCGCTGGAAGCACCCGATCGCGGGAATGGGGTGGTACCGGAAGGCCAAACGGGACTTCGCGAACCTGGCCGAGGACTGAGGCGAGGTTCTTCGGCCCGCCGTCGGGACCGGTCCGCCGCTACATCCGCGACTGTCCGGCCATGATCGCCGCGGCCCACTGCGCCGCGCCTCGGCTGCAACGTCCGCGCCGACGCCACCGAGCCGGCGACGCCACTGGAGCAGTTGCTCCCGGTGACGATCCGCATCCCCCGCTGCCCGCTGAGCCCGGAGCAGATCGCCGGTTGAGCTCGCCCTCCCCGTAAACCGCTTCGGAAGGAGGCCCCTCGTGGCCGACGAGCCGGTGTTCCTCTACGCAGCCATCTACGACGACATCCCCGACGCGGAGGCCGACTACGACGCGGTCGGCGACCTGCACGCCGCCGGGCTGATCGGGACCTTCGACGCCGCCGTGATCGAGAAGGAGGACGGCAAGGTCCACGTCCACAAGACGGAGAAGCCGACCCAGCACGGCGCCTGGACCGGGATCGCCGTCGGCGCGGTCGCGGGGATCCTCTTCCCGCCGTCGATCATCGGCAGCGCGATCGGCGGCGGCGCCGCCGGTGGCGTGGTCGGCCACCTTTGGCGTGGCATGTCGCGCTCGGACCTGAAGGACCTCGGCGAAGATCTCGACGAGGGCGCCGCGGCGCTGGTCGTGGTCGGCGAGTCGCGGATCGGCGAGCAGATCGAGAAGGCGGTGACGCGCTCGCGCAAGGTGATCGAAAAGGAGATCGACGCCGAAGCGGAGGAGCTGAAGAAGGAGCTGCGTGAGGCCGAGCCGGCCCTCCTAGAGCTTGGCGATCATCTCCTGGGCGTCGGCCATCCCGCACCCGGTCAGTTCGCGGTACTTCCGCATCGCCCCCATCCGGTCGCCCTGCTGAATCAGCTCGCGCACCTCCGGTGGGACCGCCTGGCTTGGTGCCTCGTAGGGGACGCCGGCCTTCTCGGAGAGGATCGCCAACTGCGCCTCGATTCCGCGCAGCCGCTCGAAGACCTGGTCGATGAAGGAACTGAGCTGCAACTCGTTGTATGCGGACATTGGTTCTCCCCTCGGTTGGCGTGGGTCAGCGCTGCTTGGCGGGAACGTGGAAGCTTCGCCTAGCCGGCTTCCGCGCTTTGTTGCCGGCCGGGTCGATCGCCCAGACCTCGAAAGTGTGCCTGCCCGGCTTGAGGCCGCCGTAGCGCTGCGGCGACTTGCAGGGCGCCGGCGTGCGGCGGTCGAGCCGGCAGGCGAACCTGGCCCCGGCCTCGTCGGCGCGGAACCTGAACCTCGCCCTGCCCGCGGCGAGACCTTTGCCGGGGCCCTTGGTGATCGTCGTCGTTGGCGGCGGGTCGATCTGCGCCGCCGCCTCGGGAGGCGAGGTGGGCGACGCCGGGGACGGCGAGGTGGGCGACGCCGGGGGCTGCGGCGGCGACGGCGGCGAGGGATCGGCGGGGGGTGACGGCGACGGCGACGCGAGGTCGTCGACGGCGACGCCGCAGGGCTTGCCGCCGACGCTGACGAAGCCCTGGTCCGGCATCGAGGAGTCCGTGTTGGCGCGCCCGATCGTGCCGCTGCCGTAGTTGGCCCAGTAGAGCTGCGTGCCGTGGACGGTCACCCCGCAGGCCCCGGTGGCGCCGGCGATGAAGCTTTCGTCGGGGGAGGCCGGGTTGGCCGGGTTGGCGCGCCCGATCGTCGTCCCCTTCCCGCCGGCGCCAAAGTCAGCCCAGTAGATGCCGCCGGTATTGACGGCGACGCCGCAGGGGAATGCTTCATCGATGGTCGCGAAAAGAGGTTCTTTCGCGCCGCCACCGAGGCCGGCGCGGCCGATGTAGGCAGGCTCACCGCCGGTGGGATCGGCCCAGTACACGTGGCCGCTGTCGACGGCGACTCCGCAGGGATTCAGGGGCTCGGTGATGAAGCCCGGTTCTCGGTTCGTCCCGTCGAGCTTCGCCCTGCCGATCGCGCCGGCGAGCGCCAGCCCGCCGGAGGCGGACCAGAAGATCGAGTTGGCGTTGACCGCGACGCCGCTCGGTTCGGCGATCCCCGCGATGAACTCGTTGTCGACGCCGCTCCCGTCGATCGCGGCGCGCCCGATCGTGCCGTCCAGCCGGTTGGCCCAGTAGACGTGCCCGCCGTCCACGGCAACCGCGAACGGCAGGTCCCCCGTCTGGATGAAGTCGGGATCGGCGTTGCGGCCGTCGTTGTCGGCGCGGCCGATGCGGTCGTTCTGGGTGTCGGCCCAGTAGATGAAGGCGCCCGCCTGCGACGCCCCGGCCAGCGCCGCCAGCAGCGCGACGACGAACGCAACCACCCCGACCGTTCGGACTCTCCCAGACACCGAGGCAGCACCCTAGATGATGACCCGCGGATCGGGGACGGATTACCGACCTTCTGGGTGCGATGCAGGCCCTCTGCCAGCTGAGCTATAGGCCCCATATGCGGGGATTCCCAGGAGAATGGCTCGGGAATGACCGTAACTGGATTTGCAGCCTAGCGGTGGATAGGCGCGGGTAGGCGGTGATGGGCGGGGTTGGTGGCGACTCTGGGATCCGGTGGGCTAGGCCGAGGCGGTGTAGCTGAAGCGGATCTGTTCGAGGGTGCCGGCGCGGTTGCGGTGGCAGAGCACGCGGCCGGTTTGGTGGTGGTCGAGGAGGGTGCAGGTGAAGCCCCAGGTGGGGTTGGCGTGCCACCAGCGGCGGGCGAGGCGGCGGGCCTGGTGGCAGGTGGTGCCCCGCTCGAGTACGCCGAACCAGCCGGCTTCGCGATGGTTGTCGGCGCCGCAGGGGCGCCAGGATTCGGCGGGTGCGGGGGCTGCGCCGGCTGGAAGGAGGGCGAGCACGGCCAGGGCGATCACCGCCGCGCTTGCGGCGAGGGCGCGGAGGCTCCGCGGCCGTCGGTGGGTCGAGGTGCCCGCCTTCATCGCGCCGAGCAGTAGGCGACGGCCATGATCCTGGCGTTCTTGCCGCCTTCGGCGAAGCCCGGGCGGATCACGTAGGTGACGTTCCAGCCGCCTTCCCCGGCCGTCGGCCCCTCCGTCTGGATCCAGGCGGCGAGTTCGCTGCTGTAGGCGCCGCCGCCCGTCACCTTCTTGCCGGGGGCGCAGGTCGCGGTGACGCTCTCGTGGTTGCCGGAAGTGGAGGTGAAGTAGTTGATCGACCCGGTCGCGAGTTCGGCTTCGGCCAGCGAGGCGGGGCCAGTTGGCCCCGCTGCGCCGGTCCGGCCCCGGGGGCCGCGTTCGCCGGCCTCCCCCGGCGCGCCCGCTCCTCCGGTGGCGCCCGGTGCTCCGTCCGGTCCCGTCGCGCCGCGCGGGCCGGTCGCGCCGGTTTCACCCGCCAGGCCGCGTGGACCCTGGGGCCCGACGCCTCCGCTGGGGCCACGTTCGCCGGTTGCGCCCGGAGCGCCGTCGGCGCCGGCTTCGCCGCGCCCACCGGTCGCCCCGGTCGTTCCGGCCGGTCCCGTGGCGCCGCGACGGCCGGTCGTCCCGGTCACGCCCTTGTGCCCGGTCGCGCCTGCGGCCCCGGTGGGACCGGCGGGCGGCTGGGCGTCCCAGGCGACGACGTAGCTTTCGCCGGGACAGTGGGCCCCGGTAGCCTCGTGCATCTCGCCGTCGCTGCGATCGACGCAGGCCCGCACCCGGCCGCCGTCGCCCGACGGCTTCATCGCGGCGCCGGCCCCGGCGACCGCGACCAGCAGGGCGAGGAGCGCCGGCGCCGTGGTCTTCGACGACCGGCGCGCCGCGCCCAGGGACCGGCGCAGGAGCGACATGTGGCGAGCGTCAGTCGACATTCGCGCAGTACGCCAGCGCGGTCACGGTGATGGTCCCGGTCGAGGCGTAGTTCGAGGGGACGATGTAGCCGACGTACCACTGTTCGTTGTAGATCTTGTTTTCGAATTCCGAGAACAGCGGGCCGGAGAAGCTCAGCTGGCCGGACAGGTCGCTCTCGTCCGCGCCCCCGCCGATCAGTTCCTTGCCGGGGGGACAGTGGGCGTTGGCCCAGGCGAAGGTCGTGCTGCCCGCCTGGGTCGGGTAGCTCGCCGATTCGGTCACCACTTGGAAGCCGGACACCCCGGCCGCGCCCTGGGGCCCCCGTTCGCCGGCGAGCCCTTCGGGACCGGCCGGACCTTGTGCCCCGGTCGCGCCCCTCGCCCCGGTGGCCCCCGTCGCGCCGCGTTCCCCTTGCTCCCCGGGCGCCCCGGTGGCACCGACTTCGCCTCGTTCACCCTGCGGGCCGATCGCGCCGACCTGGCCTTCCGGGCCGGCTTCCCCGGTCGCGCCGTTCTCCCCGGGCGCCCCGGTTTCGCCCCGCGCCCCGACGGCGCCCGTCGCCCCGGTCGCACCGACTTCGCCGGCCGCGCCGGTGACGCCCTTCGGGCCTTGCGCACCGCGCGCGCCCTGCGGCCCGCGGTCGCCCTGCGTCCCCCAGGAGATCAGGTGCGAGCCCGTCGGGCACCGGGCGACCCGGGTGAAGTGGAGCACCCTCGTCCCGTTGTCGACGCAGGCCCGGGTCAGGCTGCCCGAGACCTCGCCACCACCACCGCGCGCATAGGCGAAGCCGCCACCGACGGCGACCACGAGCGCCGCGGCGGCGATCAGGAGGGCAAGGCTAGGACGGGGGATCTTCCCCAGCAGTGATCGAGCGCGCATGGGCGCGAGTCTCCCCGCGGGCGGCCCCTTTGGCATCGGCCGCCCCCTCCTGAAGTTTCTTTTCTGGCACCCCTGCAATTGGGGAAGCCCGGTCGCGTCGGGGTGGCGCCCGGCGACACGCTCAGCTCCACCGCCAGGGGCATTGTCGACCTCGGCCGTTGTCATCTTCACGTTCCAGCCGCCTTCTACTCCTCCCTGGACACCGTTGACCACCTCAAGGTGTATCGTGGTGTAGATGACGAGGACGAACATCGAGATCGACGATCGGCTGGTGGACCGGGCGATGCGCCTCTACCGGCTTCCCAGCAAACGCGAGGCCGTCGACCTGGCGTTGCGCAGGCTGGTCGGCGAGCCGATGGGTCCTGAGGAGGCGCTGGAGATGGAGGGCAGTGGCTGGGCCGGCGACCTCGAGGAGATCCGCGCGCCCGACGCGATCCCCCCGCGATGATCCTGCTCGACAGCTCCGCCTGGGTGGAGTTCCTGCGCGCGACCGGCAGTCCCACCCACCTGCGTGTGCGCGATGCGCTGCGGGAAGAGGCCGAGCTCGCCTGCACCGACGTGGTCGTGACGGAGATCCTCGCCGGAGCCCGTGACGACGCCGACCGCGACCGGCTGCGGCGCCTGCTCTACGGGCTTCGGTTCCTGCCGGTGGAGGGCCCGGTCGACTACGAGGCGGCCGCCGAGCTCTACCGGCTCTGCCGCCGCGGCGGCGAGACCCCCCGCAAGCTGACCGACTGCCTGATCGCCGCCGTCGCGATCCGCAACGAGGCCGAGCTGCTCTGTGAAGACGCCGATTTCCTCACGATCTCGCGTCACGCGCCGCTGCGCCTCGCCGGCGCCTGACCGCGACCGCCGCCCGCGCGGCGATCGCCCGGCCGTCCCCGGCGTCTCATGCGCCTCTCATCTCCAGCCGGGACCGTCTTCCCCATGCGCGTGCTCGTGGTCGAGGACCAGGTCAGGCTCGCGGGGCTGATCCGCCGGGCGCTGCGCGGCGCCGGTGAGGCCGCCGACGTCGCGATCAAGGGGGAGGACGCCCTCTGGATGGCGGCCTCGACCCCCTACGACGCGATCGTCATGGACGTGATGCTGCCCGGCATCGACGGCTTCGAGACCTGCCGCCGGCTGCGCGAGGAGGGGATCGCGACGCCGATCCTCGTCCTCACCGCGCGCGCCGCCCTCCACGACCGGATCGCGGGCCTCGACGGCGGCGCCGACGACTACGTCACCAAGCCGTTCGAGATCACCGAGCTGCTGGCGCGGCTGCGGGCGCTCGCCCGCCGCGGCGAGGTCCGCGAGCGGCCGACGCTCGAGGTCGGGACGCTGCGCATCGAGCCGGCGAGCCGCCGCGTCTGGCGCCTGGAGAACGAGGTCGAGGTGTCCACCAAGGGCTTCGCCCTGCTGGAGGTCTTCATGCGCAACCCCGACGTGGTCCTCACCAGGCTCGACCTCCTCGAAGGCGCCTGGGACAGCGGCTACCAGAACCGCTCCAACGTGATCTCCGTCCACGTCCACCAGCTGCGCGACAGGGTCGACCGCCCCTTCGGGACCAGGAGCATCGAGACGGTCCGTGGCGTCGGCTACCGCCTGCGCAGCGACGACGGCAGGTGACCCGGCGGCTGCCGGTCCGCGCCCGGCTGACCCTCGCCTTCACCGTCGCGATCGCCGCCGTCCTGGCCGCCACCTCGCTCTTCCTCTACCTGCGACTGCGGACCGAACTCGACAGCAGGATCGACGAGTCCCTCCACACCCGCCTGGAGCTGGTCTCCTCGCGACTGCGGGAAGGACGCGGCGGGCCGCATTCGCTCACCCGCGCCGTCGCCCGCGGCGAAGAGGGGTCGGGGTTCGTGCAGATCCTCCTGCCGGGGGGCCGCACCGTGGTCGGCGCGCGCGAGGGGCTCGGCGACGAAGCCGTCCTCGACCCCGCCGCCCTGCGCCGACTGGCCGCCGGGGGTGGCACCTACGACCTGCGATCCGAGCAGCCGGAGCTGGGGGCGGTCCGCATCATCGCGGCAGCCGTGAGCGCCCGCGGCCGGAGCTACGTGGTCGCGGTCGGGGCCGCGCTCGAGGACCGCAACGAAGCGCTCTCCAACCTGCGCACGCTGCTCCTGGTCGGCGAGCCGGTCGCGCTCCTGCTGGCGGCGATCGTCGGCTGGGTGGTGGTCGGGGCGGCGCTGCGCCCGGTCGACCGGATGCTGGTCCGCCTCGAGGACGGCCTGCGCCGCGAGCGGACCTTCGTCGCCGATGCCAGCCACGAGCTGCGCACGCCGCTGACGCAGCTGAAGATGGAGCTCGAACTGATGCGCCAGGAGCGCCCCGACGGCGAGGACTTCGACGCCGCGATCGCCGCCGCGATCGGCGACGCCGACCGACTCTCGCTGCTGAGCGAGGACCTCCTCATCCTCGCCCGCGCCGACCGGGGCCGGCTGCCGGTGAACCGCGAGGAGGTCGACCTCGGCGAGCTCCTCGCCGCCGTCGCGGCCAGGTACCCGGGCGGGCAGGTGGAGGCTGGGGCGGTCGGTACGTCGACCCGGATCGATGCCGACCGCCTGCGCCTCGAGCAGGCACTCGGCAACCTCGTCGACAACGCCCTCGCCCACGGCGCGCCGCCCGTCCGCCTCACCGTGGTCCGTCGGCCGGGCGTGGTCGAGCTCCACGTCACCGACGCGGGCGGCGGCTTCCCGCCCGACTTCATCCCGCGGGCCTTCGACCGCTTCAGCCAGGGCTCGCCGGGCGACGGCGGCAGCGGCACCGGGCTCGGCCTGGCGATCGTGCGGGCGATCGCCGAGGCCCACGGCGGCACCGCCGGCGTCGGCAACCGGGACGGTGGCGCCGATGCCTGGCTGGCACTGCCGGCCTAAGTGGCTGTCACTAACGCTCAGTTCACCTGACCCGCATAGACCTCCCGCCAGAGCAACCGGCGATGGAGGCGAGCATGAAGAAGAGACCCTTGACGTTGATCGTGACCGCGGCGCTCGGCGGCGCGCTGATCGCCGGCTGTGGCTCCGGCGGCAGCTCCGAAACCCCGCAGGAAACGGCCGAAGGCGCCCCGGCGGCAGTTGCAGGACATTCCACCGGCACGAAGTCCGGAGCGGGCGGCGGCCCCGTGCCCAGCGAGGCCGAATCGCTCGCGACCGGCGACATCCCCGACAACCAGGAATTCCTCACCTACGCCGACCGGCCGGCGGGCTACTCGATCAAGTACCCGGCGGGCTGGGCGCGGACAGGGACGGGCAACGACGTCACCTTCCGCGAAAAGGGGAACGTCATCCACGTCGCGGTCCGCTCGGGCTCGGCCCATCTGGCGCCCGGCGAAAAGAAGAGCTTCACCAGGAAGAGCGCCCCCGACCCGGTCACCGGCAAGCGGGTGCCGCTGGTGGTCGACGTCTACGAATACGAAAAGGGCGGCAAGGTAGCGGTGCTCGCACTCAGCACCCCGGAAGGCGTCGACAACGTCGATGCCTACCGGATGATCAGCGAAAGCTTCCGGTGGCGGTAGAGAGCCTCTATCGCGAGCCGGAGGCCGACGGCAAGGTCGCCTGGCCGATCCTGGAGATGCACGACGTCTTCAAGATCTACCGCTCCGGACCGGTCGAGACGGTCGCCCTGCGCGGCGTCGACATGGTGGCCCGGGCGGGCACCATGACCGCGATCCTCGGGCCCTCCGGATGCGGCAAGAGCACCCTGCTCGCACTCGCCGCCGGACTCGACCGTGCCTCCGCCGGCGACGTCCGCAGCGCCGGCGCCTCGCTGCTGACCGCGAGCGAGGACGAGCTCGCCGCCTACCGCGCGCGCTCGGTCGGGATCATCTTCCAGAGCGGCAACCTCTGGCCGACCCTGAGCGCGCGCGAGAACGTGGTCGCGGCCCTGCGCCTGGCGGGGGCCGAGCACGCGGCGCAGCGGGCCGCCGAGTCGCTGGTCGAGCTCGGCCTCGGGTCACGGGCGGAGCACCGCGCCGCGGAGCTCTCGGGCGGCGAGCAGCAGCGGGTCGCGATCGCCGCGGCGGTGGCCCGGCGCGCGCCGCTCGTCCTCGCCGACGAGCCGACCGGCGAGCTCGACGCGGCCAACCAGGAGGTGGTCCTGCGGGCGTTGCGGCGGCTGCCGCGCGACCACGGGTGCGCGGTGGTCGTCGTCACCCACTCGCCGGCCGTCGCGGAGGCGGCCGACCGGGTGATCGAGATGGTCGACGGCGCGGTGGTGGCGGGGTGAGCGCGACGGCGGAGACGACGGCGCTGTCGGCCTGTCACGGGGTCGGCGTCCGCTACGGGACCGGGGAGGCGGAGGTGGTGGCCCTCGCGGGGGTCGACGTGACGATCGAGGCGGCGGAGACCCTCGCCCTGCAGGGTCCGTCGGGATCGGGAAAGACGACGCTGCTGCACCTGCTCGGCGGCTTGGTGTTGCCGAGCGAGGGCGAGGTCGCCTGGAAAGGGCGCTCGCTGGCGCTCCTCGACGCCGCCGCGCCGGGGGAGGCCCGGGCGGCGGGGATCGCCTACGTCTTCCAGGGCTCCAATCTGCTGCCCAACCTGACGGCGGTGGAGAACGTCGCCTTCGCCGCCTGGCTCGCTGCCAAGGCGGCGCCGCGCCCGCGCATGGAGCCGGAGGAACTGCTGGCGCTGGTCGGCCTCGAGGGCAAGGCCGAGGCGCTGCCGGCCGAGCTCTCCGGCGGCGAGGGGCAGCGCGTCGCCCTCGCCCGTTCGCTCGCCCAGATGCCCGAGCTGCTGCTCTGCGACGAGCCGACCGGCCACCTCGACTCCGACACCGCGGGCCGCGTCCTCGACCTGCTCTGGGCGCTCCGCGAGCGCTTCGGCTTCGCCCTCGTCATCGCCACCCACGACCCCGGGGTGGCCGGGCGCTGCGCGCGCCAGATCGAGCTCGCCGACGGCCGGGTGAGCGAGGGCCCGCGATGAGCGCCGCGATCCAGCTCGGGTTGGCCCGCCTGCGCCGCCGACCGGGTGCCACGCTGACCCAGGGGCTGGTGCTGGCCGTCGCCGTGGCGCTGCTGGGGGCGATGATCCTCTTCATCGGCCACTCGCTGCGGACGATGACCGCCGCGGCGACCCGCAGTGTGCCGCTCGACCTCCAGGGCCCGGTGACGAGCTACCGGAAGGCGGTGGCGCTGTCGGGGCGGATCGGTCGCGAACCCGACGTCGCCCAGTCCTCGCCGGTGGCGACCGCGCCGTTCACCGGGATCGGCCACCACGGCGCCGAAGGGGCGACCGCGGCGGGCTCCGGTCAGGTCCTCGCGGTGCCGCCGAACTACCTCGAGCACATCGAAACCTTCCGCTTCCTCCACGGCGGCCTGCGGCCGGGACGGATCGTGCTCGACCAGCAGCTTGCCGCGACCCTGCGCGCCCGCCTCGGCGACACCGTCACGCTCCACCTGGGCGGCGGCGGGACGCAGAGATTCAAGGTCGGCGGCGTCGCCATCGTCTCCTCCTCCGACGTCCTCTTCCAGCCGTTGAATCCACTCGCCGGCCCGGCGCCCGCGCAACCGCCCGCGAACATCGCGATCCTGCCGACCGCGACGTTCGCCCACACGATCGGGCGGGCGCTGCCGACGCTGAAGGGGTCGGGCGCGGGCGCCGCCGCGGTTCCCGGGGCGGCGACCGGCGTCCAGTGGCAGGTCCAGGTGCAGCTCGCCCGCGCCGCGCTCGAAGGCGGCACGCCGAGCCAGGCGTTCACCAGGGCGGGGCAGATCCGGAACTCGATCGAACGCGAACTCACCGGCCGGATCCGCTTCGTCGACAACCTCTCGGCCGACCTCGAAACGGCGGCTGGCGATGCGCTCTACGCGGAGGCCCTCTTCATATTGCTCGCCGTCCCCGGCGCCCTGCTGGCGCTCGGGCTGGCCTATCTGGCGGCGCTCGGCACGGTCGACCGCGACAGCCGCGAGCTCGCCCTACTGCGGGCGCGCGGCGCGAGCCGGCGCTCGCTCTTCGGCATGGCCGCGGTCGAATCCTCGGTGGTCGGGCTGCTCGCCGGGGCGTTCGGCGCCGGCGTCTCCTTCCTCGCCGTCTCGGCCCTGGTCGCAGGCTCGGTGGGCCTGACCGCGGCGCGCGGCGCGGTGGTGGTCGCGGTCTGCGTCGCGCTGGCGATCCTCGGCGGCTTCGTCGCCCGGCTCGGCACCGGGCTGCGCTCGCTCGCGGAGACGGTCGCCTCCGGGCGGCGTGGATCGGGCCGCCCCGGCAAGCCGCTCTGGCAGCGGCTCTACCTCGACCTCCTCTGCCTGGCGCTCAGCGGCCTGGTCTTCTGGCTGACCGCCAGCACCGGCTTCTCCGCCGTGGTCAATCCCGACTCCAACCCGACCCTCTCGCTCTCGATCTACATGTTCTTCGCCCCGGCCCTCCTCTGGATCGGCGCGACCCTCTTGCTGGTGCGCCTGCGTGGGCGGCTCTTCGGTTGGACGGCCCGAGTCCTCGGTCGCGGCGCGGGTGGGTCGGGGCGACGGCGCTTCCTGTTGGCGAGCGCCTCGCGGCGCGGCGCGGCGATCAACCGCGGCCTGATCTTCGTCGGCCTGCTGCTCGCCTTCGGCGTCAGCATGGGCGTCTTCGCGCAGACCTACGACCAGCAGGCCGGGGTGGACGCGCAACTCACGCTGGGCGCTGACATCACCGTCCAGGCCCCGCCCGGGGTGACCTCGGCGAAGGGCCTGACCCGGAAGATCGCCGCAGTCCCCGGCGTCTCGGCCACCTCGCCGGTCGACCACTCCTACGCCTACGTCGGTCCCGACCTGCAGGACGTCTTCGGGATCGAACCGCGGACGATCTCCGCGGCGACCACCCTGCGCGACTCCTACTTCCTCGGCGCCGGGGCGCGGACCCTGATGACCCGCCTGCAGGAAAACCCCAGCGGGATCCTGGTCTCCAAAGAGACGATCCTCGACTACTCGCTGAAGGAAGGCGACCTGCTGCGGCTGCGGGTGCTCGACCACCGGACCGGCCGCTTCCACATCGTGCCCTTCCACGTCGTCGGCGTGGTCCAGGAGTTCCCGGCGGCGCCGCGCGACTCCTTCATGGTCGCCAACCTCTCCTACCTCACGGCGGCCGACCACGGCGGCGGCCCGAACACGGTCTTCGCCGCCGCCTCGGAAAGCCCCTCGACGGTGGGCGCGCGGGTGATCGAAGCGACCAAGGGTTACGGGGTCACGGTCAAGAACATCGATCAGCAGACGGTGCAGACCGTCAGCTCGATCACCACCGTCGACCTGACCGGGATCACCCGTCTCGAGGAGGCCTTCGCGATCCTGCTCGCGGCCGCCGCGATGTGGCTGTTCGTCAGCCTGGTCGTCGAGGAGCGCCGGCACGAGTTCGCGACGATGGCGGCGCTCGGCGCCTCGCTGCGGGACATCGGCGCCTTCGTGCGCACCGAGGCGCTTGCGGTCCTCGGCGGGGCCGTGATCCTCGCCGCGGCGCTCGGGTGGCTGATGGCGGAAATGCTGGTGGCGATGCTCCAGCACGTCTTCGATCCGCCACCGGACTCGCTGGCGGTCCCGTGGGGCTTCCTCGCCCTGCTCGGGGCCGGGGCGCTCGCCGGGGCCGCGCTCGCCGCGGCGGCGGCGGCGATCTCGCTCCGCCGCCTGCCGCTCGGCCGGGTCCTGCGGGAGGAATAGGCGGATGCGAGCCGTCATCAGGTCCTCGGTGGAGATGTCGGCCACCGCCGGCGGGATCGCGGCGGGCGATCTGGACGACGCTTCGCGAACCGTTGCCGCCCCTGCGGCCGCCCGGTCGGGCTAACCGGGGTCCTTCGCCTCGAGCAGGTCGAACGACCAGATCTCGCTGTCGGTACCGACCGGGCCTCGCTCCCGGTGCTGCGAGTGGCCCGCGGCGAAGTCGGCGCTTTTCACCCAGGCCAGGAAGTCCTCCTCCGAGCGCCACCGGGCGATCACGAAGCAGCGGTCGCGCTCGTCGTTCGGCCTCAAGAGCTCGAAGGCCTCGAAGCCCTCGGCCTCCTGGGACTCCTGGCCGCCGCCGGAACCCCGCGCCGCCCCGGCCGCGGCCGGGGAAGGGCCCGGTTAGCTGTTCCTTATGCGCCTGTGAGGCGCATAAGGAACAGCTGGAGGGCCGGGTCTCGTGGGGAGGGTGGAGGGTGCGTGAGGCCGCAGGGTCACGGGAGAGGGACGGGAGCGTCACGAAGGAGGGACGGGATCCCTCACCGATCCCGGGCCTCGTCACGAAGATGCCGGGAACGTCACGCTTCCTCCCGTCTTCCCCAGGTATCGCGGGTCACGCCAGGAGGCGCGTTCGCACTTAACGACACATGTTGTCGCTAAGTGCGAACTCGGTCCCGGCCGGGGCCCTCCGAGGGCCTGAAGCGTGACGGTTCCGACATCTTCGTCGCCGATCGGGGCGAGGTGTGGACCCTTGCGCGTGGGGACGTCACGTAAGTCCGACCTCCTCCCGACCTGTGACGGGACCCTCCGGGATACGCGACGAACCCTCGGCCTCGCCCGCAGGCCTCCCGGAAGACGTGACGAACCCCTCGACGCCTTCCCCACAGGCCTCCCGCGCCCTGGGCTCCTCATGGGGGTCACAGCCTGCCCGGACCCCCATGAGGAGCCCAGGGCCTCCCTCGGACGGCCGCCCGCCCCCGGCGCAACGCCCGTCCCCCGCCCAGCCCCCGATCCCTTCAGCCGCCGGCCGAATCTTTCCGTCGAGCCCCGCTCAATCAGGGCCTGGTCGGCCCTGATTGACCCCACGGCCGGCCGGCCGCACAACTCTCAGGTTGCCGCCGCCGTGCCCTTGGAGTAGGCACTGGAGCGCTCGACGAAGAGGCGATGCAGATCGCGGGCGGCGCTGTCGGCTGGGCCCGAGCGGCGCCTCTCGACCGCGAGCACCACGCGGGTCTCGTCGTCCTCGATCGCGCGGTAGGTGATCGCCCCGCCTACCTCGAGCGGGTCGCCGGCGACGCTGTAGTCGGGGAGAACCGTGGCGCCGAGGCCTTCGGCCACCATCACCTTTCCCATCTCCGCGCCGTCGGCGGCGTAGGAGAACATGGGCGGGTCCTGCAGCGCCCGTGTCATGAAGCGATGCATGACGTAACCGGGTCGCATGCCGATCAGAGGCTCCTGCCCCAAGTCGGCGAGGGCCACGGCGGACCGGGTGGCGAGAGGACTCGCTGGATGGAGGCAAAGCACTGGTCGGCCGCGGAGCAATTCGGTCGACTCGAGGTCGGCGGGCGGCTCCTCGTCGGCCAGGTAGTTGACCAGGCCGAGATCGAAGCCACCCTCGCGCAGCTCCCGATGGATGCGGTCCTGCTGGGCCGTGACGACTTCGACTTGGGTGAGCTCGTGACGGTGGTGAAACTCGCGGATTGCAGGGGTGAGCAAGGGTGCCGTGGCGGCCGTCACGGTGCCGAGGCGCACGACGTGGCCGGGGCCGCCACCGTCGGCCGCCGCGCGCCGAAGCTCGCCGGCGGCTTCGATCAGGTCGAGCATGCGAGGAAGGAGCCGACGCCCCTGATCGCTGATCGAGGTTCCTGAACGACCGCGGTCGAGGATCGCGACGTCGAGCTCGATTTCCAGCCGACGCACCGCCTCGCTCAACGCGGGCTGGGAGAGGTGCAACTCCTCGGCGGCCCGGCGGAACGAGCCGAGCCGTGCCACGGCAACGGTGTATTCGACTTGCTCGACGCGCACGGTAGATATATATCTTACTTTCTTGACCCACTAAGTAAAGAAAGCCTATCACTCCCCCGGAGATCCCTATTTGACCCTCGGTCCGCAGGGGCGCATCATCCGGCTGCGATTCACGACTAAAAAGGTCAAGAACCCTAACAACTCCTCCCGCGATCCCGCGACCCGACAAGGACGACACATGCCTCGACCGATCCGCCTCAACGCCTTCGACATGAATTGCGTGGCTCATCAGTCACCCGGACTGTGGCGGCATCCCCAGGACCGCGCCTGGGACTACCGCAAGCTCTCCTACTGGACCGACCTCGCCCAGCTGCTGGAGCGGGGGCGCTTCGACGGCCTCTTCATCGCCGACGTGCTCGGCATCTACGACGTCTACGGCGGTGGCCGCGACGCGACCGTCCGTCACGCGACGCAGGTCCCGGTCAACGACCCGGCGATGCTGATCTCGGCGATGGCCGCGGTCACGGAGGGCCTCGGCTTCGGCCTCACGGCCTCGATCTCCTTCGAGCACCCCTACCCATTCGCCCGGCGGATGTCGACGCTCGACCATCTCACCGACGGCCGCGTCGGCTGGAACGTCGTCACCTCCTATCTCGACAGTGGCGCCCGCAACCTCGGCGAGGTCGCTCAACTCACCCACGACAACCGCTACGACGTCGCCGACGAGTACCTGGAGGTCTGCTACAAGCTCTGGGAGGGCAGCTGGGAGGACGAGGCCGTCGTCCGCGACCGCGCCGCGGGCGTCTTCACCGACCCCTCGAAGGTCCACGGGATCGGGCACGAGGGCGAGTTCTTCAAGGTCCCCGGCATCCACCTCTGCGAGCCTTCGCCGCAGCGCTCTCCGGTGATCTATCAGGCTGGTGCCTCAGCGCGCGGCCGCCAGTTCGCCGCCGAGCACGCCGAGGCGATCTTCACCGCCGCGCCGACCAAGGAGATCCTCAAGGAGACCGTCGGGGACATCCGCCGCCGCATGCGCGAGGTCGGCCGCGATCCCTACGACGCCCGCATCTACAACCTCCTCACCGCGATCACCGACGAGACCAGGGAGAAGGCCTGGGCCAAGCACGACGACCTCGAGCGCTACGGGGACGACGAGGCCGCACTGACCCTCTTCTCCGGTTGGATGGGTGTCGACCTGGCCGAGTACGACCTGGATGACCCGATCGGCGAGGTCGAGTCGAACGCGATCCACTCTGCCGTCGCGGCCTTCCAGCAGGCCGATCCCGACGGCGGCGAGTGGACCGTCCGCGACATCGCCCGTTGGGGCGTCATCGGCGGCCTCGGCCCGCGCGTCGTCGGTTCCCCCGCCGAAGTCGCCGACCACATGCAGGAGTGGATCGACTACTCCGACGTCGACGGCTTCAACCTCGCCTACGCGATCACCCCGGGGACCTTCATCGACGTGGTCGAGCACCTGATCCCGGAGCTGCAGCGCCGCGGCGTCGCGCCGACGGAGTACCCGCCCGGGACCCTGCGGGAGAAGCTCTTCGGCGCCGGCCCGCGCCTCCCCGAGAGCCACCCGGGCGCCTCCTACCGGCGGCTCGCCGAGCCGCTCACGACGGGTGCGGCGGCATGACCCCGGCGCTGCCGAAGCGGATCTCCGTCAACGCCTTCGACATGAGCTGCATCATGCACCAGAGCCCCGGGCTCTGGGCACGGCCCGAGGACCAGTCGGTCCGCTACAAGGATCTGCGGTACTGGACCGAGCTGGCGCAGCTGCTCGAGCGCGGGAAGTTCGATTCACTCTTCATCGCCGACGTGCTCGGCATCTACGACACCTATCAGGGGTCGGGCGACGCCTCGATCCGGCGGGCGATGCAGATCCCCGTCCACGATCCAGTCGTGCCGGTGTCGGCGATGGCGGCGGTCACCGAGAAGCTCGGTTTCGGGATAACCGTATCGGCGACCTACGAGCAGCCCTACGCGCTGGCGCGCCGGTTCGGCACGCTCGACCACCTCACCGGCGGGCGGATCGGCTGGAACATCGTCACCTCCTACCTCGACGGGGCGGCGCGCAACCTCGGCATGGAGCGACAGATGTCCCATGACGAACGCTACGAGCTTGCAGCCGAGGTCGTCGACGTCTGCTACCAGCTCTGGGAGGGGTCCTGGGAGGAGGACGCGGTGCTCGAGGATCGCGACGCCCAGATCTACGCCGACCCCGAGAAGGTCCACGAGATCGGTCACCATGGGCGCTTCTTCGACGTGCCCGGGGTCGGCCTGGTGGAGCCCTCGCCGCAGCGCACGCCGGTCATCTGGCAGGCGGGGACCTCGCCGGCCGGGCGCGCCTTCGCCGCGCGCAATGCCGAGGCGATCTTCACCGTCGCGCCGACGACCGCGACGCTCCGCGGCTACGTCGACGATCTCCGTCGCATCGCCGGCGAGTCGGGGCGCGATCCAGGCAGCATCAAGATCTTCACCGAGATCTGCACCGTCGTCGCGCCCACCGACGCCGAGGCGAAGGCCAGGTACGAGGACTACCTGAGCTGGACCGACTACGAGGGGGCGCTCGCCTTCTACGCCGGCGTCACCGGGATCGACCTGTCCCAGCTCGATCCGCACCAGCCGCTGGAGTACGTCGACACGGACTCGGCCCGCTTCGCCCTGGAGATCTTCTCCAAGGCCGACCCCGATCGTGACTGGACGCCGAGCGAGGTTGCCAGGTTCGTCGGCATCGGCGCGATGGGACCGGTGCTCGTCGGATCGCCGCAGACCGTCGCCGACGAGCTCGAACGCTGGATGGACGAGGCCGACATCGACGGGTTCAACCTCGCCTACGCCGTCACGCCGGGGACCTTCGCCGACTTCATCGACCTGGTGGTCCCGGAGCTGCAGCGACGCGGGCGCTACTGGCAGGACTACGACGAGGGCACGACCCTGCGCGAGAGGCTCTACGGCCCCGGCAACCGGCGGGTGCGGGAGGACCACCCGGCCGCTCGCCATCGCCGCGCGATCCACCGATCGGCCACCGACGTCGCCGCCGCGGCGGCGACGGCCTGAGAGCGAGGCGAGAAGGTGAACGTCCGCCCAGAGCAGCTCAGATTCCACTGGTTCCTCCCCACCCAGGGCGACGGGCGCGGCCTGATCGAGAACGGCGACGCGCCTCCCGCGGGGGTCGCCGGGGGCCTCCGTGAGGCCTCGATCCCCTATCTGACCAGGATCGCGACCGCCGCCGAGGACCTCGGCTTCGAGGCCGCGCTGACCCCCACCGGGGGCTGGTGCGATGACGCCTGGGTGGTGACGGCGATGCTTTCGGAGACCTCGGAGCGGCTGAAGTTCCTGGTCGCCTTCCGGCCCGGCCTGGTCTCGCCGACGCTCGCCGCGCAGATGGCGGCGACCTTCCAGTGGCACTCGCGGGGGCGCCTGCTCCTGAACGTGGTGACCGGCGGCGACGCCGACGAACAGCGCGCCTTCGGTGACTTCCTGGAGAAAGACGGGCGCTACCGGCGCACCGGCGAGTTCATCGAGATCGTGCGCCGGCTCTGGGACGGCGAGACCGTCGACTATGCGGGCGAGCACCTGCGGGTCGAGGGGGCGACGATCCACCGCCTGCCCGACCCGCACCCGCAGATCTACTTCGGCGGGTCCTCGCCCGCCGGGGTCGAGGTCGCCGCCACCCACGTCGACGTCTACCTGACCTGGGGAGAGCCGCCCGCCGCTGTCGCCGAGAAGATCGAGCGGGTGCGCGCGACGGCGGCGGACCGGGGCCGCGAGGTGCGCTTCGGCATCCGCCTCCACACGCTGTCCCGCGACGACGCCCGCGCCGCCTGGGCGCGGGCGGAGCGCCTGCTCGACTCGGTCCCGAACGAGACGATCGCCCAGGTCCAGGCCAAGCTGCGGCGCTCCGAGTCGGAGGGGCAGCGGCGGATGCTCGACCTACACGGCGGATCGCGCGAGGCGCTCGAGGTCTATCCCAACCTCTGGGCCGGGGTCGGTCTCGGCCGCGGCGGCGCCGGCACCGCGCTGGTCGGCTCGCACGCCGAGGTCGCCGAGCGGATCGAGGAGTACGCCGACGCCGGGATCGAAGAGTTCGTCCTCTCCGGCTACCCCCACCTGGAGGAGCTCTACTGGTTCGGCGAGGGCGTCCTGCCGCTGCTCGAGCGCCGCGGACTCTGGCACCCCCCGGACCCCGCCGAGGCCGCCTTCTCGGGCGGCCGCGAGGGTACCGCCGTCCCCTTCGCCGTCGGAGCGAGGCGATGAGCGAGGCGACGCAGCGGGTGGCGATCGTCGGTGGCGGGGCGGCCGGGACGCTGGCCGCCGTCCACCTGCTGCGCGAGCGGCGCGAGCGGAACGGCCTCGAGATCGAGCTGATCGACCGCACCGGCACTTTCGGGGCCGGGGTCGCCTACGGCACCGAGGACCCGCTCCACCTGCTGAACGTGCCCGCGGTGCGGATGGGGGCGGTCCACGGCCACCCCGAGCACTTCCACGAGTGGCTCTCCGAACGCGGCGAACCGGTGGCCGAAGACGCGTTCCTGCCGCGCGGCCTCTACGCGACCTACATCCGCGACCTGCTCGCCCGCGCCGAGCGCGAGGCGGTCGGCGCGCGGCTGCGTCGGCGCGCGGGAGAGGTCGAGGCGATCGCCGCGCATCACGGCGCCGCCGCCGCGCCGCTGGAGCTGACCCTCACGGACGGCGAGCGAATCGAGGCCGATCGGGTGATCCTCGCTCTCGGGCCGCTCTCGGGCGGCGATCCGATCGAGATCCCGCCGGAGCTGAAGAGGTCCGGCGTCTACGTCGCCGACCCGTGGGCGGCGGGCGCCCTCGAGCGGGTGCGCCGCGACCGCTCGGTGCTGATCGTCGGCACCGGCCTCAGCATGGTCGACGTCGCGCTCTCGCTCGGCGAGGCCGAGGGCGGCCCGACGATCCGCGCGGTCTCCCGCCACGGTCTGGTGCCGCGCCGGCACCGCCGCGACCTCACCCACCTGCGCCGCTTCCACGTGCCGATGACCGGCGAGCTGGAGCCGGTGGTCGGCGCCGTTTTCGCCCAGATCTGTCGCGTCGCCCAGCAGGGCGACGACTGGCGCGACGTGATCGACTCGCTGCGGCCGATCTCCCCGCGGCTCTGGCGTTCGCTCCGGACCGAGGACAAGGAACGCTTCCTCGCCGAGTTCCAGCGGCTCTGGGACGTGCACCGCTTCCGCATGGCACCCGACGTCGCCGACCGCTTCGACGACCTCCAGGCCTCCGGCCGCCTGGTCGCCGCGGCGAACGCGATCGTCTCGGTCGAGCCGCACGGCGGCGGCGCCCGCGCTTTCCTCCGCACTCCGGGCTCGCACGGGCTGGAGTCGGTCGAGGTCGACCGGGTGATCAACTGCAGCGGCGCGGGCTGCGACCTGCGCCGGCAGGCCCCGCCGGTCCTGGCGGGATTGCTCGCCGCCGGGAGCGCCCGGCCGGACGAGCTCGGCCTCGGTCTCGACGTCGCCGAGGACGGTGGCGTGATCGACGCCGACGGGGCCACCTCGGAGCGGATCTTCGTCGTCGGCTCGCTGCGCAAGGGGGTCGAGTGGGAGGCGATCGGGATCACCGAGATCCGCGACCATTCCGGCGCCGTCGCCCGCCAGATCGTCCGCACCGGCGAAACCGAGGAACTGCCGCTGCCGACCGAGATCCGCGCCGCCATCGCCACGGCGGCCGAATGGGAGGCGGCGTGACGGCCCGCAGGCTGGGACTGGTCGGCGCCCCGGCGCCCGACGCGATCGCGCTCGCCACCGACGAGCTGGCCGCGGGGCGCATGGTCCTCCTGCGCGACGACTGCGAGCGCCGGGGGGAGGGCGACCTCCTGATCGCGGCCGAGTTCGCCGACGCCGAGGCGATCAACTTCATGGTCACCGAGGCGCGCGGGCTCGTCTGCCTGGCGCTCTCGACCGAGCGCTGCGCCGAGCTCGGCCTCGAGCAGATCGGCAACCGCGGCAACTCTTCCTCGCTGGGCGACTCGGCGATGGTCTCGATCGAGGCCCGCGAGGGCGTCACCACCGGGATCTCGGCGGCCGACCGCGCCCGCACGATCGCCGCCGCGGTCGATCCGGCGAGCGACCCCGAGGACCTCGTCCAGCCCGGCCACGTCTTCCCGCTACGGGCGCGCCCCGGCGGCATCCTCGAGCGGGCGGGGCGGACCGAGGCCGCGGTCGAGCTGGCCGCGATCGCCGGGCTGCGCGGTGGCGGCGTCCTCTGCCAGGTGATGCGCGAGGACGGCCACATGGCCCGCGACCAGGACCTGGAGGAGTTCGCGGTCCGCCACGGGCTGGCGATCCTCGACGCCTCCGACGTGGTCGAGCACCGCCGCGCGGCGCAGCCCGACGCGGCCGCGAAGCTGGCCGAGACCGGCCGGCAGATGCGCAACGTGATGGGCCACTTCGCCACCGGCGTCTCGGTGGTCACCGCCCGCGACGGCGAGGGCGCTCCGGTGGGGACGACCGCGAACGCGATCTCCTCGGTCTCGCTCGACCCGCCGCTGCTGCTCGCCTGCCTGGCGAAAAGCTCGGAGACCTTGGCGGCGATCCGCGAGAGCGGCCGCTTCGCGGTCAACATCCTCGCCGCCGAGCAGCGCCACCACTCGGATCGGTTCGCGAAGAAGGGGAGTGCGGTGGGCGCTCACGAGGTCGAGTTCGACAACCATGAGCACGGTGTGCCGGTGCTGCCCGGGGCGCTGGCGACGATCGCCTGCACGGTCGAGTCGATCTACCCGGCAGGGGACCACGAGATCGTCGTCGGCCTCGCCCACCACCGCGAGCACCGCGAGCCCGGCGCCAGGCCGCTGCTCTTCTACCGCGGCGCCTACAGCGAGATCCAGATCGAGGAGGACGAACTTGCCGCGTGAGGTCGACTTGCGAGTGATCCTGGGATCGACCACGCCCCCGGGGCGGCTGCACCGGGCGGTCGAGGGGGCGATCGAGCGGAGCGGGATGGAGGCCGACCTCTTCGATCTCGGCACGCACACGATCGGCTTCGCCGACGGCACCCCGGCCGCCGACCTGGACGACGACACGGCGGTCGCGATCGAGGAGATCGAGTCGGCGAACGCGCTGATCCTGGCGACGCCGATCTACCGCGGCTCGCTGACCGGCTCGCTGAAGAACCTGCTCGACCTGACCCCGGTCGCGGCGCTGCAGGGCAAGGTGGTCGGGATCGTCGCGATGGGCGCCTCCGACCACCACTACCTGGGGGCCGAACGGCACCTGCGCGACATCCTTGCCTTCTTCGGCGCGATCCCGATGCCGGTCGCCGTCTACCTGAACGGCGGCGACATCGAGGACGGTGTCCTGAGCGACCGCGCCGCCGCGCTCCTGGACGGTCTCTTCGCCGCGACCGTGGCGACGGCAGCCGCGCTCGAGGGCGTCGAGGAGATCCGCGAGCCCGCGCCGCTGGCCGCCCGCGCCATCAAACCGAGGGCCACACGCTGATGCCGACCGCCGAACTCGAGCTGCCACCGGTGTTCGACGCCCTCCCCGAGTCCTCGGTGCGGGCGATCGTGATCGATGCGCATGCGCCGTCGCGGATCGGGCTCGCGGCGCTGCTCGAGGAGCAGCCTTGGATCGAATCGTGTCTGCTCGCCTCCGGCAGCGAGGAATCGGTCTCGCTAACCCGCCGGCACCGGCCCGACGTGGCGATCCTCGACATCTCCCAGACAGGCCCGCTCGCGGGCTCGGTCACGGCGATGATCCGCGCCGCCCACCCGGGCATCCAGATTCTGCTCAGCTCACGCTGCCGGACCTCCCCCGGTGCCCCGCCTGCCAGCCTCGGCGCGGTCGGCTTCCTGCCCGCCGGGATCACCTCCGAGGACGTGGTCGACCAGGTCCGCTCCGCGGTCCTCGGCGGCGAGCCGCTCGACTTCGCCCTCTCGCCTCCCGCCGGCCCCGCCCTCTCCGACCGCGAGCGGGAGATCCTCGTCCTCCTCGGCACCGGCCTCACCAACCGCGAGATCGGCGAGCGCCTCCACCTCGGCCCCGACTCGATCAAGAAGAGCGCCACCGCGCTCTACCGCAAGCTCGGCGTCCGCAACCGCACCGAAGCCGCCCAGCGCGCCGCCACGGTCCTCGCCGCCTGAGCCCGAGCTGGACGGGAAGACCGACGACGCCGAGAGCCCTGACCTTCGTCGACTGACCCCCTCCAGCTGTTCCTTATGCGCCTATGAGGCGCATAAGGAACAGCTGGAGGGACGGGGCCCCTGGGGCCGGCGCCCGGGGGCCGGGGAGGCGGGGAAGGCACGACCGAGGGACCCGGCCCTCTCGTGGCGGCCCGGGCAGGCTGTGGCCGCCACGAGAGGGCCGGGTCTCGTGGGGAGGGTGGAGGGTACGTGAGGCCGCAGGGTCACGGGAGAGGGACGGGAGCCCCACGGGGCAGGGACGGATCCCTCACGGATGTCAGACCTCGTCACGAAGATGCCGGGAACGTCACGCCTCCTCCCGTCTTCCTCATGCCTCGCGGGTCACGCCAGGAGGCGCGTTCGCACTTAACGACACATGTTGTCGCTAAGTGCGAACTCGGTCCGGGCCGGGGACCATCAGGGGCCTGAAGGTGTGACGTCCCCGGCATCTTCGTCACGGACAGGGGCGAGGTGTGGACCCTCACGCGCGGGGACGTCACGGAGGTCCGACCTCCCCCGTCCCTGTGACGGGACCCTCCGGGATACGTGACGAACCCTCGACGCCTCCCGCAAACCTCCGCGTCCTGGGCTCCTCATGGGGGTCACAGCCTGCCCGGACCCCCATGAGGAGCCCAGGGCACCCGACCCCCACCTCGGACGGCCGCAGGCGCCCCGAGCCCCGCCCCCTCGGACGGCCGCAGGCACCCCGAGCCCCCACCTCGGACGGCCGCCCACCCCCCGCGCAACGCCCGTCCCCCGCCCAGCCCCCGATCCCTTCCGTGGAACCACACGTCCAGACACGCGCGGTTTCCCCATCCGGGTACACCTTTCGCTTTTTATGATTTACCTGGTCAACAACATCTAGTTTGGCACCCAACATGAGTAAGAAAGCCAAAAAGCTCCCCGTCCTCGTCCAACTCTTCCTCCTTGCCTCGGCACTGGTGGCGCTGGTCGTCGGGCTCTCCGCCTGCGGCGGATCGTCGGCCACCGGCGCGGCGGGGGGCTCCACGGACGGCTCCTCCGACGTCCCCGGCGCCACCGCGACCGCGGTCAACGTGGTCGGCACCGAAGGGGCGACGAAACCGACCGGCACGCCGCGATCCGGCGGCACGATCCAGTACGCGCACGAGATGGAAACGCCGTGCCTCACCGGCGGTTGGATCCAGGAGGCCTACATCGAGCGCCAGTACGCCGACAACCTCGTCTCGATGGCGAAGGGCGGCAAGATCGTCCCCTGGCTGGCGACCAGATGGACCACCTCGAAGGACCACCTGACCTGGACCTTCACCCTCAAGCCCGGGGTCAAATTCACCAACGGCGAAGCGCTCGACGCGCAGGCGGTGGTGGACAACTTCTACGCCTGGCTCGACCCGGAAACGCTGAACCCGACCGTCTCGACCTACATCGGCGAATACTTCAAGTCGGCGAAGGCGATCAATCCGACCACCTTCCAGCTGGTGCTCTCGAAACCGTACGCACCGCTGCTGCCGGTGATCTCGCAGGGGTACTTCGGGATCCTCTCGCCGAGCACCTACAAAGGCGGCGCCGAAGCCGTCTGCAACGAACCGATTGGCTCCGGCCCGTTCATCGTCGAGAAGTGGACGCATGGTCAGAACATCACCTTCGTCCGCAACGACAACTACAACTCGGCGCCGGCGAACGCCCTCCACCAGGGCCCGGCCTACGCCGACAAGCTGATCTGGAGCTACGTCAACGACCCGACCACCCGGTACGGCTCACTGACCACCGGCCAGTCGAACGTGATCTACGACGTCCCCGGTCCCGACTGGGCGACGGCGCAGCAGCAATACGAAGTGCAGCAGTACATCACCCCGGGTCGCCCGGACACGCTCGACCTGAACACGATCAACGGCCCCTTCAAGGACAAGCTGGTCCGCGAAGCGTTCGCCTACGGCGCCGACCGCCGGGCGGCGACCGAAAGCGCCTTCGAAGGCAAGACGCCCTACAACGGCAACGGCGCCCTCTCGCAGACGACGCCCAACTTCAACAGGAACCTCGAAGACACCTGGCCCTACAACCCCGAGAAGGCCGAACAGCTCCTCGACCAGGCGGGCTGGAAGAAGAACAGCGACGGGGTCCGTGAAAAAGACGGTGAACCGCTCGACATCCTGCTGATCTACGGCGCCAACTCGATCATCACCAACGAAGGCGCCACCGTCCTCCAGGACCTGCAGGCGCAGTGGAAAGAAGTCGGCTTCAACGTCGAGCTGAAACCGCTCGCCTTCGCCGAACTGTTCGCCGCCGAGTACACCAAGCCGACGTCCTACGACGCGACCATCGGCTATTGGACCTCGCCGACGGCAGGGGTGATGCTGATCACCTGGCGGCCCTGGGACGGCAAAGAACCGAACGCCTACAACTCGCCGTTCTACAACGACCCGCACCTGATCGACCTGATCGAAAAAGGCAACGCCTCCTTCACCGAGGCGGAGAAAGACAAGTACTACGGCGAGGCCCAGGAAATCGTCACCAAACAGGAGGTGGCGGTGGTCGGTGTCTACACCCAGGAAACCACCCTGGCGGTCGAGCCGAACCTGAAAGGCGTCTGGCTCGAGGCGTCCCAGGGTGAGCCCGTCTTCAGCGACGCCTACTTCGAAGGGCAGAGCTGAGCGTGGCCACCTACGCGGAGCCCACGGCGGGTGCGGCGATCGGCGTCAAGGCGCGCCGCGCCCCCTGGGCGAAACGGATCGCCTGGCGCATCCTCGGGGCGATCTTCGTCCTCTGGGCGGCGGCGACCTTCGTCTTCTTCGTCCAGCAGCTGCTGCCGGGCAACCAGGCGACCCTGATCCTGAACCAGCAGACCGGCAACCAGCAGACCTACACGCCGGAGCAGCTCGCGCCGACCGAAGCCAAATACGGCCTCGACCAGCCGGTCCTGTCCCAGTACAGGGACTACATCAAGGGCCTCGCCCACGGTGACCTCGGCAACTCCTACACCCAGTTCAAGCCGGTGACCACGATCATCGCCGAACAGGTCGGGCCGACCCTGGTGCTGACGATCACCGCCCTGATCCTCGCCTGGATCATCGCCCTGGCGACGATCATCTTCACCTCACGACGAAGAAAGGCGGTCTCCAGCCTCGGCTCCGGGTGGGAGATCTTCAGCGCCGGCCTGCCGTACTACTGGCTGGGGGTGATCCTGCTCGTCGTCTTCGCGATCGAACTGCGGATCTTCCCGGTGCAGGGTGGGACCTCGCTCGAGGGCCTGGTGCTGCCCGCGCTGACCCTGGCGATCCCGCTCGGCGGGTTCATCGGCCAGGTCACCCGGGACGAGTTCGAGAAGGTGCTCGACCAGCCCTTCGTGACCTCGGCGCGGGCGCGCGGCATGGGCGACCTGGCGGTGCGTCTGAAGCACGTGCTGCGCCACTCGGTGCTGCCCGCGATCACCCTCTCCGGCTGGGCGCTCGGCGCCCTGATCTCCGGCGCGGTGATCGTCGAGAACGTATTCGCCCGGCCGGGGATCGGCAACATGATCGTCGGCGCCGCCGAACACCGCGACGTGCCGCTGGTCTCCGGCGTGGTGATGCTGGTCGCCTTCATCTACGTGATCAGCAACATCCTGGTGGACATCGCCTACGCGATCGTCGATCCGAGGTTGCGCGGATGAGTGCCACCCCACACACGGTGGGCGCGCCTGGCGGCGCCCCCGCTCCTGCATCCGCACCGCGGCGCGTCGGCGTCCCCGACTGGGTGCGCGGGGTCCGACCCGGCGTCGCCCTGGCCGGGCTCGTCGTCGCCTTCTTCGTCGTCGCGATGATCGTGCCGTCGCTGCTGACCAACCAGGACCCCTACGCGGTCAACCTGGAGCAGACGCTGCAGTCGCCCTCGTGGGCCCACATCATGGGCACCGACCAGTCGGGCCGCGACCTCTACGCGCGGATCATCTACGGCGCCCGTGAGTCGCTCCTGATCGGGCTCGGCGCGACCGCGCTCGGGATGGGCGTGGCGATCCTGCTCGGCACCCTCGCCGGCCTCGGCAACAAGTGGGTCGACGGGATCATCAGCCGCGGGGTGGAGGTGATGTTCGCCTTCCCGATCCTGCTGCTGGCGCTGCTCTTCGTCGCCGTCTTCGGTCCCAGCGTCACCACCGAGATCGTCGCCGTCGGGCTCGGCACCGCCCCCGGCTATGCGCGGATGGTGCGCGGCCAGGTGCTCTCGGTGCGCGACTCCGGCTACGTCGAGGCGGCCCGGGCGCTCGGCCATCCCTACGGCCAGATCGTCCGCCGCCACATCTTCCCCAACGCGATGCGGCCGCTGGTCGTGGTGATGACGCTCGGCGTCGGCCAGTCGATCGTCTGGGCCTCGGGGATCGCCTTCCTCGGCCTCGGCGTGCCGCCGCCCTCCCCGGAGTGGGGAGCCCTGCTGAACGCCGGGCGCAACTACGTCACCCAGGCCTGGTGGCTGGAGGTGATGCCGGGAGTCGCGATCGTCCTCTTCTCGCTCTCCCTGACCACGCTCGGTCGCCACCTACAACAACGCCTCGAAGGAGGAGTGAACCGATGACCACCGCTCCCACCCCGACCAAGGCGGGCGGCCTGCGACCCGCCGATCCCGACAACGATCTGCTGCGCGTGGAGAACCTGCGCGTCGGCTTCGGCGAGAAGCGCGACGTGACCGAGATCGTCCACGGCGTCTCCTTCTCGCTCGCCCCGGGCGAGTGCCTGGCGATCGTCGGCGAGTCCGGCTCGGGCAAGAGCGTCACCGCCCGCACCCTGGTCGGGCTGACCGGCGGCAAGTCGCACGTCACCGCCGACCGGCTCCAGTTCGGCGACCGCGACCTGCGCGCCTTCAAGGACCGCGACTGGCGCGGCCTGCGCGGCAAGGACATCGGCTTCATCCTGCAGGACGCGCTCGTCTCGCTCGACCAACTGCGGCCGGTCGGCAAGGAGATCGACGAGGCGCTCCGCCTCCACGACTGGGGCTCGAAGGCCGAGCGCCACGACCGGGTGCTGGAGCTGATGGAGCTGGTCGGCATCCCGGAGCCCGCGGTGCGCGCCAAGCAGCGCCCTGACGAGCTCTCCGGCGGCCTCCGCCAGCGCGCCCTGATCGCCGCGGCGATCGCGATGGACCCGCAGCTGATCATCGCCGACGAGCCGACCACCGCCCTCGACATGACCGTCCAGGCGCAGGTGCTGGAGCAGTTGCAGGAGGCGAAGAAGCGGGGCAAAGCGCTGATCCTGATCAGCCACGACCTCGCCGTCGTCTCGCAGCTCGCCGACACCGTCGCCGTCATGTTCAACGGCGACATCCTCGAGTACGCGCCCGCGGCGCAGCTCTTCTCCCATCCCGAGCACCCGTACACGCGGCGCCTGATCGAGGCGATCCCGAGCGCTGACTCGCGCGGCCGGCGGCTCTCGCCGGTCGATCGGCGCCACTCGCTCGGCGAGGCGCGGGCGGACGAGACCGCGGACGCCCCCGTGCTGAAGGCGGAGCGCCTGTTCAAGTCGTTCCGCGGCCCCGACGGGGTCGACCGCACGGTCGTCAACGACGTCTCCTTCGAGCTGAGGCAGGGGGAGACGCTGGGGGTCGTCGGCGAGTCGGGCTCCGGCAAGACGACCACCGCGCGGCTGGCCCTCGCCCTGCTCGAGGTCGACGGCGGCGGCATCACCCTGGCGGGCGAGGAGTGGTCGGGGCTGCCCGAGCGCGAGCGCCGCAAGCGCCGCGCCGACATCTCGGTCATCTACCAGGACCCGCTCAGCTCCTTCGACCCGCGCTGGACGGTCGAGCAGATCATGCTCGACGCGCTCGGCGAGGGCTACGACAAGAAGATCGATCGCAGGGCGCGGATCGCCGAGCTGCTGGAGATGGTGGGCCTGGAGAAGGAGCACCTTGGCCGGCGGCCGCTGCAGCTCTCGGGCGGCCAGCGCCAGCGGGTGGCGATCGCCCGGGCGCTCGGCCCGCAGCCGCGGGTGATCGTCTGCGACGAGCCGGTCTCGGCGCTCGACGTCTCGATCCAGGCCCAGGTCCTCGACCTGCTCGTCGACCTCCAGGAGGAGCTGAACGTCAGCTACCTGTTCATCTCCCACGACCTCGGCGTCATCCACCACATCTCCGACCGGGTGCTGGTGATGAGCGACGGCAAGGTGGTCGAGTTCGGCGACGCCGACGACGTGCTGCTGCGCCCGCACCACCCGTACACGCGGAAGCTGGTCGCCTCGCTGCCGGTGCTGGAGCGGCCCGAGCCGACCGGCCCGCGCCCGTTCGGCCGCCCGCCGCGCGCCGCCGGGCCGGAGTACACCGAGGAGATGGCCGCGTGAGTGTCGCCGCTCCGTCCAGCGCGCCGCGCCACCCTCCACCACCCGACCCGCACCCCGCATCACCAACAGCACCCCACCAGGAAGGACTCCCCGCCGATGCCCCGCCTCCGCTTCAACGCCTTCTCGATGAACTGCGTCTCCCACATCCACCACGGCCAGTGGACGCGCGAGGACTCGCGCAGCATGGACTACACCGACCTCGACGCCTGGATCGAGCTCGCCCAGCTGCTTGACCGGGGCAAGTTCGACGCCCTCTTCCTCGCCGACGTGGTCGGCACCTACGCCGCCTACGGTGGCAGCCGCGACGCGGCGGTCGAAGAGGGCCTGCAGACGCCCGTCAACGATCCTTCGCTGCTGATCCCGGCGATGGCGGCGGCGACCGAGAACCTCGGCTTCGCCTTCACCCAGTCGGTGCTGCAGGAGCAGCCGTTCAACTTCGCCCGCCGGCTCAGCACCCTCGACCACCTGACCAAGGGGCGGGTCGGCTGGAACATCGTCACCTCATACCTGCCCGACGCCGCCCGCAATCTCGGCTACGGCGACCTGCCCTCGCATGAGCAGCGCTACCGGCGGGCCGAGGAGTACATGCAGGTCGTCTACAAGCTGCTCGAGGGGAGCTGGGAGGAGGACGCGGTGATCCGCGACCTCGAGCACGGCATCTACGCCGACCCGGCGAAGATCCACGACATCGATCACCGCGGCGAGTTCTACCCGGACGTCCCCGGGCCGCACCTGGCCGAGCCCTCGCCGCAGCGCACGCCGGTGCTGTTCCAGGCCGGGACCTCGGAGTGGGGGCGGGACTTCGCCGCCCGCAACGCGGAGGCGATCTTCATCATCAGCCGCTCGCCCGCCGGGGCGCGGGAGACGGTCGACGACATCCGCCGGCGGGCCGCCGGCGTCGGCCGCGATCCCGAGGACATCATCTTCTTCCAGGGAATGTCGTTCATCGTCGGCGGTACCGAGGAGGAGGCCCAGGCGAAGGCGGCGGAGTACGACCAGAGCGCAAGCGCGCGCGGATATGCCGCGCACCTGGGTGGGGCGATGGGCGTCGACCTCGCCGACATCGACCTCGACGCCCCGGTCGGCGAGGTCGAGCAGTACAACACGCAGGGGATCGTCAAAGGCATCCTCGAGGCGGCGCCCGACAAGACCGCGACCTTCGGCGACCTGCTCGCCTATCGCTCGATCAACCGCATCGTCGGCACCCCGGAGCAGATCGCCGATCGCCTGCAGGAGTGGGCCGACGCCGGGGTCGGCGGGGTCAACATCCCCTATTACGTGACTCCCGGATCGTTCGCCGATTTCATCGACGGGGCGGCGCCGGAGCTGCAGCGGCGCGGCCTGATGCAGAGCGAGTACACCGAGGGGACGCTGCGCGAGAAGCTCGCCGACGGCGAGCACGAGGCGCGGCTCCCGGATACCCACCCCGGCGGGAGGACGCGGCGCGAGCGCCTCGGCACCCCGGCGGCGGCCTGAGCGCGACGACCTGGAGCCGGCGGCGATGCCCGTCCGAGCGCACTGGTTCCTGCCGACCAACGGCGACTCCCACACCGACCTCAGCCTCGGCAACGCGGTCGGCGCGCACGGGGCGCGGATCGACGACGCGGTGACGAACGCCCGTAAGGGCGATCTCGCCTACATGTCGCAGGTCGCCCGCGCCGCCGAGGCGATGGGCTTCGAGGCGGCGCTCACCCCGACCAGTTCCTGGTGCGAGGAGGCCTGGGTCATCACCGCCGCACTGACGCAGCACACGCGCGACTTCAAGTACCTGGTCGCCTTCCGGCCCGGGCTCCAGTCGCCGACCCTGGCGGCGCAGGCGGCGGCCACCTATCAGCGGGTGTCAGGCGACCGGCTGCTGCTGAACGTGGTGGTCGGCGGCGACCAGATCGAGCAGCACCGCTACGGCGACACGGTCGGCAAGGACTCCCGCTATGCCCGCGCCGACGAGTTCCTGGCGATCGTGCGCGAGCTGTGGAGCGGGGAGGAGGTCGACTTCTCCGGTGAGTGGTACGAGATTTCCCGCGCGCGGCTGCTCGACCCGCCCACCTGGCCGACGGTCTACCTGGGCGGAAGCTCGGCCGCGGCGCTCGCGGTCGCGGCGCGGCGCGCTGACGTCTTCCTCACCTGGGGCGAGCCGCCCGATGCGGTGGCGGCGAAGCTCGACGCGGTGCGCGAGGCGGGCGACCGCGAGGGGCGCGAGCTCGGCTTCGGCATCCGCCTCCACGTGATCACCCGCGACACCGCCGAGGAAGCGTGGGCCGTCGCCGACCGGATGCTCCACGGCCTCGCCGACGAGCAGATCGCGAAAGCCCAGTCGATCCAGCGGGTCTCCGAATCGGAGGGCCAGCGACGGATGACCGAGCTGCATGGCGGCCGCACCGACCGCCTCGAGGTGGCGCCGAACCTCTGGGCCGGGATCGGCCTCGTCCGCGGCGGCGCGGGCACCGCCCTGGTCGGCTCGCACGAGGAAGTCGCCGACCGGATCGCCGAGTACCACGACCTCGGCATCGACGAGTTCATCCTCTCCGGTTATCCGCACCTCGAGGAGGCCTACCGGGTGGGGGAGGGCCTGCTTCCCGTGCTGCGGCGGCGCGGCCTGCTCGCACCTCGCGACTCTGCCGACGGCGAGCCCGGTCAGGATGTGCCTGCGGGAGGCAGGACCTCTACGGGATGGAGCTAGGCGGGATCGAACCGCCGACCTCCTGATTGCGAACCAGGCGCTCTGCCAGCTGAGCTATAGCCCCGAGTGGGCAGACGCAATGTCGCCGCCTCAGACCGTCGATTGTATCGGCATCCTTCGGGGGTCGGCTCTCGGTGATCGGATCGGGGAGACTGGCGGCCGATGAGCTTCCTCCAGGCCCTTGCCGTCCTCGGCGCCGGCTTTGCCGCGGGCGGCATCAACGCGATCGTCGGCTCGGGCTCGCTGGTCACCTTCCCGGTGCTGCTGGCGGTCGGGTACGCGCCGGTCGTGGCCAACGTGTCCAACTCGATCGGCCTCGTCTTCGGCAACGTCAGCGCGGTCTGGGGCTACCGGCGCGAGCTCGAGGGCCAGCGCGAGCGGATGACGTTCGGCGGCGCCGGGACCGCACTGGGCGCGGTGACCGGGGCGATCCTCCTGCTGACGTTGCCGGAAGGGGTGTTCGAAGAGGTCGTGCCGGCGCTGATCCTGCTCGCCTGCGGGCTGATGGTGGCGCGGCCGAAGCCGCAGCTGGGTCACGGGGCGGTCAGCCACCACCGCAGGCCGGCGCTCGTCGCGGTCGCCTTCGCGGTCGGCGTCTACGGCGGCTATTTCGGCGCCGCGCAGGGGGTGATCCTGCTGGCCGCGCTGCGCTTCCTCATCCCCGACGGCCTCCAGCGGCTGAACGGGCTGAAGAACGTGATGGTCGGGATCGCCAACGGGGTCGCGGCGATCATCTTCGTCGTCATCGCCGACGTCGCCTGGGACGCGGCGGCGCTGGTCGCGGTCGGGTCGATCGCCGGCGCCCAGATCGGCGCCCGTTACGGCCGCCGGATCCCCGACCAGGCGCTGCGCTGGACGGTGGTGACGGTCGGCGTCGCGGTGGCGATCGTGCTCTTTGTGAAGTAGCGGCGGGCGCCCGCCGCCCGCCCGCCTCTCATCTCGCGGTCACAATCTCTTCACAAACCTGCTCAAAAGTCACGAATAGGTTCCCGGCGCCGCCGGCACCTGGCCGGGCGGAAATCCCGGAAACAGGAGCCTTGATGACCGAGCCCGTCCCTGCCTCGTCCCGCCGTCCCGCGCGCCTGCGCACCCTCACGACCACCCTCGCCCTGGCGGTCGTCGCTTTGTTGGGGGTCGTGGTCGCTTCCGCCTCGGCGCAGGTCAGCGAAGTCAACCTGGCCAAGTACAAGCGGGTCGGGCGCTACGACCTGCCGACGCCGGGCAACACCCCGGGCACCCCGAGCGGCAGCCTGCTCGCCTCGGAGGCCTCCTCGGTCACCTACGACCCGGACAACGGGCACCTCTACGTGGTCGGCGACGGCGGCACCTCGATCGTCGAAGTCGACAAGCAGGGCAACCTGCTCAGCTCGATGACCTTCGAAGGCGGCAGCACCCCCTCGCCGCAGCCCTTCTACGACACCGAGGGACTCGCCTACGTCGGCAACGACGAATTCGTCATCACCGAGGAGCGCCGCCGCTGGGTCGACCGCTTCGAGTACCAGGCCGGCGGCACGCTCGCCCGCAGCGCCGCCGAAAAGGTCGAACTGGCGACGGAAATCGGCAACGTCGGCCTCGAGGGCGTCACCAACGACCCGCTCGCGGCTGCAACCTTCGGCCCCGGCCTGATCCTGGTCAAGGAGATGACCCCGGAGAACATCTTCAGCACCGAAGTCGACTGGGGTGCCGGGACCGCCAACAACGGCGGCCCGGCCGTCACCGAAAACACCAGCAACCTCTTCCCGCCGGCGACCCTCGGGCTGCTCGACTTCTCCGACGTCTACGCGCTCGCCAACCTCCCCGGCATCAGCGCCACCGAAGAAGCGAACCTGCTGATGATCAGCCAGGAAAGCGGCAAGATCGTCAACGTCGGTCGTGATGGCACCGTGCACAGCTCGCTGGCGATCGTCGGCGACGCCGGCAACCCGCTCACCGTCCCGCAGCAGACCAACGAGGGCGTGACGCTCGACGAAGACGGCTTCCTCTACGTCGTCAACGAGCAGGGTGGCGGCACCGACACGCCGCAGCTCTGGGTCTACGAACCGCAGACCGCCACCGACGTGGCGCCGACCGCGGTGAGCCTGGTCGACCCGGTCGACTCGCTCCCGGAAACGACCTCGACCGAGGCGCGGGTGAAGGTCGCCGGGATCTCGGTCGCCGATGCCGACGGCTTCGGCGAAAACGACCTCACCGTGACCGGTGCCGACGCGGCCGACTTCGAAGTCGACAGCAACGGCCTCTACGTGAAGCCGGGGACGACGCTCGACGCGGGCGCCCAGTCGACCTACGAAGTGAGCGTCAAGGTCGAAGACGCCGCGACCGGCGAACCGGCGGTCGAACTCGCCTCCCCGTACACGCTGACGATCGAACCGGTCGCGGCGATCGCCTCGGAAGCGCGCCTCGCGGTCACCGAGGTGGCGCCGTGGAGCTCGGGCAACAGCCCGGTCGCCGCCGACTGGATCGAGGTGACCAACGAGGGCGTCGTGCCGATCGACCTCAGCGGCTGGAAGGTCTCCGACAGCCACGGCCTCGGCAACGCGACGGCGCTGCTCGGCGTCGGCACGCTGCAGCCGGGTCAGGCGGCCGTCTTCGTCGACGGCACCACCGCGACGGTGACCAAATTCGAAGAAGTCTGGTTCGGTGAGACGACGCCGGCGGGCTTCCTGATCGGCCACTACGAACCGACGAACAGCATCGGCCTCGGCACCGACGGCGACGAAGTCAACATCTATAACGTCGACAACGACCACGTGGCCGGGGTCGCGTTCGGGGCGTCCGGCGCGGCCCTGACGACCTTCGAAAACCCCGAAGGCGTCGGCAGTGGCGGCGGCCCCTCGCCGCTGATCACGACCCGCGCGGTCGCCGGCGTGAACGGCGCCGCGGTGGCGGTCGACGGGGACGGCGAAGTCGGCTCGCCCGGGACGGCCGTGGTGCCGACCCCGGTGGCGGTCACCGAGGTCGCCGCGTGGGGCAGCGACGAGCCCGAATACCACGCGGACTGGTTCGAGCTCACCAACGAGACCGACGTCGCGATCAGCCTCGACGGCTGGATGATGGACGACGACTCGCACGAATTCTCCAAGGCCGTCGCCCTGAAGGGGGTCGACACGCTCGCCCCGGGCGAATCGGCGGTCTTCGTCAACCCGGCCGACGACGCGACCGTGGAGGAAGAAGAAGCGGTCGTCGCCGCCTTCAAGCAGTCCTGGTTCGGCGCCAGCGTCCCGGCGGGCCTCCAGGTCGGCACCTACGTGGGCATCGGCCTCGGCGGTGGCGGTGACCAGGTCAACGTCTTCAACGGCGAAGGCGCCCACCTCACCGGCATCGCGTTCGGCAGGGCGCCGATCCCGGGGACGCCGCCGGAGTCGACCCAGTACGTCAGCTGGGACAACGCCGCCGGCCTCGGCAGCTTCGGCCCCGCCGCGACGACTTCGACCCTGAGCGTCGCCGGCACCAACGGCGCCTTCGTCGCCCACGACCAGGTCGGTTCGCCGGGCACCACCGGCAGCACGGTGACGCCTCCCGGGGTCCCCGACGTGAAGATCACCGAGGTGGACCCGAGCGGCAGCGACGCCGCCTACGGGGCGGACTGGTTCGAGCTCACCAACATGGGTGACACGACGGTCGACCTGACCGGCTGGAAGGCGGACGACGACTCCGACTCCTTCGCCTCCGGTGGGTTCCTGGCCGGCGTGACCAGCCTCGCGCCGGGCGCCTCGGCGGTCTTCCTGGAAAAGTCGACGAGCATCGCCGCCTTCGAAGCCGACTGGTACCCGGCGGGCGCCCCGGCCGGCTTCCTGATCGGTGGCTACGACGGCCCCGGCCTCGGCCAGGGCGGCGACGAGGTGAACGTCTTCGACGCCTCCGGCGCGAAGGTCACCGGCGTCGCCTACGTCGCGGCGGCCCCGAAGGTCTCCTTCGACAACGCCGCCGGCATCGGCGACGCGACCAGCGACCCGCCGCAGACGATCTCGACCGCGAGCGTCGTCGGCGTCCACGGCGCGTTCCAGAACTCGGCGAGCGAAATCGCCTCGCCGGGGACGATCGTCTCCCTGCCGGCGGCGCTGAGCGCGACCACGCCGGTCTTCCCGGTGCAGGCGGTGGGCACGGTCGGCCCGGGCCAGTGGGTGACGGTCAGCAACGACGGCGGCTCCGTCGCGGTGATCGACGGCGTGCGGATCGAAGAGTCCAACCCGGAGTCGGCGGGTGACTTCGTCCTCGGCGCCGACCACTGCACCGGCATGACGGTCGCCCCCGGAGCGAGCTGCCAGGTGATGGTCCGCTTCGCGCCGGGCCGCGAGCTCGCGGCCTCCAGCGCCGAGCTGGTGATCGCCTCCGACGCTCCCGACAGCCCGTTGACGGTCGCCCTGACCGCGACCAGCGGGGCGCTGCCGAAGGGTGAAAAGGGCGATCAGGGCGAGAAGGGCGATCAGGGTGATCCGGGCGACACGGGTCCGCAGGGTCCTGCCGGCCTGCAGGGTCCCGCCGGCCCGGCCGGCCCCACCGGTCCCCAGGGCCCGGCCGGGAAGAACGGCAAGGACGGCAAGAATGGGAAGGACGGTAAGAACGGGGTCGTCGAATTCGTCGCCTCCGGGTCCACCGCCCAGGCCCACCGCGGCCACACCGCGAGCCTGAAGCTCAAGATCAAGAACGGCACCACCGGCGAGCTCCGCGGCGCCAAGGTGAGCGCCCCGTCGCTCGGCACCAAGGGCACCAGCTCGGTCGCCGTCGACACGATCAAGGCGGGCCACACCGGCAACGTCACCCTCGGCCTCCGGGTCGGCCACCACGCTTCCCTCGGTCGACACCAGGTCAAGGTCCGGTTGAAGGTCGGCGGCCACACCGTGACCCAGAAGGTCGTCGTCAAGGTCACCCGCTAGCCGCAACCCCCGGCCCGCCACCATGCGGGCCGGGGCCGGGGCCGGGGGACCGTGTGGGCGACCCTTCCCTCACGAACAGCGGGGAGGTTCGTCCAGGGTCACCCCACGGTCTCCCACTCGAGCCTGACGGGGCGTAGTCTGGGCGCGTGGATGAGCGGACGGCGATCGGGCGGAGCCGCCAGGCTGGAATCGCCTCGCTGGCGACCGGGGTGGTGCTGTGGCTGTGGCCGCGGCTCGGGCGGTCGGTTGGGCTTGGCCGGCGCGATGCGCGCCTGATCGCGCTCGGCGACCTCGTCGTCGGTCCGGGGCTGATCTGGGGACGGCCGCGCCGGCCGTGGCTGTTCGCGCGTGGCGGCGTGAACCTCGGCATCGCCGCCCTGCTGCTGCGCCGTCGCTCCCGGGCCGGTGGAGCCATCGCCGCCGGCTTGGTCGCCGCTACCGCGGCCGACCTCCAGATCGCGACCGCGCTGCGGGCGGGTGCGGACGCGGCGGGTGGGGACGGCGCCGATGGCGGCGCCCCGTCCCTGAGCGCCCGCCTCAATCTCGCCGCCGCCGAGGCGATGAACGACTGCGGCATCTACCTCGGGCGGCGCTCGACCAAGGTCCACGTCGCCATCTACCGGCGCAGCGGCGGGCGGATCGGCGGCAGCGTGCCCGGCTGGCCCGGCGCCAGGGTCGCCTTGGTCGACCACCGCGGCGCCCGCAGCGGCGTCCCCCGCACCTCGCCGCTGATGTACCACCGCGACGGCGCATCGATCGCCGTGGTCGCCTCGAAGGCGGGGCAGCCGACCAACCCGGCCTGGTTCCACAACCTGATGGCGCACCCGGAGACGACCGTGCAGATCGGCGCCGAGGCCCTTCCGGTGCGCGCCCGCCGCGCCACCAAGGAGGAGCAGGAGCGCCTCTGGCCCGAGTTCCTCGCCTTCTACCCCGGCTACGCCACCTTCCGCCGGCGCGCCCACCCCCGAGCCATCCCGATCGTCATCCTCGATCCGCGCGCCGACTGACCCGAGCCGCAGATCCGCGCCCCCCAGCTGTTCCTTATGCGCCTATTAGGCGCATAAGGAACAGCCAGAGGGAGACGACCAAGGGACGGGCCCTCTCGTCCACGGCCCGGGCAGGCGTGGCCGGGACGGCGGGGGTGACCCTTCCCTCACGAACCGCGGGGAGGTTCGTCCAGGGTCACCCCCGCCGTCCCTCCCGGGCCACTCCCGGGGGGAGAGGTGGAGGGACCGT
>Ga0153956_1000426_pt1 | contig 48900 bp, 44 predicted proteins | sample TSFL040MetaG_FD_104704 | JGI IMG/M metagenome (GOLD analysis project Ga0153956, IMG submission 104704) | Attine ant fungus gardens microbial communities from Florida, USA - TSFL040 MetaG | ecosystem: Host-associated > Fungi > Mycelium > Unclassified | place: USA: Florida, Wekiwa Springs... | reverse complement strand
CTGCGCTTGCCGATGCTGCGTTAAAAATGAGCTCAAAATCCTCATTTATTTGCGTATAAACTGCGGTTTTTCGCTCATTTTTGCCTTGCCTCGGCTGCGCTCGCTACGTTTTTCAGAGGTTCCCTAGTTCTTGAACGAGTTGGCGCGGCCGTCGGGATATTGTTTTTCCCATTCGCGCCCATTGAAGGGTTTCACGCTGATGTTTTCGAGCGTGCCTTCGTCCAGGCAGCGCACATTGACGCTGAAGCCATCCGGATGCGAACGCGGGATATAAAACGATTTCACGCCGCACACCGAGCAAAAACGGTGTTTGGCCACGCCGGTATTGAAGGTGTATTCGGTGAGGAATTCGGCGCCCTGCAATAACGTGAAACGATCCCTCGGCACCACCAGATGCAGGTAGCCGGTTTTGCCGCAGATCGAACAGTTGCACCCGCTGACGTCGACGGCGGCGGGCGCCAGCACTTCAAAGCGCACGCGTCCGCAGTGACAGCCGCCTTTATGTTTTATCATCGTCGCCACCTCGTCTGCGGCGCCGGCCGCGAAGCGCTGCTGGCGCCGGGATTTCACAGCGCCGCCAGGCCGCGCGCCATATCCTCTTTCAGATCTTCGATATCTTCGAGACCCACCGCCACGCGAATCAGATTATCGGTGATGCCGGCATCGCGCCGCTCCTGCTCGCTGATGCGCCCGTGCGTGGTGGTGGCCGGATGCACGATGGTGGTCTTCACATCGCCCAGGTTCGCGGTGATCGAGCAGATGCGAATCGCGTTGATGAAACGCCACGCGGCCGCCTTGTCGCCGCGCACGGCAAAAGCCATCACGCCGCCGAATCCGCGCTGCTGTTTCGCCGCCAACGCATGTTGCGGATGCGATTCCAGTCCCGCGTAATACACGCGTTCGATGCCGCTCTGCTGTTCGAGCCATTGCGCCAGCTCCAGCGCGTTGCGGCTGTGGGCGTCCATCCGCAGGCGCAGGGTTTCCAGACCTTTCAAAAACACCCAGGCGTTGAACGGACTCATGGTCGGGCCCGCCGAGCGCAAAAACGCGAGCACTTCGCTGAGCTGTTCGCGGCGCCCTACCACCGCGCCGCCGAGGCAGCGGCCCTGTCCGTCCAGGTATTTGGTGGCCGAATGCACGACGATATCCGCGCCCAGCGCCAGCGGTTTTTGCAGCGCCGGCGAGCAGAAGCAGTTGTCGACCACCAGCAGGCAGCCGCGCGCTTTCGCCAGCGCCGAAACGGCCGCGATATCGGCCACTTCGTTGAGCGGATTCGACGGCGTTTCCAGGAACAGCAATTTCGTGTTCGGCCGGATCGAAGCTTCCCAGGCATTGTTGTCGGTGAGATTGACGAAAGAGGTGTCGATGCCGAATTTCGCCAGGTATTTGCTGAACACCACGGTGGTGGTGCCGAACACGCTGCGCGAACAGACCACGCGATCGCCGCTTTTCAGCAGCGCCACGCACACGCTCAGGATCGCCGCCATGCCGGAAGCGGTCGCCACCGCCATTTCGCCGCCTTCCATGGCCGCGATGCGCTCCTCGAAGGTGCGCACGGTGGGATTGGTGTAGCGCGAATAGACATTGCCCGGCTCGCTGCCGGCGAAACGCGCGGCGGCCTGCTCGGCGCTGTCGAACACATAACTGGAGGTGAGGAACAGCGCCTCGCTGTGCTCGCCCTCGGCGGTGCGCGTCTGGCCGGCGCGGATGGCGAGCGTGTCGAGGCGGGTTTCCGCCAGCGCCTGGCGGCGCAGGATTTCCTTGTCCGTATCGGTGGTCATGGGATTTTCCTCGGGCGCCGGCGGCGCGAACGCGCCGCGGCTGATTCAGGCTTGAGACACCGCGGCGCGGGTGGCCGCCGCGACGATCGCTGTTATGCAATGTCCCTTGTCATGAAACATCGTTGTGCAACCCGATCACGGCGCCGGAGCCGCCGATCAGGTTGAGCTGTTTTTTCGCCATGTTGTCGTCGTTGCGATCCGCCGCCAGCTGCTCCAGGTATTCCTGGTTGACATCGCCGGTGACGTAGTGGCCGTCGAATACCGCGCAATCGAAATGCTTCGCGCGCTGGCTGCCCTCGGCGGAACTGGCGACGAGGTCGGGCAGATCCTGGTAGATCAGCCAGTCGGCGCCGATCAGCCGGCACACTTCCTCATCGGTATGGCCGTGCGCGATCAATTCCTGCGCGGTCGGCATGTCGATGCCGTACACGTTCGGGTAGCGCACCGGCGGCGAGGCCGAGGCGAAATACACCTTGCGCGCGCCGGCGTCGCGCGCCATCTCGATGATCTGCTGGCAGGTGGTGCCGCGCACGATGGAGTCGTCCACCAGCAGCACGTTTTTACCCTGGAATTCGAGGCCGATGGCGTTCAGTTTCTGGCGCACGGATTTCTTGCGCTGGCTCTGGCCCGGCATGATGAAGGTGCGGCCGATGTAGCGGTTCTTCACCAGTCCTTCGCGGAATTTCACGCCCAGGCGCTGCGCCAGCGACTGGCCGGCGACGCGGCTGGAATCGGGAATCGGCACCACGACGTCGATATCGTGATCCGGGCGCAGGCGCAGGATTTTCTCGGCGAGTTTTTCGCCCTGGCGCAGGCGCGCCTTGTAGACCGAAACGCCGTCCATGATGGAATCGGGGCGCGCGAAATACACGTGCTCGAAAATACACGGCGCCAGTTGCGTTTTTTCCGCGCACTGGCGATTGAACACATTGCCGTCGAGGTCGATGTAAATCGCTTCGCCCGGCTCGATATCGCGGATCAGTTTGAAGCCGAGGGTGTCGAGCGCCACGCTTTCCGAGGCGATCATGAATTCCGGGCCCAGGGCGCTGTCGCGCCGGCCGAACACAACCGGACGGATGCCGTTGGGATCGCGGAAGCCGACGATGCCGTAGCCCGCGATCATCGCCACCACCGCGTAACCGCCGCGGCAGCGCTGGTGCACGCCTTCGACCGCGACGAAAATATCCTCGGCGGTCGGCACCAGCTTGCCCATGCGCTGCAGCTCGTGCGCGAATACGTTGAGCAGCACTTCGGAATCGGAATCGGTGTTGAGGTGGCGCAGGTCGGACTGGAAGATTTCCCGGCTCAGCTCCTGCGCGTTGGTCAGGTTGCCGTTGTGCGCCAGCGCGATGCCGTAGGGCGAGTTCACGTAAAACGGCTGCGCCAGCGCGCGGCTCGAGGTGCCCGCGGTCGGGTAGCGCACATGGCCGACACCGATATTGCCGACCAGTTGCTGCATGTGGCGCGTGTGGAACACGTCGCGCACCAGGCCGTTGTCCTTGCGCAGGTTGAACTTGCCCTCGTGGCCGGTGACGATGCCGGCCGCATCCTGGCCGCGGTGCTGCAAGACCGTTAGGGCGTCGTAGATGTCCTGATTGACGTTGCCCTTGGCGACGATACCGACTATGCCACACATGCGCTTTGCTCTCCGCTACAGCTTGAGAAGGGAATGGACCATCGGAGCCCGTGTAGTGGGGACTCCGGGCCGGAATTCAATGTCACCGCCGCTCTCCATGCGCCCCCGCGGGTGGCGTCTGCGCCTCGTGCGACAGCGATTTGCCCCAACCCATCAGATAATCGAAGGTGTCGCGGGCCCAGCCGTCCAGTGGCTCGAAATAAGGGATCAGGCGCGATTGCCGCCACCAGGCGTCTTCTTTGACCGGCAGCGCCATCGGCAACAGGATCGCGATGGCGAGCACGATCAGCAGGCCGCGGGCGGCGCCGAAGGCCATGCCGAGCAGGCGGTCGAGGCCGCCGAGGCCAGTGGCCGCGACCGCCGTGCGCAGCAGGTAGGTCAGCAGGCCGCCGATGATCAACGTGGCGATGAACAGGGCCCCGAAGGCCAGCACGCTGCGGATGGTCGGAGTTTCGATCCAGTGCGCGAGCACATCGGCCAGGCGCTGGTGAAAGGCGACCGCGACGAAGGTAGCCGCGATCCATACCAGCAGGGACAGCGCCTCCTGCACGAAACCACGCAACAGACTCACCAGACAGGAAACGCCGACAATGGCGACAATGGTCCAATCGGCCCAGTTCATGGGTGACACAGAGCAATCCCGAGGCGAAGGCTAAGAAAGAAGGCCGCGATTGTATCAGACCCGTCCCTGGCGCCCAAATGGACAATGGCGCCTGTTGCGCGACACGCGGCCGCGGCGCCATCGTGGATGGCCCCTCATGCGAAATTCGCCGGCAGGCGCTCGATGAGATAGCGCACGCGCGCTGCAACCGGCCCGTGCGGCAGCTCGACCAGGTAATAACCGAGGCGCTGATAGGTGCGCCGCAGCGATGCATAGTGGGCCACGGCCTGTTCGAAGCCGTGGCGCCGCTGCGCGTCGGTGGCGAAGATGGCCTGCCAGGGCGGCGTCATGAACACGGTGCGCGCATAACGCAGGCGCCGTGCGGCGGCCTCCAGATGCGCGGGCACCGGCAGTCCGAGATGCTCCAGAAAACTGAGCGCATCGACAATGCCGCGATCGAACAGCGCAATGCGCCTATCCCGCCCGGCGCAGATCCGTTGATGCAAGGCGCGCGAAGCCGACAACTCCACGAACTGGCGCGCATCGTCCCACGGCAGGGCCGCGCCCTGGATGAATTGCTGCTCCTTCACGATCTGCCGTCCCGGCTCCTCGAAAACGGCAAATCCCCGATCCTTGAGCGCCGACAGCAGCGTCGACTTGCCACCGCCGGAACAGCCCGAGACAACGATGCAGCGCTCGCTCTCCCGGGCGGCTTGTTCCGGGTCATAGTTTTGCTCCGATTGATAGTCTTGTTCCGATTGATAGTCTTGTTCCGATTGATGCTTGTCTTCAGGCATGGATTTATTGCTCCGAATCAATACAGAAAGGTTTGAAAAAACGTTGAAAAGCGAAGCGCCCCGGCGCGGGACGCACGAGGGATCGGCAAGCGGCTCGGTAGGCTTGGTAAAAGCAGCGCCAGAGTGGCGCTGCCGCACGGGGGATTGCGGTTATGCCGGACCCAAGCTCCGGTTATGGCGCCCGTTCGGCCGCCACGCTGCGTTCGTCGCGTCCACGCGCGGCGAAGGAAAGGCGGGGGAAAAGAAAAAAGAAAGGAGATGCGATTCGCGGCTCAGCCGACGGGAAAACGCACCACCATGCTGTTGATCTTCAGCGCCTGATCGATGGCCTTTTTCTGCGCATCGGCGCGCTCGCGGCTCAGCTTCGGCCCGACGTAGACTTTGACCGCCTGCCCCTTGGCCGTTTTCACCGCCTGCGCATAGGCCTTGAAGCCTTTGTCCTGAAGGGTTTGCTTGATTTTGTCGGCATTGGCCTGGGTCGCGAAGCTGCCCACCTGCACGACCCAGGCCACCGGCAGGCCGTGCTGGTCGAGCTCGAAGGTTTCCGCGGGCTTGGCCGGGGCCGGGCTCGCCGGCGTTTTTTCCGCCACGGCCACCGGCTTGGCCGGCGCTTTTTCCTGGGGCCTGGCCGCCGACTGCGGTTTCGGCGCCGGCTCCGGCCTGGCCAGCGGCTCGGGCTTGGGCAGGGATTGCACCGCCGCGGCGGTGCGCGCCGCCGGCTGCGAATCGTGCTCGCTGCCGATCGGCTCCACATCCTTCGGCGCCACCGGCTCGGGCACGGCGAAAGGCTTGATGTCCGGCGATGCCGGAATCTGCGTGCCGCGCGCCATCGGATCGACGGGATTATCCGCGCTCAGCAGCGTGAACCAGGCAATGGCGCCCAGCAGTAACAGCGCGACCGCGCCGATCAGGCGCTGCTTGAGAGCATCAGCGGGCATTATCCCTCTCCATCCGTTTCCGCCCTGGCGGAAACCATCGATTCTAATTGGATGAGCGCAGCGGCCACGGTGAAGAACGAACCGAACACCACCAGGCGGCCGCCCGCGCCCAGCTCCGCCAGCGCCTGCGCGAAGGCTTCGCCGACGCTGCCGGAACAACGCACGTCGGCGACGCCCCGTGCGCGCAATTGCGCGGCCAGATCCCGCGCCGGCAGTGCGCGCGGATTATCCGGCAGATCGCCCAGCCGCCAGCCGTCGATAGGCGCCAGCAGCGGTTCGAGCACGCCCGACAGATCCTTGTCCGCCATCAAGGCAAACACCGCCCGCGTCGGCTTGGCCGGCTCGTTTTCAAGGCGTTGGGCCAGCCAGCGGGCGGCCTGGGGGTTGTGCGCCACATCGAGGATGATCTCGACGCCGGCATGCTCGATGCGCTGGAAGCGCCCGGGCAGCATCGCGTTTTCCAGGCCGCTGCGGATCGCCGCCTCGTCCACCGCCAGCGGCAGGCAGTGCAGCGCGGCCAGCGCCGCGGCGGCGCTGGGCAGGGGCAGGCGCGGCACCGGCAGATCGAGATACCAGGCCGGACGCGGCAGTTCATCGCCCCGCCACTGCCAGGTGTCGCCTGCGCGCACCAGGGTGAAGGCCTCGCCGAGCGCCATCCATTCGGCCCCGCATTGGCGCGCGTGGTCGATCACCGATTGCGGCGGCTCGGGGTCCACGCATATCGCCGGCTTGCCGCCGCGAAAAATCCCGGCCTTTTCAAAGCCGATGGCCTCGCGATCCGAACCGAGCCAGTCCTGGTGATCGAGGTCGATGGTGGTCAGCACGGCCACGTCGGTGTCGATCAGGTTGACCGCGTCCAGGCGCCCGCCCAGGCCGACCTCCAGGATCACGACATCGAGCGCCTGCTGCTGGAACAGCCACAGCGCCGCCAGCGTGCCGAATTCGAAATACGTCAGGGAAACCGGGCCGAGCGCGCCCTCGACCGCGCGGAACGCCGCGCACAGCTGCTCGTCGCCGACCAGCACGCCGTCGATGCGAACGCGCTCGTTGTAGCGCAGCAAATGGGGGGATGTGTAAGCGCCGACACGATAACCCGCGGCGCCCAGAATGGCTTCCAGGAAGGCGACGCAGGAACCCTTGCCATTGGTGCCGCCGACGGTGACCACCGGCTGTTCGATGCACAGCGCCAGGCGCGCCGCCACGGTGGCGATACGGTCGAGACCCAGCTCGATCTGGCGCGGATGATTTGCCTCCATCCAGGCCAGCCAAGCATCGAGGTTGCGCTCCGGCATTGAAAATCATCTCAACAGTTACGAGAACAACGACAGGAGCGTCCGCCGTTCCGAACCGGTCGGGAACGGCGGACATCTCCGCTTGATCTGACACGCCTGTTCAGGCGCGCGCCGCCCCGGCTCAGGCGACGATGGTCTGCCGCGTCATTTTCGCCAGCAGACGCGCAATCGTGTCGCGCATATCGCGGCGATGCACGATCATATCGATGGCGCCATGTTCCAGCAGGAACTCGCTGCGCTGGAATCCCGGCGGCAGTTTCTGGCGGATGGTCTGCTCGATGATGTTGGGGCCGGCAAAACCCGCGCGCGCGCCCGGCTCGGCGATATTGATATCGCCCAGCAGCGCCAGCGACGCCGACACGCCGCCATAGATCGGGTCGGTCAGCACCGAAATATAGGGCACGCCATTTTGCTTCAGGCGCTCCAGCACGGCACTGGTTTTCGCCATCTGCATCAGCGAAATCAGCGCCTCCTGCATGCGCGCGCCGCCGGATGCGGAGAAGCACACGAAGGGAATGTTTTCCTCCAGGGCGAGCTTGGCCGCACGCGTGAATTTCTCGCCGACCGCGTAGCCCATCGATCCGCCGTGGAAATTGAATTCAAAGGCCGTGGTCACCACCGGCATCGATTTGAGCGTGCCGCGCATGGCGATCAGCGCGTCTTTTTCGCCGGTCTCCTTTTGCGCCGCGCTCAGGCGATCCTTGTATTTCTTGATGTCCTTGAACTTGAGCTTGTCCACCGGCTTGATGTCGTCGAACACCTCGACGCGATGTTCCGCATCGAGAAAACTGTCCAGGCGCGGACGCGCGCCGATACGCATGTGGTGATCGCACTTGGGACAGACGTCGAGATGTTTTTCCAGCTCAGGACGGTACAGCACCGCCTCGCACTTGGGGCATTTCTTCCACAGGCCCTCGGGCACATTGCTGCGGCGCGCCTTCGCGTCGGAACGAATGACCGCCGGGACAATTTTATCGATCCAGTTCATGGGCTCTTCCCGTAGTGAATTTGCAAGGAGCGAATTTGCAAGAAGCCGTTGCGCTTCCGTTACCGGGGCCGCGCGTCACAGGCGCCGCCCTCATCAATCAATGCGACAGGCAATCAATGCGTGTCATCAAATCAAGGCGCGCGAATTCAGACGGCATCGACCGCGCGGCGGATTTCGCCGAGCAGCTGCGCCGCACCCGCGCTCAGGGCCGCGCCCTGCTCGCCGCGCGCGTGAGCCTGCGCGACCTTGTCGACCAATGCGCTGCCGACCACCACGCCATCGGCCACGCGGGCCACGGCTTCGGCCGAGGCGGCGTCCTTGATGCCGAACCCGACCGTGATCGGCAAGTCGGTGATCGACTTGATGCGTTGCAGCATGGCGCGCACCGCGTCGACATCCAGGTGGCCGGCGCCGGTGACGCCTTTCAGCGACACGCAATACAGATAACCGCTGGCCAGCTCGGCGATGGCGCGGATACGCCGGTCCGTGGTGGTCGGCGCCAGCAGGAAAATATTGTCGATGGCGACGCGCTTCAACTCGGCGTTGAGCGCTTCCGCCTCCTCGGGCGGCATGTCGACCGTCAGCAGGCCATCGACGCCGGCCGCGGCGGCGGCATCGGCGAACGCGGCATAGCCCATGCGCTCGACCGGATTCGCATAGCCCATCAGCACGATCGGGGTGTTCGGATCGTCGCGGCGAAACTCGGCCACCAGCGCCAGCACGTCGCGCAGGCTGATGCGATGCGTCAGCGCGCGCTCGTGGGCCAGCTGAATCACCGGCCCTTCCGCCATCGGGTCGGAAAACGGCACGCCGAGCTCGATGATGTCGGCGCCCTGCCGCACCAGCTCATGCATCAAGGGCACGGTCACTCCCGGCACCGGATCGCCGGCCACGACATAAGGCACCACCGCCTTGCGGTGTTGGCCGGCCAGCTCGGCCAGCCGCGCACTGATTCGACTCAACGCTCCATTCCTCTTCTTCGTATTTCAGGGAAGCGCGGCTTTTGCGCGCGCTCCGCAACGCTCAGAAACTGATGCCGTCGATGGTGGCGACGGTATGAATGTCTTTATCGCCTCGTCCCGACAGGTTGACGATGATGGTCTGGTCCGGACGCAGGGTCGGCGCCAGCTTCTGCACGTAGGCGACGGCGTGGCTCGACTCCAGCGCCGGCATGATGCCCTCGGTGCGGGTCAGGAGGTGAAACGCGGCCAGCGCCTCGTCGTCGTTGATCGAGACGTAATCGACCCGGCCGCTGTCATGCAGCCAGGAATGTTGGGGGCCGACGCCCGGATAGTCGAGGCCGGCGGAAATCGAATGGGTTTCGATGATCTGGCCGTTGTCGTCCTGCATCAGATAGGTGCGATTGCCGTGCAGCACGCCCGGCCGCCCGGCCGCGCTCAGGCGCGATGCGTGCCGTCCGCTGTCGATGCCGTGGCCGCCCGCCTCCACGCCGTACATGCGCACGCCGGCATCGCCCAGGAAGGGATGGAACAGGCCGATGGCGTTGGAGCCGCCGCCGACGCAGGCAACCAGCGCGTCCGGCAGGCGTCCGGTGTGCTCCAGGCACTGCGCCTTGGCTTCGCGGCCGATGATCGACTGGAAGTCGCGCACCAGCTTCGGATAGGGGTGCGGTCCCGCCGCCGTGCCGATGATGTAAAAGGTGTTGTCGACGTTGGTGACCCAGTCGCGCAGGGCTTCGTTCATCGCGTCTTTCAGCGTGCGCGAGCCGGACTTGACCGGAATCACCTCGGCGCCGAGCAGTTTCATGCGATAGACGTTCAGGGCCTGGCGGCGCACGTCCTCTTCGCCCATGTAAACCTGGCACTCCATGCCGAAGCGCGCGGCCACGGTGGCGCTGGCGACACCGTGCTGGCCGGCGCCGGTCTCGGCGATCACGCGCTTCTTGCCCATGTACTTGGCCAGCAGGCCCTGGCCGATGGTGTTGTTGACCTTGTGCGCGCCGGTGTGGTTGAGGTCTTCGCGCTTGAGGTAGATCTGTGCCCCGCCCAGCTCGCGGCTCCAGCGCTCGGCGTGATACAGCGGCGAAGGACGGCCGACATAGTGCGCCAGGTCGCGGTCGAACTCGGCGCGAAAGCCGGGATCGACCGACAGGCGGGTGTAGGCCTCTTCCAGTTCATCCAGCGCGCAGATCAGCGTTTCGGCGACGAATCTGCCGCCATAGGGGCCAAAATGGCCGCGCTCATCCGGCAGCGCGCTGTAATCGATCGTGTCGGAAACTTGCTCAGTCACTGTCTTGCTCCGCTTGCGTGGCCGCGGCGTCGGCGCGCCACACCCCCGTCATGAATGCCTTGATCCGCTGCGCGTCCTTGATGCCGGGCGCCGCCTCGACGCCGCCGCTGACATCCACCGCATAGGGGCGGACCTGTGCGATGGCGTCCGCCACATTGTGTTCGTTCAAACCGCCCGCCAGGACAACGCGATTGCGCAGCGCGCCGGGAATGGCCTCCCAATCGAACACCGCGCCGGTGCCGCCGCGCAGCGTCGGGTGGTAGGTGTCGAGCAACAGCGCCCGGGCCCGCGCATGTTCGGCCAGCACGGAAGCCACATCGACGTCATCGCGCATCCGCAGCGCCTTCAGGTAGGGCCGCGGGAACTGCGCGCAATAACCCGCGTCCTCATCGCCGTGGAACTGCAGCAGATCCAGCGGCACTTCGCGCAGCACCTCGCGCACCGCGTCGGCCTCGGCGTTGACGAACAGGCCGACGGTTGCGACAAACGGCGGCAGGGCCGCGCAAATGGCGCGCGCCTGCGCCACCGTCACCGCGCGCGGGCTCGGCGCATAAAACACCAGTCCGATCGCGTCGGCTCCAGCCGCCACGGCGGCCTGCGCATCTTCGACTCGGGTGATTCCACAGATTTTGACGCGGGTTCGGCGCGAGCCCATTGACGCCTCGGACATACGCACGGCGCGGCCGTGCATTGCGATACAAAAAGGTACAAAAAAAGAAAGCGGAATCCTACCAGAAGCGACCGGAAACGTCTGCTTTTTATCGGTGCGCCAAAGCTCAGTCCGACAGCAGCGGAGCCAGAAAAACCGGGCCCGGCGCGGCGACCGGCAAGCCGAAATGCGCCGGGTAAATCACATCCACCAGATACAGCCCCTGGGGCGGAGCCGTCATCGCCGCGCGGCTGCGATCCCGCGCCGCGAACACCTCCGCCGTCCAGCCCGGCGGCTGCCTGCCGCCGCCAACCGCCAGCAGCGTGCCGACGATGTTACGCACCATGTGCAGAAGGAAGGCATTCGCCTGGATGTCGACGATCACCCAGTCGCCGTGCCGGCTGACCGTCACGAAATGCACATTGCGCATCGGCGTGCTGGATTGGCAGCCGGCGCCGCGGAACGAGGAAAAATCGCGCTCGCCCAGCAGGCACTGCGCCTCGCGATGCATCAGCGCGGCATCGAGCGGCTGGCTGATATGCGTGGAGAGATGGCCGAAATGCGCCGGGCGCGTCGGCCGGTTGAGAATCACATAACGATAGCGGCGCGCGGTGGCGGAAAAGCGCGCGTGAAAATCCGCCGGCACCGGGCGCGCCCAGCGAATCGCAACCCCGGGGGGAAGCAGCGTATTGCCGCCGAACACCCAGGCCTTTTCGTCGCGCGGGGACGGTGTATCGAAGTGCACGATCTGATGGCTGGCATGGACGCCGGCGTCGGTGCGCCCGGCGCAAATCGTGCTCACCGGGGCCGCCGCCACCTTGCCCAGAACCTCTTCGAGGGTTTCCTGAACGGTCCGCAGGCGCGGCATTTTCTGCGCCTGCCAACCGAAGAAGGCGCTGCCCTCGTATTCGACCGCCAAGGCGACCCGGTCACCGACGGCAAAACGTGTTGAATAAGGGCGCTCGTTTACGGCCATACCACCACTATTGCCATACCACTCACTACCCGTTCTACCTGTTGCCATGCCATTGCCGCGCTGCGCATCGCTCAGGCGATGCGGCCGAGCAACACCGTGGCCTCCTCCTTCTGGCCGTCGTTACCCTCGTGCATCACTTCGCCGAGGATATCCTTGGCGCCATCGGTATCGCCCATGTCAATGTAGGCGCGGGCCAGATCCAGCTTGGTCGCCACTTCGTCGGCGTCGGCGAGGAAATCGAAATCGTCGCCAACCATCGCCACCGCTTCGGCCTCGCCAGATGCCGGGGCGATGTCGAAGACATCCTCACCCAGCTCGCCCAGATCGTCGAGCGCCTCCAGATCGGCCAGCGCTTCCGACTGCGGCGCCGCCGCCGTGGCGGGCTCAAGCTCCGCACCGAGATCGAAATCCTCGGAAAGATCGCTCAGCTCCGCGGCGAAATCGCGGGCCGGCGTTTCCGGCGCGGCCGGCTCCGGCTCGGCAATGGCCACAGCCAGATTTTCCAGGTCTTCAAGATCACCGCTGCCATCGAGTTCGCTCAGCGCCAGATCGAGATCGTCGCCTTCGAGATCCAATTCCAGATCGCTGTCGGCCAGCGTTTCGGATGAAAGATCGAGCTCAGCCGCCGCATCATCCCTGGATTCGCCAGCGGCAACCCGATCGGAAAGTCCGGATTCCAGCTCGCCGAAGGCCTCGTCCAGGGTGGGCGCGGCCAGTTCTTCGGTATCAAGGCTCAGGACCGTTTCCAGTCCGGCCCCCGCGTCGCCGCCGCCCAGCACATCCTCGTCCAGGACCTTATCATCCAGTGCATTCTCATCCTGTACATTCTCATCCAGCAAACCCGGCCTGATATCGAGGTCATCCAGCTCAAGCGACAGGTCGGCCAGCTCCTCGCCCGCGCTTTCCAGGTCGGGCGAGGTCTCCTCAAGATCCAGATCGAACACCAGCGCATCCGCCTCGACGGGCGCGGCCTCGGCTTCCGGAGCGGGCGGCGCGGCGTCGAGATCGTCGAGATCCAGATCGAACGCCGCGTCGTCATGCGCCGGCTCAGGCTCAGGGCTGTCGTGGGCGGCAGCCAGCCCCAGCGCGCCAGCGGCAACCGCCGTGCTCGCCACCGCGTTGCCACCGGGCTGCGGCAAATCGTCGAGCCAATCGGACACGCCGTCCACCGACGACAGCACTTCCTTGATTTGCGCGATCGCGCCGGCATCGCCCAGGCCCTGCAGCGCGAAGTACTGGCGCTGGAACGCATCGCGGTCGCGCATCTCCAGGTAGACTTCCAGCAACTTGACCCGCAGGTCGCTGCGCGCGGGCTCGGCATCGATCGCGGTGAGCAGCAGATCCACAGCCTGCGGGTAGCGGCCGTAGGCAATATAAATATCGGCCTCGGCCAGGGCGTCGCCGGTTTCGGAACGCAGCGGCTGGGGCGCCGCCACCGGCGCAACCGGCGCGGCGTCGGTATCGTCGGCGCGGGTTATCGCGTTATCGCTGACCCGCATGTTGTCGAGATCGAAGTTCTCATCGAAGTGCAGAGAAGCATCGTCGGCCTCCAGCGCGGCGATGGCCTCCAATTCTTCCTGCGCCGCGCGGCGACGGCGCATCACCACGAAACCGCCGAGCAGCGCCAGCACGCCAACGCCACCCACCGCGTAGAGCGGATTGCCGGTCAACTGTTCGATCAAGCCGGGCTCGGCCGGAGCCGGTGCGGCGGGAGCGACCGGCTTCTTCGCCGCGACTTTGGGTTTGGGTTGCGGTTCGGCTTTCGGTTGCGCAGGCGCGGCCGGTTGCGCAGCGGCCGTGGCCGGAGCCTGGGAATTCTCAGCAGCGGCGGGAGCCGGTTCAGTAACAGGGGTCGCTGCGGCAGTGGCCGGTGTTTCCGCCGAGGTGGCGGGTGCCGGCGCGGTATTGGCCGGCGCGGCTCCGCCAGCGGCACTCTTGGCCTGCAGGGCCGCAAGCTGATCGTCCTTCAGCGAAACCAGCCGTTGCAGGGTCGCGATCTGGCGCTCCATGTCATCCAACCGGGATTGCAGTTCCTTGTTCTCGCGCTGGCCCTTTTCCAGGTTTTCCTGGGCGCTGGTCAGCTGGCCGCGCAGCGCGTCGAGCCCCTTGGCGGATGCGCCATTGCCTTCGCCGCCACGGCTTTTATCCGAGCTGCCGGGCGCCGCGATGGACAAGCGTGCCTGTTCGCGCTGGCCGCCCTCCTCCGCGCCGCTGTCGGGCGCGCGGGCGTCCAACTGCGGCCCGCTCGCCGGCGCCGCCGAACTGGCGCCGCTGCGCCAATGATGAACCTGCTCCTCCACCGATTGCGCCGCCTGGCTGGCGTCGATCGCGCGAACCTCGTCGGCGCTGGGCAGGCGCAGGATGTAGCCGGACTTGATCAGATTGATGTTGCCGCGAATGAAGACCTGGGGATTGGCGCGCTGAATGGCCACCATGGTTTGCTGCAGACTCACATCGCCGGCGGGCTTATGGCGCGCCGCGATTTTCGACACGGTGTCGGAAACCTGGATGCGATATTCGCCGGACTTGGTCGCGGCCGGCAACTCGTTGGAAACCGGAGCGGCGCCGCTGGCGGGCGCCGGCTCGCTGGCCACCATCGGCGGCTCGACGCGGCGCGTCGGCTTCGGCGCCGGCGCGTTGCCACTGGCCGCCGGCTTCACGGCCGCCGGACCATTGGCGCTGAATGTGGGAGGATCGAGCAGCATCGCGAATTCGCGCAGCAGGCGCCCCGTCGGCCAGCGCGATTCGAGCACGAAATTCAGATAAGGCTCGACCACCGGTTCGCGGGTGGTGACACGGATGAGGCCGCCACCGTGCCCGTCCAGCTCGACGCTGAAACGCAGGTTGCTCAGGAAGAAATCGCGGTCGACGCCCGCGCGCTGGAAGTCCTCGGGGTTCGCCAGCTGGACCTTGATCTGGCTGGCGTCGAGATCGCCCGCGTCCAGCAGCCGGATCTCGGCATTCAGCGGCTGGTTTAAGGCCGATTTGATCGTCAGGTTTCCCAGTCCCAGCGCGCTTGCCCAATCCGCCTGCAAGGTGCTGAACGCCAGGATTGCCATCGCCAGCTTCTTCCGAACCATATGAGTTACACCCGTCTATATCGCTTTATGTATTGATAGGCTGATCGTCGTGACAGACGGCGAACACTCCCCACCGCACTCCGCCGCCGGCGTCCGAAAGCTAGAAAGAATCTCTAGGAAATGGCCTAAAGTATTAGTTACAGGTGTTTTTTTAGCAAGGTTTCGGCAATCTGCACAATGTTAACCGCCGCACCTTTTCGGATATTGTCTGCCACAATCCACAGCGTCAATCCGTGCTCCGAGTCAGAATCCTGGCGAATGCGGCCCACCAGAGCCACATCCTGCCCGACACTGTCACCAACCGGACTCAGGTAATCGTTGGCGCGGTCGAGCACTTTCACCCCCGGCGCCTTCAGCAGCAGCTTGCGCGCCGCCGCCGCGCTCAAGGGCGAGCGGGTCCGGAGATTGACCACCTGGCTGTGGCCGTAGAACACCGGCGCGAAGGCCTGGGTTGCATTCACCGCCAGCGCCTCGTCGGCCAGCAGGCGGCGCAGCTCGCCGGCCAGCGCCGACTCTTCCTCCGCATAACCGCCCTGCTCCGCGGAGCCGTAGGCGGGAATGAGATTGAACGCGATCTGCGCCGGAAAAACGCGCTGTTCCACCGATTGCACATTGAGCAGGCGCGCGGTCTGGCCGACCAGCTCGCCGACGCCTTCGCGGCCGCGCGCGGAAACGGCAAGCAGCGTGGTGACATCGACCCGCTCGATGCCCGCGACCCGATGCAGAGGCGCCAGCACGCTCGCCAATTGCACCGCCGGCGCGCCGGGACTGGCCACCATGCGCTTCAGGGGCAGCGCTTCCAGGAGCTGCGCATTGACCTCGGGCACCACCAGCGGCACCGGGCCAGACAGGCGGAACTGGCTGCTGGCATCGACCACCAGGCAACCGGCCGCGGCGGCCCGTGGCGCGTATTCGGCGGCGATCGCGGCCGGCGCGCAGAACAGCGCCAGATCGCAGCGACTGAAATCGAAGGTGGAAACCGGCTGCACCCGACGCGGCCGCTCGGCGAACATCACCGTGTCGCCGTCGGTGTTGCCGCTGGCAAGCGCGTGCAATTGCCCCACGGGAAATTCGCGTTCGGCCAACAGCGACAGCAGCGCCTCGCCCACGGCGCCGGTCGCTCCCACCACGGCCACATTCACCTGAAGCCCGGATTCACTCATCGACTCAACCTCATTTGTTTAAAAAAGAAAACGCCGGCCACGAAGGCCGGCGAATTTCACGTTCAAGCGGACCGCTCGACTCAGGCTTCGACCAGCAGGCGCAGCATGCGCCGCAGCGGCTCGGCAGCACCCCACAACAGTTGATCGCCCACCGTGAACGCGCCCAGGTATTGCGGGCCCATGTTCAGCTTGCGCAGACGGCCCACCGGCACGTGCAGGGAACCGGTCACCGCCGCCGGCGTCAGCTTGCGCAGGGAAACCTCGCGCTCGTTCGGCACCACCTGCACCCAGTCGTTGGCGCCGGCGATGATGGCGTTGACCTCATCGAGCGGCACATCGCGATTGAGCTTCACCGTCAGCGCCTGGCTGTGGCAGCGCATCGCGCCGATGCGCACGCAGAGGCCATCGACCGGAATCGGATTGGCCGAGCGGCCCAGGATCTTGTTGGTCTCCGCCTGCCCTTTCCACTCCTCGCGGCTCTGGCCGTTATCGAGCTGTTTGTCGATCCAGGGCAGCAGGTTGCCGGCCAGCGGCGCGCCGAAATTTTCGGTCGGGAATTCGGCCGAGCGCTGGGTCGCCAGCACCTTGCGGTCGATATCGAGAATGGCGCTGGAGGGGTTAGCCAGATCGGCCGCCACGCTGCTGTGAATGGCGCCCATCTGCGCGATCAGCTCGCGCATGTTCTGCGCGCCGGCGCCGCTCGCCGCCTGATAGGTCATGGCGGATACCCACTCCACCAGTCCCTCGCGGAACAAACCGCCCATCGCCATCAGCATCAGGCTGACGGTGCAGTTGCCGCCGATGTAATTTTTGACGCCGCGCGCCAGGCCGTCCTTGATCACATCGAGGTTGACCGGGTCGAGGATGATGATGGCGTCTTCCTGCATGCGCAGGCTGGAGGCCGCGTCGATCCAGTAGCCGTTCCAGCCGGCCTGGCGCAGCTTCGGAAAGACTTCGCCGGTGTAATCGCCACCCTGGCAGGACACAATCACGTCGAGTTTTTTGAGTTCGTCGATGGCGAAGGCGTCCTTCAACGGAGCGGCCGTCTTGCCCATCGCGGGCGCCTGACCGCCGACGTTGGACGTGGTGAAAAATACCGGCTCGATATCGGCGAAATCTTTCTCCGCCAACATGCGCTCCATCAGAACGGAGCCGACCATTCCGCGCCAACCGACAAAACCTACCGTTTGCATGTGTCTCACCTGTGTGTTGTCGGGCGCTCAAGCCGCGCCCTTCGATAAAAAATCCGCGCTCAGACGCTCAGCGCCGCCGCGACCGCCGCTCCCATCTGCGCCGTGTTGACCAGTTGCGTGCCCGCCGTGTGGATGTCGGGCGTGCGCAGGCCTTGTTCCAGCACCGCGCCCACCGCCGCCTCGATGGCGTCCGCCGCCTCCGGCGCATTCAGCGAATAGCGCAACATCATCGCCGCCGACAGAATCATCGCCAGCGGATTGGCCTTGCCCTGGCCCGCGATATCCGGCGCAGAACCGTGGCAGGGCTCGTACATGCCGCAGCCCGAGCTGTTCAGCGAGGCCGAGGGCAGCATGCCGATCGAGCCGGTCAGCATCGCGGCTTCGTCGGACAGGATGTCGCCGAACAGGTTGCCGGTGACGATCACGTCGAATTGCTTGGGCGCGCGCACCAGCTGCATCGAGGCGTTATCCACATACATGTGTGTCAGCTCGACATCCGGATAATCCTTGGCGACTTCCTCCATGACTTCGCGCCACAGGATCGTGCTTTCCAGCACGTTGGATTTGTCCACCGAACACACTTTGCGGCCACGTTTGCGCGCCAGCTCGAACGCCAGCTTGCCGACGCGGCGCACTTCCGATTCACGGTATTTGTCGGTGTTGAAACCTTCGCGCTCGCCGTTCTCCAGGGTGCGGATGCCGCGCGGCTCGCCGAAGTAAATGCCGCCGGTCAGCTCGCGCACGATCAGGATATTCAGGCCGGCAACGATTTCCGGCTTGAGCGAGGACGCGTCGGCCAGCTGCGGGTACAGAATCGCCGGGCGCAGGTTGCCGAACAGATCGAGTTCGGAGCGCAGTTTCAGCAGGCCTTTTTCCGGACGGATCGCGCGGTCGAGCTTATCCCATTTCGGGCCGCCGATGGCCGCGAACAAAATGGCGTCGCAGACGCGCGCCTTGGCCAGGGTTTCCTCGGGCAGCGGACCGCCGCTGGCGTCGATGGCGGCGCCGCCCATCAGCGCCTCGTCGAAGGCCAGGCCGAGATTGAAACGCCGGTCGACCACATCCAATACCTTGCGCGTTTCCACCGTAATTTCCGGGCCGATGCCGTCGCCGGAGATCAACAGAATGTTTCTGCTCATATCACACTCATTCCACAATATTAAAAATCAGTACAAACCATATTAAAAATCAGTACAAACCATTAAAAACCACAGCGGCGCAATGCTCCGGGAACATCGCGCCGCGCGGCTCGGAAACACGCGTCAGTTCAGTGCGCCGAACAGCCACGGCGCGCGCTGGCGCCAACCCTGCTCGAAGTCGCGGATCGCCGCCTCGTCCTGCAGGGTGATGCCGATATCGTCCAGGCCGTTGACCAGGCAATACTTGCTGAACTCGCCCACCTCGAACGCGAACTCCTCGCCCGAGGGCGTGCGCACCACCTGCGCCGGCAGGTCGATGGTCAGCTGATAGCCTTCCACCGCGTACATTTCCTGGAACAGGCGCTCGACGATCGAAGCGCCCAGCACGATCGGCAGGATGCCGTTCTTGAAACAGTTGTTGAAGAAAATATCGGCGAAACTCGGCGCGATCACGCTGCGAAAACCGTAATCCTCCAGCGCCCAGGGCGCGTGCTCGCGGCTGGAGCCGCAGCCGAAGTTATCCCGCGCCAGCAGAATCGATGCGTTTTTGTAACGCGGGAAATTCAGCGGAAAATCCGGGTTCAGCGGCCGCGCGCCGCAATCCTTGCCGGGCTGGCCTTCGTCGAGATAACGCAGCTCGTCGAACAGGTTCGGGCCGAAGCCGCTGCGCTTGATCGATTTCAAAAACTGCTTCGGAATGATCATGTCGGTATCGACATTGGCGCGATCCATCGGCGCGGCGATGCCGGTCAATACGGTAAACGGTTTCATCTCAGCTATTCCTCAATTCGTCGCGCTTGCGCCTCAAGCCCACTGGCGGATATCGACAAAATGTCCGGCGATCGCCGCCGCCGCGGCCATGGCCGGGCTGACCAGATGGGTGCGCCCGCCAAAACCCTGCCGCCCTTCGAAGTTCCTGTTGGACGTGGCGGCGCAATGCTCGCCCGGCAACAGTTTGTCGGCGTTCATCGCCAGGCACATCGAGCAGCTGGGCTCGCGCCACTCCAGGCCCGCCTCGGTGAAAATACGGTCGAGCCCCTCGGCCTCGGCCTGCGCCTTGACCTGCCCGGAACCCGGCACCACCAGCGCCTGCTTGATCGTCGCGGCCACTTTCCTGCCTTTCACCACCGCCGCGGCGGCGCGCAGATCCTCGATGCGCGAGTTGGTGCAGGAGCCGATGAAGACCCGGTCGAGCTTGATGCTGGTGATCGCCTGTCCCGCCCGCAGGCCCATGTATTCGAGCGCGCGCTCGATCGCCTTGCGCGCATTGGCGTCCGCACCGTGCTCGGGGCCCGGCACCACGTCGTCCACCGCCACCACCATCTCGGGCGAGGTGCCCCAGCTGACCTGCGGCTTAATATCGGCGCCGTGGACATCGATGACCCGATCGAAGCGCGCGTCGGCATCGCTGTGCAGCGTGCGCCAGTAGGCGGCCGCCTGCTCCCACTGTTCGCCCTTCGGCGCATAGGTCCGGCCTTTCACATAGTTCAGCGTGATTTCGTCGACCGACACCATGCCCACGCGCGCGCCGGCCTCGATGGCCATGTTGCACACCGTCATGCGGCCTTCCATCGACATCTTGCGCATCACCGGGCCGCCGAACTCGATGGCGTAGCCGGTGCCGCCGGCGGTGCCGATCTTGCCGATCACGGCCAGCACCACATCCTTGGGCGTGACGCCGGCGCCGAGTTCGCCGTCGATGCGCACCAGCATGTTTTTCGATTTCTTCTGGATCAGGCACTGCGTGGCCAGCACGTGCTCGACCTCGGAGGTGCCGATGCCGTGGGCCAACGCGCCCAGCGCGCCGTGGGTGGCGGTGTGCGAATCGCCGCAGACCACGGTCATGCCCGGCAGGGTGATGCCCTGCTCCGGACCGACGACGTGCACGATGCCCTGGCGGCTGTCGTTGATCTTGAATTCGGTGATGCCGAAATCCTCGCAGTTTTCATCGAGGGTCTGCACCTGGATGCGCGAGATCTCGTCGGCGATGCCGGCGACGCCGGAGCGGCGCTCGACCACGTCGGAGGGCACGTTGTGATCCGGCGTCGCCACGTTGGCGTCGATGCGCCAGGGCTTGCGGCCGGCCAGACGCAATCCCTCGAAAGCCTGCGGCGAGGTGACCTCGTGCAGCAAGTGCCGGTCGATATAGATCAGCGCGGTGCCATCCTCGCGCGTTTTCACCAAGTGGGCATCCCACAACTTGTCGTAAAGCGTCTTGCCGGCCATATGCCACCTCAATGCCTGTCTGTGCTATGGAGTCGCCGGGAAACACGGCGCGCCAGCGCTCGGATTTCGGCCCCGAAGGCCGTTGGACCGTCCCTTTGACCGGTTGTCGCGGCGTCCCGCCGCGCCCTCTGGAGCTGGCTGTGGAGAGCAGTCTATGCACCATTGACAAATAAAACAAATTCATCTTTTTTATAGAAACGATTCCTGTCAAGAATGGATGAACAGCGTGGATACCCAGCTCCTGCAAGCCTTCGCGGCCGTTGCCGAAAGCGGTTCTTTTTCCAGTGCGGCGGAGCAGCTCCACCTCACCCAGCCGGCCGTCAGCAAGCGCATCGCGCTGCTGGAAAGCCAGCTCGACTGCAGCCTGTTCGACCGCATCGGCCGGCAGATCGCGCTGACCGAGGCCGGACGCGCGCTGCTGCCGCACGCCCAGGCCGTATTGCACGAATTGCGCGCGGCGCGCCGCCATATCCAGGATCTGCGCGGCGGCGTCACCGGCCTGCTGACAATGGGCATCAGCCATCACATGGGTTTGCATCGCCTGCCGCCGCTGCTGCAAAACTTTACCGAGCAATATCCGGAGGTGCGCCTCGACATCGATTTCCTGGATTCCGAGGAAGCCTACGAACGCGTGCTGCTGGGGGAAGTCGAGATCGGCGTCATCACCCTCGCGCCCGAAGAGAAACCCTCTCTCCAGCAAATGACGGTGTGGCAGGATGAACTGGTGGTGACGGTGGCCCGCCATCACCCGCTGGCGGAACGGAAACAGGTCAGCGCGCAGGCCTTGAGCCGGTATCGGGCCATTCTGCCCGGCCTCAATACGTATACCGGCCGCATCATCAAAACCCTGTTCGAAGAACAGCGCCTGCCGCTGGACGTATCCATGTCCACCAACTATCTGGAGACCATCAAGGTGATGGTCGGCATCGGCCTGGGCTGGAGCGTTCTGCCCAAAACGCTGGTGGACGAAAACCTTTGCGCGCTCGCGCTCACCGGCCAGAAACTCAGCCGCAACCTGGGCGTGGTGATTCACCGCGAACGCAGCCTGTCGAACGCCGCGTCGGCGTTTCTGCAACTGCTGCTACCGGAGCATTTTCAAACGCGCTGAGCGCCGCGAAATCAGCTATGACGCGGCGGCGCGTTACACCGGATTGGGCACATCCCGCGCCGGGGCAACAGCCGGCTCCCGCATCGCCTCCTGCTCCGCCAGAATCCGGTCGATGGTTTTAATCACATCCAGGTCTTCGAATTTTCTCGCGAAATAGCGCCCGGATTTCAGCAGCCGGTCGATATCGTCCATCGCGAGATTGATCGGGCTCGCCGATTTTTCCCAATAAGTCGCCAGCAGATTGTTGGTCGTTTCCAGGGATTCGCGCGGCACCTGATTGAGCAGCAGCGTATTGAAAAAGACCTCGTCCGGGCAGGAGATATGCTTCATTTCCTTGAAGAAGCGGGAAAACGCATCGCAGGCGAAAACCCGGCGGTAATGGTCCCGGTAAATGATGTTATGCACAAAACCCCGGTAGATTTCGGGAAAAGCCTTCGGCAGCGACACGGCGCCCGGGCCGATGCCAAGCCGGTTGAGCAGGCGCAAGCGCTTCAGGTTGATCTTGTAGGGAAGCTTGCCCAGCGCATCATATTTGGGAATGTTCCGTCCGGGCGTGACGCCGAAGTGCTCCTTGGCGAAATACCGGCTGCGCTCCGAGCCGTTGGCATGCACGCGTTCATCGGGATCCAGCTGCACGAAGGTCTTGCCCTTGTTGGCGCTCAAATATTGCCTGAGCGCGTTATCGCTGGCGATGGGATAGGTCGTGCCGGTCAGATGGATGACGTAGTCGAACTCGGTATTGCTCGCCAGCAGCTGCTTTCCAAGCAACACGTCGGACCGGATGATCTGCACGCCGCCCCAGTACATACGGTATTTCTGCACGCAGTGCACACGCGCGTCGGAGCGGTAGTGATTGCGGATATAGTCGAACTCCAGGCGGGACGATTTCTTGTCGTAATGCAACCAGACCGTATCGCGCGGGCCGCAGATGCGGTCGATCAAATGAATGATCTGCAGCGGCTTCTGGTACGCATTGATGATCCAGGCAATGCTAACGTCTGTCTCTTGCATCGGTACGCCAATCCTGATGACCGGTGGTTCTTGAGTCGGAGGCGCCGGCGCCTCGAAGGCCCGCCGCGCGTGCGGATTATCGGCCGTGCGGCGCCGGCCGGCAACATTCAGGCCCGCGCGCACGATTTTTTACGCGGCGATTTGCGCGTTACGGAATAGTGCGCGGCCTAAAAAATACCCATGGCCAGCCCCGCCGCCAAGGTCAGCCCCAGCGCCTCGCAAAGCGTCAGGCTTTCCTCCGCGACCTCTCCGCGCACGATGAGCGGCTCCGCGACCCGCCCCGCCGACGATGCGCTCCAAGTGGCGCAGGGCGCCACGGCCGTCGTTGCCGGCGCTGATGAATACGCCATACGGCCAGCTGCGCTGTCGCCCCTGCAACGGATAAAAGGTGCGCGCCAGGAAATCGCTGAGCCCGCCGGAGAGATAACCGAAATTCTCCGGCGAACCGAACAGCACCGCGTCGGCCCATAACAAATCCCGGGTATCGGCCTCGGCGGCGCGCAGCAGGCGCAGCTCGACATCGCTCTCCTGCCGAACGCCCTTCGCCGCCGCCTGCGCCAGGCGCTCGGTAGCGCCCGATTGCGAGTGATAGACGATCAGCAGATGCTTCATTCCGGCGCCGCCCGCCCCAGGGATCAGCCGATGATGGTGCGCAGCGCGTCCACCAGCGCCGCGCACTCCGCATCGGTGCCGACCGTGATGCGCAGGAACTGATCGATGCGCGGCGTGCGGAAGTGACGCACGATGATGCTGCGGTCGCGCAATTGCGCCTGCAACCCGGCGGCATCGTGTTGCGGATGGCGCGCGAAAATAAAATTGGCGGCCGAGGGCAATACCTCGAAGCCGAGGGCTTCCAGATCGCGGGTCAGCCGCGCGCGGCTGGCGATGACCGCCTGGCAGGTGCGGGCGAAATACTCGCGATCCTCCAGCGCCGCCACCGCGCCGGCCAGCGCCAGTCGATCCAGCGGATACGAATTGAAGCTGTTCTTGACCCGCTCCAGCGCCTCGATCAGCGCCGGATGCCCGACCGCGAAACCGACCCGCAGACCGGCCAGCGAGCGCGACTTCGACAAGGTTTGCACCACCAGCAGATGGGGAAACTTGTCGACCAGCGCCACCGCCGTGGCCGCGCCGAAATCGACATAGGCCTCGTCGACGACCACGACCGAATCCGGATTCGCCGCCAGCAGCCGCTCGATGTCGACCAGTTCCAGGGCGCGGCCGGTGGGCGCGTTCGGGTTGGGGAAAATGATGCCGCCATTGGGCTCGGCATAATCGTCCACGCGAATGGAAAAATCCCCGGCGAGCGGCACGCAGCGATATTCGATGTCGTAAAGCCCGCAGTAAACCGGATAAAAGCTGTAGGTGATATCGGGGAACAGCAAGGGTCGTTCGTGCTTGAGCAGCGCCATGAAAATGAAGGCGAGCACTTCATCGGACCCGTTGCCGACAAAAACCTGAGCCGTTTCCACGCCGTAATAGGCGGCAACCGCCTGCTTCAGCGCGTCGCCGCTGGGATCGGGATACAGACGCAGCCCGGCGCCGACGGCCTCCTGCAGAGCGGCCAGCGCGCGCGGTGACGGCGGATACGGGTTTTCGTTGGTATTGAGCTTGATCAGGCGTTCCAGCTTGGGCTGCTCGCCGGGCACATAGGGCGTCAAACGACGCACCAACTCGCTCCAGTACTGACTCATGGATGTTCTCTGTATTGGGAAGGGAAATACGGCCGGCGGGGACCGGCCGGAAAATCAATCGGCGCGCATCGGCCGCAGCAGAATCCCCGCGACATAACGCAGGGCGCCGTAGCTGGCGATGCTGATGCCGTCGGCCAGCACATCCATCGCGTCGGCGTCGCGATCGGGCGTAAACCATTGCACGATCTCGATGCCGACGCCGAACGCCAGCAGCCAGAGCGCGATGCAACGCCAGAAGGGTTTTTGCGGAAACGCGTGATCGGCCAGCAGCGACAGCGTGAAAAAGGCGAACCAATGATCCAGCTTGTCCCAGGACGTGGTCACCGGCACGTCTTTACCGGGCATGAACGCCAGCACCATGACCGCCACCGTGACGACCAGCAGCGCCAGCCGCATCAGGGGTACCGGGAACCAGGAGAACAGTCGCATCGTCAGTCAGCCTCTGCAGTGGTCGGATCAGCCGAAGCGCTGGTCGGCGACGAACGGATTGTGCAACCGCTCCTCGCCGAACGTCGACATCGGTCCATGGCCGGGCACGAACGCGACGTCGTCGCCCAGGGGCCAGAGTTTTTCGCGAATGGAATGGATCAGGGTGTCGTAGTCGCCGCGCGGAAAATCGGTGCGGCCGATCGAGCCCTGGAACAGCACGTCGCCCACGAACGCGAGGCGCTCGCCCGCATGATGAAACACCACGTGACCCGGCGTATGTCCCGGGCAGTGATAGACCGCCAGCGTCTGCTTGCCGAACTGCACGGTGTCGCCCTGCTCCAGCCAGCGGTCCGGGGTGAACGGTTGCACCGGAGGCAGGCCGAACATGCGGCTCGACTCGGCGATCTGATCGATCCAGAACTTGTCCTCGAGGTGCGGCCCCTCGACCGGCACATTAAATTCCTGGCGCACCAGGTCGGCGGCGCCGCAATGATCCATGTGCCCGTGCGTCAGAAACACCTTTTCGAGCTGCACGTCCAACTGCGCCAGCGCCGCGCGCAAACGCGGCAGGTCGCCGCCCGGATCCACCAGGGCGGCGCGACGGGTTTCCTCGCAGACCAGAATGCTGCAGTTCTGCTGAAACGCCGTCACCGGCACAATGCTGTATTTCATCGCCAACCCCTCCGCAAAAAGTGCGGCGCAGCATACCATAATGGCTCGCCGGTCCCGGCGTTTTGCGCTCAATCTTCGAGCAGAACCAGCGTGTCCCGCACGCGGACAGCCCCGGCGCCCGAGTGCAAGACCCGTTGCGACCGTCATGGGGGCACCTGCGATCTCACATGCCGAGAGTCAACGGCATGGCCGCTAACGAACGCTCTCATGCTCCCCACCCCGAACAAGAGCGCTCATCGCGGCGGCGGCAGAGGCTGAAGCCAGAGAAAAGCATAGAGAAGAAATACGAGGAGCCATTCTGTCGATCGGCGCGGCATCGGCATCGATCTGTCGGGCTTGCCGAGTCAAGCGACCCGGGCCGGCATTTTGAAAAGAGGATTTCAGCGGGAGGGAATTTGGCGGTGAGGGAGGGATTCGAACCCTCGATACGCTATTAACGTATACACACTTTCCAGGCGTGCTCCTTCAGCCACTCGGACACCTCACCAAATTCTCGACAGATGGATTTTTGTTCGTGGCGCTGTGATCGGGGAACGCCGGCTTTGCGTTCGTCTGTCACCGCGAACTCATGCCCATTGGGGCCGTCTGCGCGAGGGCGGCTAATGTATCCGAGAACGTCTGGATTGGCAACCGTGTCTCTCGTAAAGTTGAAATTTCCTTTTACCGGCATTCGAGAAGTCTTGTGGCGAATTCACTGGAACAGCGTTTTCCTCTACCTCAGATCGGTCTTGTCGCCTGGATCGGATTGCGGCCGGCCCGCCGCGAGCCGGTACAGGTCGTGGAGCGGGCGACCGCACAGCCGGGGATCGGACTGGTGGGCGATCGTTATCGCGGCAGCGCCGGCAAGCGCGAGGTGACGCTGATCCAGGCCGAACATTTGCAGGTGATCGCCGCGCTGCTCGGTGGCGGGCGGGAGATCGATCCGGCGCTGCTGAGACGCAATATCGCGGTTTCGGGGATCAATGTCCTGGCGTTGCAACGGCGCCGTTTTCGCATCGGCGCGGCGCTGCTGGAGGGAACCGGATTGGCCCATCCCTGCTCCCGCATGGAGGAAGCGCTTGGCCCCGGCGGCTGGAATGCGATGCGCGGGCACGGCGGGATCACCGCCAGGGTGCTCGGCGCCGGGGAAATCCGCGTGCGGGACGCGGTGGTTCTGTTCGGCGATTGATCATGCCGCGAGCAGAACTGCGTCTGGCCCCCGCAACAACGGCGATGGTCGCCCCCGCCTCTCACAAAATGCGGAAACGTCTGGCTCCACTACAGCCACCATCTGAGGGTCATTTGAAAGGCAGCCGGGTCGAGATCAACGCGGCCACCGCACCGAAACCTGTTGGCAGCCATCGCGCGACCCATAGAATGATCGCGATGCGCTTTGAAAACGAAAAGTGCTTCAAACACAGAGCACGCTTCGAAAACGGAAAGTAGTATTTCAAGAACGGTGAATACTTCGAGAGCGGAAAGTACTTCGAGAACGGGAAGTACTTCGAGAACGGGAAGTACTTCGAGAGCGGGAAGTACTTCAAGAGAGGAAAGTACTTCGAGAACGGAAAGCTCGAGAACGGAAAGCTCGAGAACGGAAAGTGCCTTGACAGTCAAAGGCGCCTGTTCATTTTCCCTTCGAAGAAATGAAAACACTGGCCGGCGGCCGGATATATTGAACCACCTCAGCCGCATAATGCAGCGAGGCCAACCCCACCGACTCCCTTTTTTGCACGACATTGTCACGGCGACGCCGGCGGAAAACGAGATGCGCTGTTGAAAAGCGTGCGACTCCGTTACGGTTCAATTCGTCTGATATCTATACTTTTTTCCCGACTTGATTAAACTCAGCAGCGATTTGAGAATATTTCACAGGGCGCCACAGAGCCGCCACTGCAACAAAGTGTTAGTTAGTACAAAAACGTGTTGGTACAAAAACATGTTGGTACAAAAACGTGTTAGGTTACGAAAACGCGTTATGCACGAAAAACGTGTTAAGGAACCTCTGAAAACGTAGCGAGCGCAGTCGTTTTTCAGAGGATCCTTAAGTACGGAAACAACGGTTCGTACCCAAGCCCGACACACCTTGCCAGTCATCCACAACCCGAAGCCCATGTCGCGGCGATCCTACGGATAAAGGAGGGTTGACTCACCGCCGACGAAACCGGCACCTGCACGAGCGGTTCAAGCAGCCGATTACGCCATCGCAAAACAACACAGGAAGGAAACTTTTTACCGGTATATGCCGATCATTCGTGATCACAAGAACAACGGGGAACAATTCACATGGAATCGCGAAAACTTCTCTACGTTATGCTTGGTGAGTCCGAACCGACACTGGAACAGTCCATCGCGGACGCCGGTTGGCAGGTCCAGATTGCCCGCGACCTGGGCGCGGCCCGGCGGCGCCTGCAAAGCCCCGAGTTTCTTGCCGGGCTGATTGTCGCAGACCGCATCGACGATGCCGTCTGTGCCGATCTGCACGAATTCCTGCAACAAAACAATTCGCTCGAATGGATTGGCGTGTTCGCGCCGCATTGCAGCGAGTTGCCCAGCTGCAGCGAACTGATCCTGAATCACCTCTTCGACTTTCATACGCACCCGGTCGAACCGGAGCGGCTGTTGCCGGTCCTGGGACACGCCTATGGCCGCGCGCAGCTGTGGGCAAGAACGCGCGGGCAGAACCGCGCGCCGTCGGCGAACGCCATCATCGGCAACAGCGCGGCCATCAAAAAACTGCTGCGCCAGATCAACAAGGTCGCCAGCGTCGATGCCCCGGTGATGATCAGCGGCGGCAGCGGCAGCGGCAAGGAGCTCGCGGCCCAGGCGATCCATCGCCATTCGGCCCGCGCCGAAGGCCCTTTCGTCGCGGTCAATTGCAGCGCCCTGCCCAGCACCCTGATCCAGTCCGAATTATTCGGCTATGAAAAAGGCGCGTTCACCGGCGCCGCCAAAGCCAAGCAGGGTTTTATCGAAAGAGCCATGGGCGGCACGGTATTTCTCGATGAAATCGGCGACCTGCCCATCGACCTGCAAACCAATCTGCTGCGCTTCCTGCAGGAAAAAACCATCAACCGCGTCGGCTCGACGCAAAATGTGCGCGTCGACGTGCGCGTGATCGCGGCCTCGCACGTCAACCTCGAACAGGCCGTCACCAGCGGAAACTTTCGCGCCGACCTTTATTACCGCCTCAACGTCCTGCCACTGGCGGTGCCGGCGCTGCGCGAGCGCAAGGAAGACATCGTTCATCTCGCCCGGCATTTTTTCGATACGTATTCCCAGGAGAAGAATCCGCGCATAAAAGGCTTCAGCAACGCGGCGATCGGCGCGATGGAAGCCCACGACTGGCCCGGCAACGTGCGCGAATTATTGAACCGGGTGCGGCGCGCCCTGGTCATGGCCGAAGGCCGCCTGATCACACGCGGCGATCTCGGACTGGAGCGGCGCAGTGTTCCGCGCGATCAGCTGGCCCTGGAGGAAGCGCGCGCCAGCGCGGAAAAAAACGTGATTCAAATCACCCTGCAACACGCGGGCAACAACATCACCCATGCGGCGAAAGAGCTGGGTGTATCGCGCATGACGCTGTACCGCCTGCTCGAAAAACACCGCATTCACTGCTGAAAGCGAGCCGCCTCGGGCGGCTTGTCCTACATTCCGCCAAGTCCCCTCTCAACATTGTTCACACCTTGTGCGCCAGGGACGGCCCGGTTTTGCCCGCTCTGTGCGCCACCGAACCCAGCGGCGAAACAGGCTCGACGCGACCGCTATCACAGCCTTGTGACGCCACTCCATGCCCTTGCGCCCGAGCCGTTGCCGACAAATCAATGCTCTGATTTTTTTATTAAAAATTTTCCGCGCGCGGCAACTCAACCCGGCCGGAACGCCTTCGCGAAAATATTCGTGTCACAGCGTTGTGACATCTCTGCGGAGCCATTCGCCGCCCATGGCCCGCGTCGATGAACGCTCATTGGGGAAAAAACCGCCAGCGCAAAAAAAAGCGTTTGCGGTTCAATGCGTTGAATCTCGGCCCAAGAATATGGCTCCGTTTTTGCCTTGTTAGCTGCCGAGTATGGCTTAACTGGATTAAGCCATGCCTAGGAGCGATCGATCACTAAATCTCGAGGAATGAGCTATGAATCGAACTCTACTTGCGTCGGCTATCACTATTGCATTGGGTATCTCCAGCCAAGCCATGGCGAACCCGACCAACAATGGCGATCAACTCGGCCTGACCAACACCTCCACGGCAACGGCTGTCAACACCCAGGCCGGAGCCCTGGGCCCGCAAGCCAACGAATTCTCCACCGCCAACCAGGACAACTCCGATCAGAACAACGACAAGAGCACTGGCAACAACCGCGACAACCTGGGCGCGGCCACCGCTGCCGCCCTGGGCGCGGCTGCCAACAACGGCTCCACCGCCAACACCACCACCCAGCTCAGCATTAACACCGCCATCGCTTCCAGCGTCCTGACCGGCGCGGTGACCGGCGTTGTGACCACGGGCGTGGGCAACCAGGCCAACAACCTGGGCTCGGCTAACGGCGGCATCGGCGGCATCGGCGGCGCGGCCGCCGGCGGCGCGTCCGTCGGCGGCGCCTCGGCTGGCGGTATCGGCGGAAGCGGTGTTTCCGGCGGTGTCGGCGGCGCGGCTGCCAACACCGCGGCATCCGGCCCGGCCAGCAACGCCGGCGCAACCAGCGGCCTGGCCACTGGCGGACTGGGCGGACTGGGCGGCGCCGCCGCCGGCGCGCTGGGCGGTGTCGGCGGCCTCGGCACCAGCGCTAGCGGCCTGGCGACGGCTACCAACGGCCAGGCTTCCGGCCCGGCTACCGGCTCCAGCCTGGGCACCGGCGGCGTCGGCACCGGCACTGGCGCCGCTGCCGGCACCTCCACCAGCGGCGTGACCGTTCCGGTTTCCGCGGCTGTCAACGTTGGCGACGGCACCGCCGCCAGCACCCAAGGCGGCTCGGATCAATCGGCTGCCGCCAAGAACGAAACCGCTGGCATCGGTGGCGGCGCTCACGCTGGCGACACCACCACCCTCAGCGGCAGCAACAAAGCCATCAATGCCGCCGACAGCGGCGCGGCCCTGGCCAAAGGCGGCAACGGCGGCAACGCCGCTGACATCGGCGGCGCCGGCGGCGCCGGCGGCGCTGCTACCTCCGGCGCGGCCTCCAATGGCGATGCCACTTCTGTTGCCCACAACGGCAACGCCATCGGCGGTAACGGCGGTGACGGCGGCAACGGCGGCAACGGCGGCGCCAGCTTCGGCGGCACGGCTGTCGGCGGCGCAGCCCTCGGCGGCGACGCTGGCGAAGGCGGCAACGGCGGTATCAACTACGTCGACGCCGGCACGCTCAACATGAACAACACGATGTGCAATGTTGCGCAATCGGCTGCTGGCATCCAGGTGATCAGCCAAAACACCGGCATCAGTTCCCTGGTGCAACAGAGCGTCAACGTTCAAGCCAACATGAACGTCGGCCCCTAAGCGTGACTGTGCCGGGGGCGCGCAACGCCCCCGGCGCATTCTGGAGGAAGCATCATGTTGAACAAACGTTATGTATTGGCCGCCAGCATCGTGTTCATCGGCGCCTCGCACTGGGCCAAGTCCGTTGCCGCCGACGAAGCCAACGTGCAGCCGGCATCGCTGTTCGCCATGCAGGTGAATGACGGCGTGCTGGACAACAACCGCGGCGGCACGCTGGTGGCCAACGACATGAAACTCGACGGCGTGGTCAGCGAAAACCTGGCGGCCAATGTGGTCACCGGCAGCAACCTCGTGACCGAGGGCTCGCTCGCCGGCTCCGCGGGCATGCCGACGCTGATCCAGAACAGCGGCAACAACGTACTGATTCAAAACGCCACGATCGTCAATCTCCAATTGCAACCGTGAGCGCGGCATCATGGTGACTGTGCGAACCACCATCATTGCCATAACCCTGTTGGCCGCATCGCCGCTGGGCCATGCCGGATCGGTGGAAACGCCCATACAGATCGGCGGCGCCTATTCGGTACCGGTAACCAGCCTCAAGGAAGCGCGCTACAGCTCCACGATGCGCCAGCAATACGACTTCAGTTGCGGCTCCGCGGCCATTTCCACCCTGCTGACCTACCACTACGATTTTCCGGTGACCGAGCAGCAGGTGTTCCAGGAAATGTTCATGCGCGGCAACCGGGTCAAAATCCAGCGTGAAGGTTTCTCCATGCTGGACATGAAAACCTTCCTGGAAAACCACGGCTTTCAGGCCAACGGTTACCAGGCTTCGCTGGACAAGCTGGTGGAAAACAAAGTCCCCGCCATCGTCCTGCTCAGGGAAAGGGGCTACGCGCATTTCGTGGTGGTCAAAGGCCTGCGCGACGAGCGCGTGCTGATCGGCGATCCGGCCGGCGGCACCAAGGCCATATCGCGCAGCCAGTTCGAATCCATGTGGATCAACCATATTCTCTTCGTGATCAGCAACAACCTGCAGATCGCAAAGTTCAATAAAGAATCCGATTGGCGCATCGCACCGAGAGCGCCGCTGGTCAGCGGCATCAACCGGGAGGGCCTGTCCTCCCTCGTGCTCCCCAAAATGGGTCCATCAGATTTTTGAAAGGATGAGAGTTATGGTGCCTTACCGCAGACAGTTGACCGGATATCTGACCGTATTGGGCGTGAGCCTCTCGCAGGTCGTCGGCGCCGCCGGCGATCACGACAGGCTGGCGCCCGAAGAATCCCTGCAGATGAGTGCGGCGCTTGCCGGCGCGGAAACACCGGCCATGGGCGATGAGCTGGCGATCAACGACGAAACCCTCGGCGAAATGCGCGGCGGCTTCAGCATCGCCGACGGCCTGCAGGTGGATTTCGGCATTCAGCGCGCCGTTTACGTCAACGGCAATCTGGTCACCACCACCAGCCTGAACCTGCCGGATCTCACGAAACTGACCCAAGGTACAAACACATCCTTGAGTGCGGCCAATCCCGCCAGCAGTAGCGTCACCATGCCCGTTTCGCTGCCAGCCAGCGGCGCCGCGACACCCGGCGCCGTGGATACCGATGCCATCAACAGCCTGGCGTTGATCCAAAGCGGATCGGGCAATACCTTCCAGGCCGGCGCGATGCCCTCTTCCTCCGCCGGTACCGTGATTCAAAATACCCTCGACAATCAGAAGCTGCAGAACATGACGGTCATACAGGCCACGGTCAACAGCCTCAGCATTTTGAAATCGCTCGATCTGCAAACCACCGTGCGCAACGCCGTGAACAGTTCGCTGCTGCGTTGAATTCGGGATTCGAAGCGCGCCCGCGCCATTTCGAAAACGATCGGGAAAAACAAAAAATACGGAAGGGAAAGGCGCGTTCGCGGCTCAGCGCGAACGCGCTTTTTTTCAGAATGTCATGGGCATGCGCAGGGTCAGCGTGATATCCGGTGTATCCACGGTAAGGCCGGCGCCGACCGACAGGTTCAGCGTGCGCTTGTCATCGAGACGGTAGGAAAGCCCGAGCAGCAGCGTCGCCAGTTGCACCGTGACCGAATCGGCGATCGTGTGGCCGTTCTGTTCGACCTTGCCCACGGAACTGTGGTCGTAGCCGATACTGAAGGAAGAACGCTCGTTCAGCGCCAGCCCCATGCCGAAGTTGAAACCCAGGATTCCGCCGGGTTTGATCGAGCCGAGTTCCTGGTCCTCGCCGTCGGTTTTCTGCTTCACGTGATTCCGCTTGAAACTGTAGAGGTAGCTGATGCCGCCGAACAGCACGGCGGGATCGGACGGATACAACACCGTCAACGCCGGCTGCACGCCCCAGAAACCCGAGCCCGTCGGCAGGTCGGTCTGGATGCCGTTGCTGAACCCCATGATGGTGGTGCTGGTTTTCGATTCGAAGGGATCGCTGCCGGTGCGGGTTTTCACGCGCAGGCTGCCGACATAAAAAGGTTTGTCGACGCCGCCGTTATTGAGCTGGTAACGCGCGGTGAGCTCGACGTCACCGATGCCCTTGCCGTCGGAATCGAAAACATTATCGACGCTGGAGCCCTGCAACAGCTCGCGGCCGATGCTGGTGTCGTAGCGATACACATACGGCACGCGCGCCTCCACCTCGAAGCGATTGGTAAAACCGTAACGCCCGGTCAGCGCGCCAACCCAGGTGGTGCGCTTGACCTCGCGTACATCGACCACGCCGATCAGAATCGCCGGGATCACGGTGTAGCCCACCAGCGCCACCCGGTTGCTGGTCGAATAGGAATATTGCACCGACGGTTCCAGCACGAATTTTCCGCGCGGGGTCAACACGCCGGGCTGTTCGAAAATCGGCGCGACCGCCGGGCCGCGCTCGGGCGGCTTCGGCGCCTGTCCCACCGGCTGCTGTTGCGCCTGCTGCGGCGGCGCGGGCCGGGGCTGCTGCGCCACCTGCGGCTGCTGTTGCGCGGGCGCCAGCACCTGCACCGGCGGCACGGTGCCCGGCGCGCCGCGCAGCTGGTTGATCTGCCGCTGCGCCTCGTCAAGGCTTTTGCGGGTATCGCGCAGCTGGGCCTCCTGATCGGAGAGACGTTTGCGCTCGGCCTCGATCTTGCGGTTTTGCTCATCCAGCATCTGCTTGATCTGGTCCTGCCTGAGCGGGTCCGAAGCCGGCGGCGTCGCCGGTTTCGCCTCCTGGGCATCGACCGCGCCCACCGCCAGGCACAACGCGGAAACGCCCACATAACCCAAACAACGATTCGGTTTATTCTGCATTCCCTCTCTCCCTGTTTCGAACACAGCGCACGCACCTTCACCCTCGCTTGTGCGGGCATTTCCCGAGAGCGGACTCTCAGAACGACGTGGATAAAACTGACTGAACCACCAGAATGGACTTTCCCAAACCGCCTTTTTTTGTTGCCGAAATGATAAACGTCGCCTTGACAGGCGCACGTAACATTTCCGCTCGACTCACGGCAACAGATAAGCCATTTAAAGTGATCGAGAAAGAAATGAGAGAAAATCATTAATGGCGCGGGGAATTTTTAATGAAATCCTAACGATTAAAATATGCCGCGAAAAATTCCTAAGGAACCTCTTAAAAACTACTGCGCTTGCCGATGCTGCGTTAAAAATGCGCTCAAAATCCTCATTTATTGACCTATAAACTGCGGGTTTTCGCTCATTTTTGCCTTGCCTCGGCTGCGCTCGCTACGTTTTTCAGAGGTTCCCTAAAAATTATCCGCGCAAGGGATTGAATTATTTTGAGACAAAAGACTTTACATCAAATTTTATTTATCTATCCGGTTTTGTCCTGGCGACAGTTTCGAATCAATGCAGCGCGGGTACGCCCGCGGCAACGGTTTCGCGTAACCGCAATCCCAGGCTCAAATCCAGCGGCGTATCCACATCGATCAGAATGCCGCGGTCGTTGCAGTTGAAAATAAACGATTTTCGCTTGTGCTTGGCGACGATCATGCGCGCGCCGCAATCGCCGCCGAGCGCCATCAACTCCGATTTGTATTTGCGCGAAAACCCGACCGGATGCCCCATCCTTCCCGCATAACTGGGCGCGGCGATTTCCGCGCCGGAACGCAGCGCCTGGGCCACGGCGCTGATCGTCGTGGAGCGGATGAAAGGCATATCGGCCAGCGCTATCACAAAACCGTCGCTGTGCTCGCCCAGATGACTGAGCGCGAAGGCCAGCGAAGCGCCCATGCCGGCGTCCGCGTTGTGGCAGGACAAGACATGAATACCCAGGCGCTCGAAACAGCGGCGCAGCCGGATATCGCCGGTGCGGATCACCGCCAGCGTCACCGGCAATACCTGCGCCAGATTGATCGCGGCGGTTTCCGCCAGCGCGCGGCCATCCGGCAGCGGGCACATGGATTTTCCATCCGCGCCGAAACGACGGCCGCGCCCGGCGGCGAGCAGGATTCCGGTTACAGCGAAGTCGCTGTCGATGGACATGAGTCCGCCTCCGACGGTCCTTTTCACATAAAGCTTAAAACCCGGCTGCGCGACGCCGTCGCCTGTGTCGCGGCGGCACGCGATTCGAGCTACAGCGCTCAACCCACCATCGCGGCGCCGCACCAGAGAGGTGTGATCATGCCAGCATAAACCGCGGGTATCGTTCTCAGGCATCTCGTCGCGCGCCGGACCGAACCCGCGCCGAGGCCAGCCAACTCATCGCCGGAGCAAGACGCCGCATCAACATTCATGGTTTCCAAAGAAGCAGGCTCTCCGCTCCGCGCCGATCAATGATCGCGGATTCGCGGAAATGTACTGTTCAGCGCCTCACATTGCCTGCGCCCCGATAAAGCCTTCTCGACACAGCCATCCGAGGGCGGACCATTTCCGTTTATTGCCCAGCCTGCAGTGAATAAAAGCGGAAACAGGCGCAGCCGACAGCCTGGAGATAAAAGCGCCATTTTGCCATGCGCTTTTTGCGTGTATTTCTGGAACAACGGCAGGCAACACCGTTTCGCATCGGGCGCTCGCTATTTTCATTGCGACCGCAACCAACTCAACGTGTGCCGGGCTGGCTGACAATTTTGCGCGCGGACACTCACACAGCCCCGCGAAAAAAGCGAAAGAGGAAACCGTTACTTTTTACGGAAGACCGATCCACCGCTGGCCTCAGCCACGCTGGATCTTCGCGTTTGAACATCCCGCTCGCTGCGAAAAACGCGAAACCTTCGCGAACGCGGATACGGTGCGCGTCAGACGGCAATGCCCGTCAAGTCGCAGCTCACATCCCACAAGCGCCGCGCCTGGATATCGTCCAACGCGTAACGGGTCGGATTGCGCAGGCTGCAATCCGCGTAATATCCGCCGCTGGCGCCCTCGACCTCGGGCGCCGCGCACAGGTAGATCAGCGTGCGGCTGCCTTGGTCGATGGAGCGCTGAAAGGGACGCATCAAGGTCATCGCGAACGAGTACAGCGGATTGGCGCGGGCGAACCGGGTCGCGACAAAACCGGGATGCAAGGCATTGGCGGTGACGCCGCTGCCCTCCAGGCGCCGGGCCAGTTCGCGGGTGAACAGAATGTTGGCCAGCTTCGATTGGCTGTAGGCGCCGAAAGCGGCATACGCGCGCTCGCTCTGGAGATCGTCGAAATGGATGCCGCGCGCGCCTTCGTGGGCGCGCGATGCCACATTCACGATGCGCGCCGGCGCGCTTTCCCTGATGCGATCGAGCAGCAGCTGGGTCAGCAGAAAATAACCGAGGTGATTCAGCGCGAACGTCATCTCCAGGCCATCGGCCGACAGCGTGCGCTGCGGAAACAGGGCGCCGGCGTTATTGAGCAGAATGTGCAGGGGCTTGCCGGTGGCGAGAAATTCGGCGGCGACCCGTCGGATTTCCGCCTGCGACGACAGATCCGCAATCAGAAAGCTGACCTGGGCGTTGCCGGTGGCCCGCACGATGGCGCTCACGGTTTCCCGCGCCAGATCGCGGTTGCGACAGATCAGCACCAGCTCGGCGCCGTACTCCGCCAGCGCGAAGGCCGCCGCGCGCCCCAGACCGTTGCTCGCGCCGGTAATGAGCGCGGTTTTACCGCGCAGATCCGCTGCCTTTGTGTTCATTCTCCACTTCCCTCGTGCTCGTTATTCTTCGAAATTTTCCGGCGTTCCGGCGGGCTTTGCAAAGGCCGGCGCGCGCCTGCGCCGAGGCTCGCCCGAGCCGCCGACGCGGCAGAATAAACCATCGCCGAGAGCGCGCCAACCGCGGCGGCCGGGCATTCGAAGCGGCGCGATACGCCGCTGTCGGCCCGCGCGCCCCTGGAGTAGAATCGCGCTATGCCGGAGCCCCGGCTTTGTTCAGAGGGGATGCCACCCGCAAACGAGGAGAACAACAATGAAAACGCCAGTCATGCTCTCGGTCGTGATCGCAATGGCCGCCGCTTCCGCCTGGGCCGCCGAAGCGCCCGCGCCGGCAGGCCAGACCGAAACCTGCGTGCCGCTCATGCAGATCGACCACACCCAGATTCTCGACGACCAGAACGTGCTGTTCTTCATGAAGAACAGGAAGGTTTATAAAAACCATCTGCCCAACCGCTGCGCCGGCCTGAAATCGGCTGACACCTTCCGTTATAAAACCTCGCAAAACCAGCTGTGCAATGTCGACGTCATCACCGTGCTCAACCGCGCCGGCAGCGATTACATGCCGGGCCCGTCCTGCGGACTCGGCGTATTTGAACCCTACACGCCGCCGACCAAGGATCAGCCCGCCAAGGAAGAAAAACCCAAAGAGGAAAAACCGGCTTTCGATCCCGACGAGGATTGACGCCCATCGGGGCCGGCGGCGCGCGCCGCCGGCCTGTCGCTCATCTCATTCGCAAACGCGCAATGGATCCGCCATCGCGGCGCTCCGTCACAACGGTCTCGCGTCAGCCTCAACGACATCAGTCTCAATTACGTCAGTCTCAATTACGTCAGTCTCAACTACGTCAGTCACAACTGTTTCGCGTTGAAGGTATCGCACGCTTTCAGATCGCCGCTGTCGAGTCCGCGCTGCAACCAGCGCACGCGCTGCTGCGAGGTGCCGTGCGTGAAGGAATCGGGAACCGCGTAACCCCGGGCCTGCTTTTGCAGCGCATCGTCGCCGATGGCCGACGCCGCTGTCAGCGCCTCATCGACATCGCCCGGCTCCAGAAAATGTTTGCTCTGGTCGGTGTGTTTGGCCCACACGCCGGCCAGGCAGTCCGCCTGCAATTCCATGCGCACGGACAGCGCATTGTATTCGCTGTCGGAAACCCGCCCGCGCGCCGCCTGCATTTTGTCGGAAAGACCGAGCAGGTTTTGAATGTGATGCCCCACCTCGTGGGCGACGACATAAGCCTGCGCAAAATCGCCGGCGGCGTTGAAGCGCTCCTTCATCAATTCGTAGAACTGCAGGTCGATATAGACCTTGGCGTCGGCCGGACAATAAAACGGCCCGGTGGCCGCCTGCCCCATACCGCAGGCGGTCGGATACGCGCCGCTGAACAGCACCAGTTTCGGCGCCGGATAACGCCGGCCCGACGCGCTGAAAATCTCGCTCCAGGTATCTTCGGTCGACGCCAGCACCCGCGACACGAACACGGCTTTTTCGTCGTTCGCCGCTATGCGCGGGGCCGGTCCCGGGTCGGCGGACTGCGTCTGCGGCGCGCCGCCATCCAGTAAACCCAGAACCACGCGCGGGTCCACGCCCAGAAAATAAGAAGCGGCCAGCGCGATCACGATGGCGCCGATTCCCATCGAGCGACCGCCGGTCGGCAATCCGCGCTGCCCGCGCCGGTCTTCCACATTTTCACTTTCCCGTTCATCGTCAAGGCGCATTGGTAAACTCCAGAGACGGGGCGGCATTGCCCCACGACGAGCGGGACGATAACACCGGTTCGGCACGAATGCATGCCCGGCCCTCGTCTCTTGTCCACGCCGCCACCATCACCGGCAACCTCGCTGCGCACAAAAATCATTGCGACCGCTATCATGTCACCGCATCACGATCCGTCGCGCCGCCAACACCCCACTTGCGCTTTCGATGCCCTTCAATTAGCTTCGTCCCGGGAAAAATGGCACTCAATGGATAACACGCCGCGCCATCGCTCTATCCAATCGCCCCCGCCGGACTGTCAAAGGGACTGCTTATGAATCCGCTCTCTCCGTTGAGTCTTCCGTATAGAAAAGCCGCCATTGCCGGCGCGTTCGCGCTGTGCGTGTTGCCGGGTTTCGCGCAGGCCCTGCCCGCGGCGGTGGCGCAACTGGAAACGCTCGCCATCGATACGCAGGGGCATCCGCGCCTGCGCTGGCAATGGCCGGGACTCGCCGGCCTCACGATCCTTTATCGCATCGAACGGCGCAGCGACCATCTCAGCGCCGAAACCGCCTGCCCGGCCGGAGAAAGCCTGGACAACGGCTGGTGCGTGGTCAGCGGCGGCGGCAACAGCATCGATGCCGTGAACGGCAAGGTGACGTTCACCGACAACCATATCCGCATCGATCCCGCCGATCCGACCGAATACCAATACCGCGTGCAGACCATCGACACATCCGGCACGTCTCCTTATATGACGCAATGGGCCAGCAGCTGCGAAGTCGTGCCCGCCGATCCCATCGGCACCTGGAACGCCACCATGAACAACCTGGACGGCACCGCGCTGTTGAGCGCGGCCGATCTCCAGGCGATTCGCGCCACCGATGGCGCCGTGCATGTGCGGCCGCTGGCGGGCAATAATTTTTATGCGCTCTGGGACGACCGCTATATCGCGGTGCTCGGAAAAAACGCGGGGCTGGTTTCCCTGGTGCAACGCCAGCAGGGCATCGAATACGTGCACAGCGATAAAAACCTGCGCAAGAACCCCTGGGCCGACAGCTGGGTGATCCGCCTCAACAGCCTCGGCCACCAGGAAAGCACCGACACGGTGCTGAATTCGATCGGGCAGACCGCGAATATCGAAACCCTCGCCAACGGCCTGCGTTTCACCTGGCCCAACACCGGCAACAGCGGCATCGATGTCGTCGTCACCTGGACGCTCAAGTCCCTGGGCTCGACCGGACTGCACGCCAACATCCAGGCCCTGCGCAGCGGCGCCGCCACCGCCGCCGGCGGTATCCGGCGCGTGGATTTTCCCGTGGTCCGCGGCCTCGGCTATCCCTCCGCCGATGTCTATTGGGCGCTCGGCGGAACCGGCATCGATTACGCCAACTTTCCCTACAAAAACGGCACCAGCACTTTGTGGAACGGCACGCGCCTCATCACCGGCGATTTCCTGAACGACCTGCGCATGCAGTTCTTCGGCATTTCCCGCGCCGACGCCGCCGGCGTGCGCTCCGCCGTTTATGTCGGCGCCGAGGATGCCAACCAGGTGCCCAAGAGCATCAGCTTCATGCCCAACTATCAGGACACCAATACCGGCGCCATCATGCCCGGCGCGTCCTGGGTGTCCCACTACCCGATCAACGGCACCGGCCAGGCCCAATCCAGCATCGGCAACCAGGGCGACAACTATGACGTGGTGATGACGCCGCTGTGCGGCGGCGAAGAACGCATCGCCAAACGCTATCGCCGTTTCGCGCTGCACCAGAGCTGGCTGAAGGCGCCGGCCTCCAGCGTCGGCGGCAGCGGCTCGAACCTGGTCAACGCGCCCACCGCCGCGCGCACCGATCTCAACGAAAATGTCAAGCAGGGCGTGTTCTGGTGGCTGCAGGACAACGGCCCGCGCTCGCTGACCAGCCTCGCCAATTACGCGCAGAACGATCTCAAGGGATTGATCGGCCCCGGCCAATCGGCGGGCAATGTCAATGTCGGCATTCATCTGTACAACTGGTACAACCCGCCCTACGGCAACAACGCGCCGGAATACACGGAAAACACCGCGGGTTCGAAACTGCTCGACCCGGTGAAAACGATGGCGGACTACATCTCGGCGGTGCAAAAGGACGGCACCGTGGTGATGCCGTATATCAACGCCCTGCTGCTGGATATCACCGACCGCTGCTCCGCCGCGGACACTTATTGCCGCGCGCCCGACGCCTACAAGTGCGATGACGGCGGCGGCAAGCGCGTGTGCGGCTGGTTCACGCACGAATTCCTGCACGGTTACACCACGCCCGCCAACCTGCTCTACCGCGAGTTTTCCCGCAGCACCAGCAAGGACGACGCGGTGCAGGACATGTCCTTCGGCGGCGGCCCCAACTTCGCGATGGCGAACCTGGGCTCGCCGTTCTGGCAGGCCGTGACCGATCTCAACGCCGGCAAGGTGTTCGGGTTCGGCTCGGCGGGGATTTACCTCGACTCCTTCGGCGCCGGTTACGAAGCGGATTACGCGGGCCTCTGGAACGTCGATCATCAGCGCCCCAGCGGCCACGGCACCTTCTTCCGCAACGATTCGCTGGCGCTGGCCGGCATCGTGCGCGCCAAGGCCCAGGCCCACGACGAGGGCCTTCACTTCAGCGCCGCGGAACACTTCAACGAAGCCTTCATCCGCGCGGTCGATCTGTTCACGCTCTACGACGACCACTCGATGCGCGCCAGCCCGCTCGCACAACTGGTCTACAGCGATTACACCTTGTTCGCGGGACCGCGCGCGCGCGATAACGACACCCCGCAGGCGCGCACCATGCGTTACGGCCGCGCCTTCACCTGGGGCGTGCAACCGGGACTGGTCGGCATCGGCGGCATTTGCGGCTCCTACGACGCCACGCAGTGCCAGACCGGGCAGAACGCCAGCGTCCTGCAATACCTGCGCACCCTGGCGAGCGCGCGCCAGCAACTGTATCCGTTCCTGTCTTACGGCGAGTTCATGGGCGCGGCCGAAGACAACAACCAGGTGATTCGACCCTCCAACACGCCAACCGGCGGCTGGTGCGTCGACCAGGGCTGCTCGCGCATCGAAAACGATCCCGCGCCGTCGATTCGCGCCGCGCGCTGGCTTTCGAACAACAAGGACAAGGCCATCATCATGACCAACACGTCGTTTTCGATCGCGACCGCGGCGATTCCCGTGCCCGCCAACTGGCGCGGCCTCAGCACGCAATGCCACAATCCCGACGGCAGCAACGATTTCTGCGTCCTCGGTAAAACGCAAAACAATCTGCAGGTATTGATGCCGGCGCTCAGCGTGCGTTACATCAGCTTCAACTGAGGCCACTCGACGGGGCACGCGCAATCATAAAAAACGCGCGTTCCCGCTCCGCTTTTTTCCACTCACAGGTCGCGCTCGTCCGCCTCGTCCTCGCCGCCGCTGGCGGGACGCCAATGCAACAGGCGCGCGATGCCGCGCTCAACGAAACGGCCGAATAGCAGCACGCACATCGCCAGGAAAAAACCGATCGTGAAAACGGCGTAGCGCCCCGTGCCGCAGGCAATGCCGAGAATCGCGGCGGCCCAGACCGACGCCGCCGTGGTGAGCCCCTGCACGCGCGCGTTATTGTGCAGGATCACGCCCGCGCCGATAAAACCGACGCCGGTCACCAGTCCCTGCACGACGCGGCTGATCGCCGCGGCATCGGCGCCCGGTTCCACCACCGCGGTCAGCGTGGCGATCGCCGCGCCGAGCGCCACCAGCGCGTGGGTGCGCAATCCGGCCGCCTTGTGCCGGGCGAAACGGTTGAGGCCGATCAGGCTTCCGATCAGCACCGCCGCCAGCAGGCGCTGTGTGATTTCCATGTAATCGATCATGGGGATGCGGCATGTTGGGGAAGACGACGGAATTATATGCCGGGATCGCGCGGCGACAATGTGTTCAAGCCGGCCCGGCAATCCGACGGTTGCGGTCAAAAAAAATAAAAGGGAACCATTGCGGCTCCCTGCCGTGCGCCGCGCATTACACGCGCGCCGATTAAATACATTGACTGACTCAGGCAGCGCGCCTGGAAAAACGTATGGCGCCGCCGGCGAACAGCAGCTATTGCCGAGGGCAACTGGCTGGCGCGGCACTGCCCGCATCACGTCTTTCGGCCGCGCCCAACACGGGGAACAGCTGGGCAAACAGCAGGACAAACACGAGCGCGCATAAAAACAGCTGCAGCGCGGGCTCATAGTTGCCGTACTGGTCGTACACACGTCCAAACAGGGGCAAACCGGCCGCGACGGAAACGGTGAAGAAAGGACTGACCAGGCTGTAGGCCAGGGCAAAGTCGCCGCGCCCCACATTCAGGCCGATCAACACCCCGGGCAGAATGGTCGCGGCCCCCAGTCCCAGTCCCAGGAATACGCAACCGAGCGCGGTGAGATACAAATCCTTTTGCCACAGGAGCAACGCGCAGGTGACGATCAGCAACAACGCGGGGATGCGAACGATCATGCGCTGGTTCACCCGGTCGAAGACGACGCCGAACAGGATTTTTCCCGCCATGGCGCTGGCCGCGGTCACGGAAATGAGAAACGACGCGGTCTGCCGCGCGATACCGAAGCTTTGCGCGATGGGAATCAAGGTGACCAGGATGATCCCCGCCACGCCGGTACACACGCAGCAGACGACAATGATGCGCCACAGGCGACTGTCGGTAATCAGGTCGCGCCAGGTCAAAGTCGCGCGCGGCGAATCCGAGGCCGGAATATGCTCGGCATGGGCTGGAACGCCGCCGTCCACGTGCAGGCCTTTCATTTCCGGCGTATCGACCACCTTGGCGTAGACGACGGGGATGATGGCCAGCATGACGACGGCGATCAGAAAACAGGCCTGGGTCAGGCCCAGATGAGCGATGGCATAAGTTGCCGCCGGCGGCACCACGAAACCCGCCGCGGAGATGCCCGCCAGCGAGATGCCGAGGGCGCGCCCGCGTTTGGCCGCGAACCAGTTGGAAACCAGCGTGTTCCCGGCCAGTATGCTGATCGCCATGCCGCTGGCCAGCAGCAGCCCGTGAATCAGTGTCACCTGCCACAACGCCGAGGCCAGCGCCAGCAGCGCGTAACCCAGCGACACCAGCGCCACCGCCAGCGACATGAATACGCGCATGCGGAAACGCTTGACCAACGATCCCCAGAACGGCGTGCTGATGGCGAGCATCAGCATGGTTATGCTCGATGTGCTGAACAGAACGGCCGCGTTCGAGGCGTGGTATTTTTCGACGAAGGGTTGCAGGAAAACGCCGGTGATGTACTGGGTGCCATAACCGCCGGCCATGACCAGAAAAGCCAGCGCCACCATCCACCAGCCATAAAAAATCGCGGAATCGCCCCGTGGAGGAGGCGCGGCCTTGTCGTGCATTCGGGATATCCTCGTTTGCGTCAAGGCCGGTAGACTATTCAAGCTCCTCTCTGCGTTGCTGCTGCCACCTGGGGATGAGTCGGCGCGCGTGGACCGAAGCATTGGCCGCGCGCCTTTACTTTCGCGTTATTTCAGACGAAGGCCTCGGCGAACAAATCCTTCAGTTCCACGCGCCGCTCGCGCTTGAGGATTTTTCCGGAAGGATTGACCGGCAGGCTGTCGGCGAAAACGATGCGCTTGCGGTTTCGATGACAGGCAAGGGAATCGCCGTGCCCCACGACCGGATCGATGCCGCCCGCAACGGGCGTTTGGCGGGGAGCCTGATCTCCCCGCATCGCATCGGTCTTGTTATTGTGTCAATGGTTATTGTTATTGTGTCGATGGTTGTTGTTATCGCATTGATGGCCGCGGTGATTGTGTTGGCGGCCATAGTTATTGTATCGATGGCGATAGTTATTGTATTGACGGCAGTGGTTATTCTGCTGACGATTGTCGCGTATTGCGCCGGCCGCTTTATCAGCCGCTCATTGTTGCAAGCGCTTGCCCTCATGCGCCTGAATCCCGCGCACGATGGCCGGCCAGATCGACGGATCCGACGCATAGGGCGCATATAAAGTGACGCGATCGATCATGCCGTTGCAACGCGCGGCGATCAGGTCGGGAATTTCCTCCGGCGCGCCCTTCACCGCGAACGCGGCCACCATGTCCTCGCTGAACAGGTCCGCCATCGCATCCCACTGCCCTTCCTTGGACATGCGGTTGAGGCGCGGCCCCAGATCGCCCCAGCCGTGCGCTTCCAGCACGGAGTAATACGCAGGTGTGGAGCCGTAGAACGCCAGCAGCTTGCGCATGGCGAAATCCGCCGCGGCCATTTCGCCCGCATCGCGGCCGGTGATGGTGATGATCATCGCCGGCATGTCGAAATCGGCGAGCGTGCGCCCGGATTTTTCCAGGCCCGCGCGCAGGCAGGGCATCTGCACGTCCTCGATGAACTTCATGGTATTGAACGGATGGCCGTAGAGGCCGTCGGCCACCTCGCCCGCCACCTCGATCATTTTCGGGCCGAGCGCGCCCAGGTAAATTTTCGGATCGGCATGACCGCAGGGACCGGGATTGAACACCGGTGTCATCAGGGTGTGCTTATAGTGCTTGCCGCGAAAATTGAGCGGAGCGCCGCGCCCCCAGCAATCCCAGATCGCGCGAATCGCCAGAATCAGCTCGCGCATTTTCTCGGCGGGAGCGGCCCAGGGCATGGAAAAACGATTTTCGATATGCGCGCGCACCTGCGAGCCGAGGCCGAGAATCATGCGGCCGCCGGAATATTTCTGTAGATTCCAGGCTTGCAGCGCGAGCGTCATCGGCGAGCGCGCGAAGGCGATGGCCACGCCGGTGATCAGTTCGATGCGGCGGGTATGTTCGGCCGCGAGCAGCAGCGACATGAAGGGATCGATATTGGTATCGAGCGTGAAAACACCGTCATAACCGGCATCCTCCATGAGCTTCGCACGCTGGGGAACGTCTTCGAGCCCCCCGCTGTAGAGGTTTTCTCCACCAGCGAAAATTGCACCGTCCACTTTCAGTTTTGCCATGGAATTCGAGCCCTCTTGTCATGATTGTACGGCGATGCGCGTCGGGAATTGCGACGGCGTCACTCAGGGGTTCGCCGTTTCATCTTATTGTCGACCGGGCCGCAGTATACCAGAGCGCCGCGCCAGGGCATTCGCCGGAAAGCATGAAGAGGTCCGCGACGCTAGACGCGCATGGCGATGGCGCCCTGCTCGCGCAATTTCGCCAGCAGGCGGCCGGCGATGGCGTGCAGCGGCAATTCCTCGCTGACCGCGCCGAGCTGCGCCGCCTCGCGCGGCATGCCATACACCACGCAGCTGCTTTCGTCCTGGCCGAGCGTGAAGGCGCCGGCGCGGCGCATCGCCAGCAAGCCCTGCGCGCCATCCTTGCCCATGCCGGTCAGAATGACGCCGATCGCATTCCTGCCCGCGCTGGCCGCCGCCGATTCGAACAGCCGGTCCACCGCGGGACGATGCCGGTTCAGCGGCGGCGCATCGGATAAAGCCGTCATGTAATTCGCCCCGCTTCGACGCAGCAACAGGTGCGCGTTGCCCGGCGCGATGAACACATGCCCCGGCAGCACGCGCTCGTTGCCTCGCGCCTCCATCACGCGCAGGCCGCACAGCCGGTCCAGGCGCTCGGCAAACGAGCGCGTGAAACCCGGCGGCATGTGCTGGGCGATCAGGATGCCCGGGCTGTCCGGCGGCAATGCGAGCAACACGGCCTTCAGCGCTTCGGTGCCGCCGGTCGACGCGCCCATGCACACGATTTTTTCCGTGCTGAGCAGCGGCGATGCGGCGGTGGCGACGTGCCGGGGCTCCAGGTTGCGCGGCCCCACGCGCGCCGCCGCGGTGCGGATCTTGTCGGCGAATTCATCCGCGTAGCGCTCGAATTCCTGCGCAACATCGAGCTTGGGCTTGGTGACAAAATCGACAGCGCCCAGCTCCAGCGCGCGAAATGTGATTTCCGATCCGTGCTCGGTCAGCGACGACACCATCACCACCGGCAAGGGGTGCAGGCGCATCAGCTTTTCCAGAAACACCAGCCCGTCCATGCGCGGCATTTCCACGTCCAGGGTCAGCACGTCCGGCCGGTGCTTTTTGATGAGTTCGCGGGCGATGTACGGATCGGGGGCCACCCCGACCACCTCCAGATCGCCACGGCTTTCGATGATGGCGCGCAGCACCTGTCTTACCAGCGCCGAGTCGTCCACGATCAGAACCTTGATGCTCATGGGTGTCGTGCTCCGCGCCGCGCGGCGGCGCTTGAAGTTATTTTTTAAAAAATCGCCAAAAAATAATTTTCTTAAAAAATTTTAAAAACAGCTTCCTTAAAAAACTCTCCGCATTCAAAACGCGCCCTTCGTTGAAAAAATTTTCCCGACAATCCGCTCAGAACAATTCGATGTCGCCCACAACGTCGGTCTGTTGCAGGCGCCGCCCATAGGCCAGCTCGCGCTCGATGACGGTGTTGTTGTGCAGGGATTTCAGCAGGCGCACCAGCACGCGGCCGTTATCCGGGAAAAAATAGATCTTGCGCGGATGAACATCGAGCAGATCCTGGGCCGTGACCGCAATGCGCTCCGCCGCCAGCCAGGACAAAACGAACTCGGCATTGCGCGCGCCGATATCGTTGAACTCCGCGCCGCGCAGCACCTGTCCGCCGCCGAACACCTTCGCTTCCAGGCGCCGGCGCAGCGCTCCCAGGCGCAACAGATGATTGACCAGGATTTCCATGGCATGGCCGCCGTAGCGGGCCGGGCGGCCCGCCGCCGAAGCATCGGCCTCGCCGGGCAGCATGAAATGGTTCATGCCGCCGATGCCGTTGCCGCGATCGCGCAGGCAGACGGAAACGCAGGAACCCAGCACCGTGACGATCATGCGGCCACGCGCAGTCGCGTAATATTCGCCGGGCTGGATTTTCACCGCCTCGCGCTCGAAGCGCCGGTCGAAGTAGCAATGCGGAGAGCGCGGCTGACGATCTGCGTTCATGCGCTCACCCGGGCCGGCGCGGCTGGGCCAGGGCATAAACGGTGCGCCCCTGGGGGCGAAACAGATCCGCCGCATGCGGGAAGCTTTCCGCGTGCCCCGCGAACAACAGCGAATCGGCGCGCATCAGCGGCGCGAATTTCCGCAGGATCCGGTACTGGGTCGGCTTGTCGAAATAGATCATCACGTTGCGACAGAAAATCGCGTCGAAGGCGCCGCGCAGCGGCCAGTTTGCCTGTTGCAGATTCAATTGCCGGAACGTGATCAGGCCGCGCAATGCCGGCTTGACGCGCACCCATCCGGCGCGGCTGCCACAGCCCCGGAAAAAAAAGCGCTGCAGCGCCGGGTCCGGCAGTTCCGCCATCCGCTCCAGCGGATAAACGCCCTGCTGCGCCTGCGCCAGTACCTGGGTATCGATATCCGTGGCGAGAATGCGCAGCGGCACGTCGTCACCGAACAGATCGGCCAGGGTCATCGCGATGGAGTACGCCTCCTCGCCGGTCGAGCAGGCCGCGCACCAGATCCGCAGCGGCCGTTGCGGCCAATGGCGCGCGCTGTCGCGCAGCACCTGGAAATGATGCGGTTCGCGGAAAAATGCCGTCAGATTGGTGGTGAGCGCATTGACGAACAACGGCCACTCCGACTTGTTGGTGCGCAACAGGCGCAAATAAGCGGCGAAGTCGTCCAATTGCAAAGCCCGCAGCCGCCGCGCCAGGCGGCTGTAAACCATATCGCGCTTGCCGTCCGCGAGAGCGATTCCCGCATGCTCGTGGATCAGCGCGCGTATCGCGCGAAAATCCTCGTCGCCGAAGCAAAACTCGCGCGCAACGGCTGGCGCGCCTGCCGGTTTCATCATTCCCTGCCACTGCCTCCACGCAATATTTCCCGCCGCGGCCTCCGCGACAAGGCGCTCGCCTCAGAACTCCGCCCAGTCGTCGTCGCCGGGCGACGGCGCGGCTTTCTTCCTGGCCGCTCCGCTCTTCGCGACCGGCGCGGCGATGGCGGCGCGACGTGGCGCGGCCAAGGTCCTGGCCAGCGCAACGCTGTTGTCGAGCTTGAACACGCCGACCGCCTCCAGCATCGCGCGCGCCTGTTGTTCGAGCGCCT